>TARA_R110001599_G_scaffold122288_8_pt1 | contig 25252 bp, 31 predicted proteins | sample TARA_R110001599 | Tara Oceans TARA_R110001599 (sample SAMEA4398360) | marine metagenome | biome: Polar Biome; feature: [MES] marine water layer (ENVO:01000295) within the mesopelagic zone...; material: water (ENVO:00002006), including particulate matter (ENVO:01000060) such...
GTGTTGTTCTTGCCTCAGCGGCTGTCTTCCAGAGGTTGGTGTCAAAGAGAGCGTACCCCTCGGTCCCAGTACCTCCAGCGTCGGTCAGGTCGTCAGCCCACACCAAAGTGAGCGGTAGACCCGCTCCAGCACCCACAGGTGGGACGAGGTCGGCTCGGGTAGAAGGAACCGCCATGGGACTTGTTCTAAGCCCGCTGGTTCATAACGGTGGCGCCTATTCTTCTTCATCGTCCATCATGTCATGAAGGAATATCTCACGCCTCATGAACTCAAATCGGTTGAAGACTTTCCAGTGACTTGAAATGCTCAGGTAGTCCAAATCACACCATGCTTCAACATGGGGCAATCCTTCGGCCATGAACATGGAGAGTACATTTGAATCAGTATTTTCGTCGCTGTGACCGAACACCATTTGACCATGTTCTCCAGGCTCAAACGCCAGCATGTGGTGTTCTTTTTTTAGTAGCCACTTCAATATACCAGCCATGTCATGGCCTGTGTGACTCACCTATATATACTTGTCGCCTATTCCTCTTCACCAGTCAGGTCACGAATGACCTCAGCCGATTTTTCACAGGCACACTGCTTGCAGTTCCGCACACCTTCCATTTGCGGACGGTGCTTCATTGGGCGCTTGCACTTCATTCCTCTTCCTCGTATTTTTCGTCGTCAACCATGACCAGCGTACCGTCTTTGTTCTCGTCGGCGAATCGTGACCCACCAGCATGCTTGAGGTACACTATGCCGTTTTTCCGCCGTGCATAGGCGTTCATTGGACGGTTCTCACGCAAGGCGCGTGAACACAGTTCGCAGTAGTGAAGTGGTGAGTTCTTGGTGTGCATTGGGCCGCCAGCGAGGGTTTGTAGCCGTTCCAGGGTGGACTGTATTTTCTTGTCCTTGTATCGCAACACCACACCGCATTGCTCGCCGTGTATAGTGCATTTGCCCGTACATTTTCGTCCTCTCAATCTCTTCTCTATGTCAGTGTCTTTCATGTTCTCACCACGCTGTTGTTCCCAAGTGGATGCGGCCGCTCGGACGCCTCCTTGAGTATGTGTTCCAATTGGTCCGTCAGGTCGTCCCATCCGTAGTTTTCCTCAGCGAACTTTCGTGCCCTGTTGCCCATCTGTTGACGCTTCGCAGGGTGGCCGTGCATGTAGAGCATTGCCTTCGCCAGTTCAGGTACGGAGACGAGTGACATTTTCATCCCATGCCTCGGACCGATTATCTCGGTGGCGTTGTTGACGAGAATACCTCGTCGTGTTTTTGCATGGGTTCCAATGAACTCGGGGCCAGTGGAGTTATTGGGTAGAATAACCGGCAGGCCGCAAGCCATTGCCTCAATCGTAGGAATCCCGAATCCCTCACCACCAGTGGCGAGTACATGACAATCGGCCATGGCGTACATTTTCGCCATGTCAGTTCGGGCCATACCGTGTAGTGGATTGGCGCTCACATCAGAGAAGGTGACATTTTCGTGTAAGCCCATATCTCGGACCATGTCAATGAGGTTCCAGCCACCCAGGCCCATGCTATCAGTCGGGTCCCCAGTGTGAAGAATTAGTCCAATCTCGGCAGGGTTGTCCACTTGTTCAAGCATCTCCTTGAACGCCTCCAGTAGGCGGGGCTGTTGCTTGCGGTTCCCGTTGCGTCCTACGGATAGGAACACAGTCTTCCATCGGGCAAGTCCCAGCGCCTCTCGCCATTCGGCCTTTTGCTTGGCTTGAACTGGCTTGAAGGTGTCCAAATCTACGCCGTGAAAGAGGGTCTCTACGGCCTCTGTGGTGAATCGGTCAAGGAATGGGTCTCTAAGGTGCTCAGAAGCCGTCCCTTGGCTATGGAAGGTCTCAATGTAGCGCTTCATCTCTGTCGCACCGTGTAGGCTCATCCAGAGGGGCGTGTGAGTCATTTTGAGTAGGTCGTTGAACGCTCGTGGAATCGGCTTGCCGTCCAGAGGCAGGTACGAGACATGGGCGATTTGAGCGTGGTTGCATGACTTGACAATAGAAACGGTGTTCCAAATATCGGCTAAAGAGAACACCACATCGGGCTTGAGTCGGTGTAGGGTGTAGTCCATAGTCGTGGCGGCACCGTTGAGGGTGTCTCCTCCGTATGAACTTCCAGCGTGGACCAGCGTCCAACCTTCTTCGTGCTTGAAGTCCTCTCCATGGTAGTCCCAGCCCATCACATAGACCTCGTGGCCCCGCTCAACCAGGCGCCTAACGAACTCCCTTGAGACTACGCCGTACCCAGTCGGGCGGGTGGGTTGCTCCGAGCACCATAGGACCCTCATGGGTCTTGAACGGCAACCCCACGGTTATGACCGTTTCGCTCATTCAATGACTACGCCGAGCGCCTTTCGGCACGAGCGGCAGGTTTTGAAGCCAAGAGCGAGGAAGCCAGCGGTGTCAATGGCTTGCACTTTGTTGAAGTTGGAGACACGGGCGCCGTAGCCAGCGGACCAGCCGAGGGTGGTGCGGCCGAGGTGGGTCTTCGGTCGTGCATCACAAGCGGTGACACCGTTTTCGTCACAGGCGTGAAGGTAGGACCAAGACGCAACATAGTCGCTGGCTTGGCTCTCGCCGCACTCTCGGACTGTGTAAAATACCTCAACAGCAGGGGCGGTCTCAAATTGGCTCAGGGTTGTTTGGGCGGTGTTCTCCATGTTTAATCGTAGGGAGTCCCCCTATATAACATGTTCGCCTATCTCTTCACGAAATAGGGCAACATAATGCGTCCGGTCCGAGCATCAGTCACACCAGTGAGGCTACCAGTGCCTCCACTGGCTGGATATGCCGTAGAGTCGTCAGAGACCATCGTGGTGGCCTTAGAAGCCTGTGGGGTAGCGTAGGGTATCTCAGCGTTCCCAGTGTACGCTCCTGAGTACCCCAGCGTAGAGAATCCACCGCCTGCTGGGTAGGGCATGAATCCACAGGCCACATCAGTCAAGTCAACACCGGCTCCGAGAGGGGTCTTGCCTCCAACCGCAGTCCCAGCCACCCATTCTTTGTACTGAGCGGCCATCTCCTTGAACGAGTTCGTGTCCGACGAGCGTAGGGCTGAGGTCGTGACCTTCACGACGCCAGTGGTCGTTCCTCCGAACAGGAAGGAGGCAGGCGACGAGCCGGACGGGTAGTACCTCGGAAATATGTACTTGGCCGTGATTGACCCAGTGGGACGCTCAACCTCGTATGATGCAACCAGGGAGGGGTATGAGTCGCCGTAGTCCAACGGTACCCCGCTGTTGTAGAGCGTGACTGCTGAGACTGGTGCGTTGAAGAAGGCGAGTTCGTCCACAATGACCTCGTTGAGGTACGCTGGAGCCAGTGCTTGAGGTTGGGTTATCCCAATCGTGTGTTGGGTGATTGCACCTGCATATCCGGCTCCGGCTGTGAACGACAGTACGCCGTTGACAAATAGTGAAACGACTCCACCAAGGAATGTCAAGGTGATGTTGACCCAATTCGTTCCGAGGTTGATGTGGGTTCCCAGTGAGGTTCCCAGGAGGAGGAGTTCAAGGGTATTGCCGTTCGTAGTGTCACCAATCAATTGCAGTGAGTACACATCAAATCCCAATCCAGAATCGTACAGGGCGAATAGGCCATATCGCGTACCGTTAGCAATCGTCGCCTGTGGCTTCACCCACATGGTTATTGTCTCGTCGCCAGCGCTCAATCCAGCAGTCGTCTTGGAGTAAAATTGAGTCCCTGAGCCAAGACCTACGAACTCAATGGCGTAGGGGTTGGCTCGGCCCCCAACGGTCCACCAATTGGGTACCTGACGGCAACCTCTGAGCAAAGCGGAGGCTCTGTGGTTGCGTTGCATGACATGGCCTTAGCCATCATGGTCAAAAACCTCATCGGTAGTCGTTCAACACGAGTCGTCCTGTTGTCACGGGTTCTGTGTGCCTCTGCTCGGGCACAGGCGTCTCACTTCGTTCCTCGTTAATGGCGTCAGCACGCTCTTGAAATGACATGGTTCGTATTTTGGCTTGTACTCCGTCCTTCCAACCACATGGCTCAGTCGTGTACTTGACTCGCCAGCGCTTGTCACCGCTCTTGGTGGTGCTCCAGCCCTGTCGTTCAATACGACCAAGGCACTCTGCGTAGTCGTAGTCGTATGGCTTCTTAGGGTTGTAGGTGGGGCTTGAGTTCCGGTAGTACAGAGGTGCGCCGCAGTTAGAGCAAGCCATCATTCAGGACTCCATTCAGGGTGGTCCTTTGGAAGGTGCTTTCGCCTCACTTCGGTCCAATTAGTCAATCGGTCCATCAGGTTCTCGGCCGCCTGGTCAAATCGCTTAGTGCTGTGCGCGTTGTCGCACATCGCATCCTTCACTTCGCTGAGGTCAATCTCGCTCAGTATGTGCGAGAGAATCTCGTATTCAGCATGCTGAACATTTTTGGCTCGGGTCAACAAGTCTATGTCGGTCATAACACCAACTCAGCGCCACACCTACATAAAGGTGTTGCCTATTCCTTTCGCTTTGGACCGGACAAGTTCTCTTCATCCTTGTCCTTCAGAGCGGCTTCTCGTGCGTTGCGCCGTTCCACGCGGTGACGGCGCCGTTGCTTCTTCCGCCCCTTCTTGGCGAACTCGGGGTTATCAATCCGCGTAGGCGCCAATTCAATACCAGTCAGACCGGCTTCAACTTTTTCCATGTGCTCTCGGTAGTGCTCCGCTCGGTGACAGTTCGCACAAATCACAGTGCACTTGGACACCTCATCCATGATTTTTTCCCAGCCATAGCCTCCAGAGACGAGGTGTGAGACTGATGTGACCTTCTCTTCCCGCCCTGCTTCGTGGTGGTGAAAGTCAAGTGCCCAGGGGGACTCCTCGCCACTTAATCCGCACTCCTCGCATGAGAGGGTGCGCTTGTAGTCACGAAAGCGTTGCTTGAGCGCTCTACGCCTGTTGCGGACCTGTTCGCGTCGTGAGGTACCATTCTGAGCATACCAGCCTTGCTGGTACTTCTTCTGGTAGTCCTTTCGCTTCACTGGGTCCTTGTGCGGCAAATGAGACCCTCACTCGCCGAGTAGGGTTCCTTCGGGATGAAGTGGGTGAAGTGTTTGGTATTCTCCGCCCTTCTTAATGTCAATTTGAATGTCAATGTGAGGGCGCTTGTGCCGTTCCACGGTGCGTGTGTGGTGCAACATTTCCTTCTCGGTCACTTCACGGCCAAGCATGGTTCGGTAGCATTCTTTGATGAAGTCAGGGAGGCTGAGAGCGTGTGTGTCAGCGTCCGGCATCAACGAGAGGTCAGCCTTGAGCGCTTTTGGTGCTGGAGCGGCTTTCTTCGGCGCTTCCTTGACTGGAGCGACTTTCTTTTCAACGACTGGTTCTTCGGTCTTCTTCGTACCTTTCTTAGTAGCCATGAACCGTTCAAACCCTGCTACGGTTCTTAAGCAGTTCGGCCGTATGAGGCCCTCCAAGCGGCTTTGACGGGTGCTGTGGTGACGCCACGGCCCATTCCATCAGCGAGAGCCATGCGTGTGCCCATGGAGCGCTCGGCTGAGACAGCGAGGCGAATGTGAACATCGTCCATCACTCCACTGGTTGCCCAGTCGTGGAAGCCGTCGTTTGCTGAGAGTGTTATCATCTCGCTCTCTTCGCCGGTGTATTGGTCAACGGAGACACCCCAGTGGTGGTAGGTCACTGGTGCGTTGAGTCCTTGAAGACCCATCCATGCCTCAAGTTCAACGACCACTGCATCTCCAATGGAGAGGTCGGTCATGTGGTGTACTGCTCGTGCTGTGTGGAAGTCGGTGTTCGCCATGGTTAAGGGTAGTAGGTCCCCCTATATAAGAATGTCGCCTATTCATTCCAGCGAAGTTCAACAGTCAGGTCCATTCGGTACCCCATGCAATCTCCGTCCTGGCGGTCAAAGCCGTGAACTCGGTCTATGCTATTGATGGCCTTAGCCTCGTCAGAACGGGCCAGCCTACACCAGCGGTAGTCAGTGTTCCCGTTGACTCCGTTCGTGGTGAGCGAGCGGTCGTTCAGGACGGTCGTCAGCGCTCTGTATAGCGTCCACACCGCCACACGGGTGGGGTGAAAGAGAGTCACTGCGAAGAATTGTGATACGATTTTAGGAACGGCGTCGGTTCCATCGTCAAGGTGAGCCGTAGCGACTTCACCGTATTCTTGGACGATGGCGATTTGGTAGGTCTTCTGTTTCTTGGGTTCAAGCCAGCCGTTGTTGACGACAGCCGTCCAATCACCGAGGGCAGGGGTATTGTCTTCAATAAGCCCCTTCAATAATGTGTGGGGGTCAACGAGAGGAGGCTGTCCACCAGTCATGCTCAAGCACCACCGTTCCCGAATACGGCAACGGCTGTGAACGAGTCACGCTTGACACGGTCAAGCATCTCACGATATTCAGCCTCAGTGGAGGCCAGTAGGGGCCGCCACATCTCCTTGATTCGTTCAGAGCAGTTCTCGTCGTTGAGAGCGGCCCTTGCGGCCTGTCGTATAACCAACATGACGGTCGCCATTTTGGCTTCAATTGGAGGGGCTGTACGACCTGCCGTGTAGGTCACTTTGAACAATTGGAGCGCTGTCAGACCTGCTGGCCCATGTAGTCGTATGATACCAGATTCAGGGTCGTCAAGCCACCAGTCAGAGTCGCCTCGGGTTCGTCCTTCTACCAGGGCCACAGTGGAGCCGTCAGACTTGGTCTCCTCAAGTGAGGTGACAGAGACGACTGGGCGCTGGCGCAGTACGAGGTGTGTGAGGCGGTCGGTAGAATCGTGATACTCAACAACGGGTTCGGTACCGGCTAATTGTCGTCCAGCGTACATGTCAACCAAGCGTGAAGCGTTGGTTATCATCGTGGCGATTTCAGAGTCAGTTGGTCCGATGCCGTCACTGAAATTGATGCCTGCGTAGGTCTCAATATCGGTGAGAGTAGCGTAGTCAATAGCCGTCATTCGTTAAGCCCTCCATGGAGTGTGCCCGCCCAGCGAGCGTTCCAGTGGGAGCCAGCCGAGCGAGTCAGCCTCAGACCGTTGCGATTCCAACCATTAGGCAGATTGCTTCTGGGTAGCGAACACCGAAGGCCATGTCTTGCTTAGGGATAAGCACGAATCGGTCACGGGTTGGTTCGTCGTGGAAGCCAATGCTGAATCGGCGCTCGGCGACTGTTGGGTTGCCGATGAGTGGGGAACGAATGTGGGTGAGGACGGCCACAGTCTTGTCAACAGTGGTTGCATCGTAGATACCAGCCGCGTTGAGGTTGGTAGCGATTGCACCGGTTCCGAAGACACGGATGCCGTAGATTTTTCCGATTTCACCAGAGAGGATGGTTGCGGCAGGGCCGTACTTGTCCACTGTTTGGAGTTCAGTCAATCCGAGCAATTGGACCTCAAGGTTGCGAGGAACGATGAGAGCAAGGTCGTCACGGTTGTCTGAGTAGACACCGAGTTGAGCGATTGCTGTTCGGAGGTGAGACAGAGCAAAGGTTCCGCCGACTGCGACTGGTGTCGCTGTTGCGGACTTGCGTAGTCCATCAAAGAGGAGCAAGTAGTCGTTGGCGGTAGCCGAGACACCTGTTGGGTTGTTGGCGGCGTCGTACTCACCGTTGACATTGTCACGGTAGGCAGGGGTACCAGCAACGGTAGTGTCACCGTTGATGAGAAGGGATTGCTCGTTGTAAGCAAGGCGGGAGGCAATGTCGTCACGGAGGACGGACATGAGACCTTCAACACCGTATGCGACCAGGTAGTTGCCGATTGGAATGTTAGCAATCATGGTCTTGAGTTCCAGAGTGATTTCGTCTGTTGCGTGTCGGGATTCACCAGCGGCGGTTCCAGCGTCAGTCATTGAAAGACTTTGTTGGTGGAAGTCCACGGAGCCGCTCAACTTTGGTACATTGATTTTTCGGCGAGACATAGGCATTGCAGGGAAGAGACTTCGCATGAAGTTCCTTTCGTACACGATGCCGATAATCTCGTCAGCGGTTTCGGTTGGTAGCATGGTAGCGCCAGTTCCTGAGGCGGCACCTGCAAGTGCATTCTTGACTCGTTCTGTGAGTTCGGTGAAGTCCATTTCTTGGCTCATGTTTTATCTCTCCTGTTTCTGTGGGTATTAACCATTTCCCTTCATTCAATCATTTTACCTGCGAGTCGGCCTGACAACCACGAGCCGAGAGAAGCCATTCCTTGGGAGACTTCCGGTTGGGGGTCGTGTCGTGTAGGACCGGACTTCACAGTCACAGTCTTGGGTGTTGGGGAAAGGGACTTTGGCTGGGCGGACGGTGCGCTTGGCGCAGGCATTCCGATTTCAGCCATCTTCTCGCCGAGTCGGCGGGAGACCTCTGCTTCAATTTGGGCCTCAGCCTCAGCGGCGGCCTTGGATTCAGTCAGGGATGCAATGGTGGCGTCACGCTCGGCGAGCATGGTCTTGAGGTTGTCAGACTCGTCCAGGCGAGCCACGAGGTCCTTTAGACCGGTCTCAACGGAGGTGAGAGCATTGACGACCTCAGCGAGGACTTCAACACCAGTGGTTTCTTCAGAGAGTTCAACGAGTTCGTCGGCGAGTTCTTCATCCACTGGTTCATCAGCGGATTCCTCAACGACTTCCTCAGGTAGTTCTTCTTCAAGAACTTCCTCAGCGGCTTCCTCAACGACTTCTTCGGTCTCTTCTTCAAGGACTTCTTCGGTCTCTTCGGATTTGACTTCAACGACTTCGGTCGTCTTGATTTCTTCTTCGGGTGCTGAAAGTTCAACGACTTCCTCTGTGACTTCATTGACTGCGATTTCTTCTTCGGTCATGGCCTGTTGGCTATCACCATGGCCTTTAACGGTATCGCCATCAATAGGTTGACTGATTTGCTCTTGTAGTCCAGCGATTTTTGCTTCCAGTCCAGCGATGGTGTCGGACAATTCAACGAGAATCTCAGCGTCAAACGAAAGTTCAGTTCCCTCAGTCGGAGGGGCTGGTTCGTCTTCCATATCGGCCTTAGCGAACTCAACAACATAGGATTCGTCACGCTCCTCCACTGCAATAATGTGCTTTTCACCGTCGTATGAGATGAGGGACTTGCTGACCCCAAAGAGTGCGTTGGGGCTGGCTGGAATATCAACCACGCTGGTCTCAATCCATTCAATCTCTGTGAAGGTTAGGTACTCCTCGTCTCCACTTCCTTGCTTGACTCCAGCCTTAGCAATGAAGCCTATTGAGAACGCCCGTAGCATGCCCTTGTTGATTTTGCGGGTTATGTCCTTCTCGCCGCCGTCAATGCGTGCACGGCCAAACACAGCCTCAATCTTCTCGCCGTCAGGCTTTTCAAACATACCCATTTCAACGGATTCCATGAGGCCGATGACCCCGTAGTCCTTGCGGTGATTGTAGAGAATGACTGGGTTTTTCTTGTAGGATTCCCAGGATTCCATGATGGCTTTAGCGTCTACCAATTCCTTGTGACGGTCAAGCATACTCTCGTCGCCGACATATACTGGACCGTAGACCACTACATCGTCGTCGTCGTGGTCAGGTTTGTGTTCCTTGTCCACCTTGAAGGGCATGGTGAGCCTGTACTCAAACACGGCTTCCTTGGCTTCTCCAGCGATACTTGAGAAGAGGTTGGAGTCTACGACGACTGCATTGTCAAGACGGCTCATACCCCTTGGTTCGCCCTATGTGGTTTATGAGGGTTCCCACATAGCATAGGAACCGCTATGTGCAACATTTTTCCAGTTCAGGCGCTTGAGTACAGCGGCCACCTCGTTGGAGTTATGGTCCCAGTGTCGGTTGCTGAGACGGCGATAAGCGTGGTGGTTCTGTTCCATGAAATCACGGGAATAGACCTTGAAATATGCAGTGGGTTGAGGCCAGTGCTCTTGGGGCATGGTCTCCCTTAGATGGGTTAGGCTATCAAACAGCCACGAAGGGCACCTGTTCAGCAGGCGTTTTTGTTTGGTCATAGAAAGGGTACTAAGCCCCACCTATATTAAGTCAAAGTTCCTTTTTGCGGGCTTCATCAATGACCTGCTTCATGTGGCTGATGCCTCGGGAACCGACAACGAGCCATTTGATTTGAGCAACCACGCCAGCCAGTCGGAAATCCTTGAGGTGGCGAGCGGCCCATGCCTCACGCAGGCGCACGGCCTTCTCATCGGTAGGGGTCTTGGCCTCACCCATTTGACCGTGAACCTTGCGGAGTCGGTTGAACTGCGTGTTGCCGAGAATGTTGCCGCCCTTGCGCCATATATCGGGGTGCTCGTCCCTCAATTTCAGAGCGTAGGCCAGCGGGAACGAGTCATATTGACTGTTCCGCAGGCTCACCTTGAGGTCGTCGCCACGGGTGGGGAAGTTCGTCTTGGGTGCCTTTTCAATCATGTTATGTACCTCGGTAGGGTCTTCGCCACTGCTTTGTCCAGCACCAATTTAGCGTCTCGCTTGAAGTGGCGGGATGCGTAGCGGACTGCTGGGCGAATGTACGGTTTCGGTGGGAATGGAGCGAACGCTACCCGTCCGAACTCCACGACGAGAGCGTATCGTATTCGGCTGTTCCCGAACCTGACCTCAACACCCCGCCTGTCTTGAGACCGAGCGACCCGACCCGATGAACGGAGGGCGCCTGTCCTGACTGGGACCAATTGCTGTGCCTTCTTGAGAATCTTTTCAGCCATGGCGTTTTGCATGTCAATGCTACCCTGGCGGTCCATAAAGGCCCCAAGGTACTCAAATGAGCGTCCGAGACGCTTGAATACTCCAGCGTTGGTAGTGACTTTCACCTTAGAAGACCTCCCAAGGTACCCCTAAGGCTTCTTCTCGGTCTTCGGGCGGTATAGGTGCATCTTCGTCATTATCGTCCGTTGTAGGGGTGTTCTCGTCGCCTTCTTGTGCGGCGGCTTCGGCCCCTTGATTGATTGACAATTTAGGTGAGACAAAGAATGGGTCGTTCGCCTTGTCCGCTTGAAGCATGTCGTACCCGAGCATCATCCTGGCCTCGTTGATTGTTATGACACCCTCTTGCCTAAGGGCGGCGATAGCCTGTCCCTGTGCACGAATGACCTCAGCCATGACCTTCTCTTTGGACGGACGAATCGTATTGAACTTGAACACGAAGTCGCTGATGCCGAGAATAGGGAGGACTCTGTGGTTAATCATGGACGCTATGCGGTAGTGGTAGGATTCCACCACATCGTACCACGCCTCTAATTGGGATTCGGGGTTGCTCATTTTTCCAGTCTGTACCCAACCCAATTTCATGGGTGGGATGCCGAACACAGCGCAAATCTCCTCACGGTAGTAGTACAGGAGGTCAAGGTGTTGTCCGTCTTTGATTGAGTCAATTAGGCGGTGAGTCTCAAAGCCTGAGCCACCGTTGACAGCGACGAGGCCGAACGGTGATTTGCCGGTGCTCAATTGCTGTTCCAGCATGGCGAGCATGGTCTTCATCTCACTATTGCTAATATCGCCGACATTGAGAATGGTCTTGGGTAGCGTACCAGTGAACTGTTCGTTGATATAATTTGACAAGTTCAATTGACCTGCTATGGTCTGCAATAGGGGGACGATGGGGGAGGTTCCGTAGCCACGGCCCTGCTTGTATTTGCTGATGTGAAGCACCTTGTTGGATGCAAACCTGCGAGTCATTTCATTGATTTTCTGAACATACGCCATTTCAGGAGGGTCGGGCAGTCGCTCGTTTGGGATAATTTCCATGGTGTCGGCTGGTATGTTCCAGAGCGACACGAGGTTGCCTCCAAAGACCCAGTCTTGACCTTCGTCGTCCGACTTGTCGGCACTGCCGTCCATCTCAAGGTAGGCGTCTCCAAAGAGCGCCAGGTCGTACACGAGGGTCTCCAGCCACTCGTTCCCCATGTCGTCGGGGTTGGGCATGGAAAAGAACATGTTGAGTCGTTTAAGGTCGGCTGGGTTGCCTTGCTCCACTCCATCGGCGAGGTCAAACCTGTACCCGTTGCCGAGTACATCGTCTACGGTGCGTCGGATAATCGCGGCAATGACCTCGGACTTCATGCTAATGTCACGAATCACACGAGGGTCAACCAATTGATGAGCGCCTCCGGTTTTCTTGCCGGTGCGCTTGTCCACTGTTGTACTGTGCCCTATCCGAGACAGTGAGGCGAGTGCCTTCATGTCCAATTCGTCAGATGGAGCGTCCTTGACACGACGACGGAAGAATCCTCGGCGCTTTCGCTCTGACATGACCTTGGGTTATCACCCAAGTTCTTAACGGTGTAGGTTCACCATGCCTCAGGCTTCTTCCTCGTTTGGTAGGGGTATTGCTTCCGCTGGAACGGCCATGCGACCATCTCGTTGCATCAACATCTCGTGTTCGTGTTGGGCGGCGGCTCGTTGGAGTTCGTGTTCAGTGCGTGCGGCGGTCAGCGCTTGCTGGGCTTCGTATGACGGACCCATGTGTTGAATCTCAGTCGTGGTCTCTTGCTTGAACAAATCAAGTACATTTGTGATGATAAGCAGTGCCGGACCACCGACAATACCTATGACTGTCAATTGGTTCTCGGTTATCTCCACGCCATCTACCACGCTACGGTAGACTGCGAGAGATGCAAACGAAACCCAAGCAAGAACGATTGGAACAGAGACGAACCAAAAGAGACGCTTCGTACTTGACTTATTCACCATGGTTGGCTCTAAGGCGAGAGGCGGTTCATAACGCCAGCGGTATGCCGTAGGCGGCGGCGAGGATTCCAGCGGCCGCCATGACCAACTTCGTGACCCCCGTCTTGATGTGCGAGTCAATTTCATTCTTGAACTCCTTGAGGTCGTCAATGTCACGGCGTTGTTCCGCTTGCTCCGACTTAATGTCTTGAATGTCGTCAGCAATGTGAGCCAAGTGGTTGTCACGAATCGTGACCACATCGTGCCGCAAGCCCTTAACCATCTCCAACAGAATTGCGTCAGCGTCCGCCATGATGGAAATGTCCTGAGCACACGGTTTATGACCGCTCCGACTGCCCAAATGAACAACGGCAGTATGAGTATAGGTAGCAAAAGACTATATACCCCCCACCCATAGGCACTTATGCTCCGAAGGTCTTCATCTCGGGAACTCCGCCACCGTCGCCAATCTCAATCGCCAGGCGGGCGTACAGTAGGGCGTGGAACGCGTGGTCGTCTCCGTCTCGTCCGTACTTGGTCAGGGTTTGACCTCGCACTGGTCGGAAGTTCTTCTCGTCGGTCTCAGCGGAACTCGTTAGGGAGCACCATTCGTGAGCCACCCAAGCCAGTGAGTCGTCTCCGTAGGGTAGGCTGACCTGCTTGTTCTTGATGGCCTCCACGGTCCGTTCCACATAGGTTGTACGGTCCACGACACACATGAAAATGAGGTTGCGGTTGTTGTCCCGCTTCTTGAACTCGTAGGGCCTCATTGGCCGAGACGAGTAGTAGCACGAGCGCACACGGTCTCCGAACTCCTCTTGCAGTTCCTTGACCTGCCGAGCACCGTACCCTATGTCCGCCACTACCTGTACGCAGTTATAGTCGCTAATCATCTGCTTGAGCATCTCAACCTCGTCGCCCTCTCCTGATTCACGACTGTTCAATTTGACCGCCTGGAGAATGTTGGACTCGCTGTCAGTGATAACCACGGTCGTCTCCCTACCCCAGTCAATACCCATGAAGGTCTCATTGGGGGGAGCGACGCCTCGGACGACTTCGCGTTCGCGGTCAAATGTCGGAAGCACCTCGTCAAATGTCAGAGGCTTCGTGGACCCAGCGAAGAACTCGCCGAGCACTTCGTTGGCGAATCGGCGAGGAGCGTAGGTCTCCTTCTTTTGGGCTATGTCCTTCGCTGTTATGTCGGGGTGCATCTCCTGTGAAATGTGGTACCCAATGATGTTCGCTTTGCTACCAGGACCGTGGACCCATTCTCCAGCCTCAGTGTCCCATTCACCCTTCGTGGACTTTTCCCATAACTTCCAGAACTCGGACCCTTGCTCACGGGCTGTCCCCGATATGACGACCCACTTGTAGTCGGACTGAGCCAGCATCTCAATCAGCATCGGGAGCACATCTCCGTCACTGTCTTGGTATTCGTCAATGCAACAGAGGTCAGCCTCAATACCCAGCAATGCGTGGGCGTCACCCCAGTTAGAATAGGCGTAAAGGTGGTTGAGGGTCTTGGCCCCCACATCAAAGGTTTGGTGGCTCACAGAGGACTTCAAACGGGCCTTCATGAGGGTGCCGTTGTTGATGGAACCCATCATAGCACCGTTGAGCCGCTCTTCAACGAATCTCGTCACCTGTGGCTGTCGTGGGGCCGTGTAGACGGCGTTGAAGTACGGTATGTTCATCAGGCCATAGAGGAGGAGGTTGCATATCGTCTCGGTCTTCTCTACCTTGCGAGAGCACTTGAGTACGACCATTTTGGTGGTCTCGCTCTTCTCAAGCGCTCCGAAGTGCCGGTAAATCTCGGTCAGGTAGTCTCGCTCGTCCAGCCTAAACGGCTTGCCGTCAATCGTGCGGAAGTAGCACGACCAGCGGTCAGGGTACAGTGCAATTTCACGAGCCTGCTCGGCCGTTAAACGCCCAGTCTCCCCTTCCGCCATGGTTCCCCATGAGGGGCGGGGTTTGAAACAGTTCCGCCGTTCAGTAGAGACTGTTGACGCTGAACTTGTAAGCGTGCTGTGTGCAAGCATTAGCCACTGCCTCCAAGTCCACTGGAGGCTTGTTAGCACCCTGTGGAACCTGTGAGAGTACGCCTCGGCCACGGCTGTCTACCAATGTCCTTTGGAGGCCGCTCTTTCGGGCGCCTGTGGTGGTCGCTGTGAGGTATGCAATGCCCGAGTCCGTGGAGACACGAATTAGGGCCATTCGGTGACGAACGAGAATCTGGGCCTCGTGAACTGAGACTCCATCCTGACCAGCAATTTGCTGGGACCAGCAAATAATGTTCGTGTTTGTGCGGCGGTCAACAAACACACTGCGGTACAGTGCACATAGGTAGTGTCGTCGGGCTTCGTGTATCGGGCTTGGTACGGTCATGTTTAACCGTAGTGGGCACCCCTATTAAAGGTTTTCGGTCAAAGGTTCTGAGAGTAGTCGCAGGTCGGCTGGGCGAATCGGTGTCAAGCACCAGAACACCCCGCACCCCACTGGGCCTATTCTACCGCATAGGACGGCCATGTTCGGCCAGGTGTCTCCTTCGCCAAGCATCATCACATCAACAGGGCCACAGCGGCCACAGCCTAAGCATGAGGGTAGGGTTCCAACGGAGGTCACTCGGACCTCAGCGGAGTCAATCCCCAGTTCGGGGTTGCTTGGAGCAACAATGCTCCGAGGAATCTTACTGTTCAGTAGCCATTGGGTCAAGCCAGCACCTTCTTTTTGACCTTGTCCAACATTTTCTGTTGCTTGCGGCTGAGAGGAATGCCCACAGAGAGGCGAGTTCGGCTCACATCGGCGAGGAATCCTCGTTCCCACTCTGACAATTTAGACTTGTAGGCCGTCAACAGGTCGCTGGCTTCGTTGTGCTCGGACACTGTGGCGGTACCCATAAGGCAGGCCATAATGCCGTCGTAGAAGTCCTTGGTGGACCACTTGAGGCTATGTAGGCCGTAGCGACGAATGGAGTTCTCAACGACGCCAATTCGGTTGGCCAATTCGGTTGTCAGTCGGCCATCGGTGAATCCAGCCTCAGCCTCTCGTCGGAACGACTTGGCGTCTCGGTTATTCTGAGCGGCGGCATGGGCGGCGACGGCTCGTGACCTATCGGCATCAATGACCCGTTGCTTGACTCGTTCAGTGGCCTGGTTGACCCTCATTTCAAAGTGTGGTTGGGCTTCAAGGTACCATTCCTTGGTCTTGCCCGTGAGGTAGCCTCGCGCCTTAATCATGCGTTCAGCACGCTTGGCGTAGGTCGCAGTTATTTTGCCGAACTCTCGTCGTCCGGTCGTTTCAGCAACGGCAAAGTCGTGGTAGGCTGGCCAGTGAGCGCTCGCCATGGTCTCCATGAACTGACGCTTGAAAAATATCTCTTTGGCGTGGCCCATCTGGACCTTGAGGTAGTCACGCTTGGCGTCACCAGTCAAGCCATGGAAGCCCTCAGAGACAATGTCAATGTGCTTCCACACGCACTCGTTCCCGACGACAATGGTTCTCGGTTGCTGGGCGTCGTTGACATGACAAGCCTCACGAATGTCCTTCTTGCCGCACAGGTAGCACTCCGCCTGGCCCTTCTTGACGAACAGAGAATGTGAGTATTCCCAGTCATGAACGAAGTCCTCATAGACGCGAATGCGCCCAGCGGCCAAAATGTTGTCTTTGGCTACAATCCGTGAGACCTTGGCGAGGTTGAGTACAACCCGCTTCTCGTGAGGCTCTACGCCCCGTTGTAGGTTCTGAATAATGTGTGGCGGTATGTCGCCATCGTACAAGTGTGTCTCGCTCATTCCTCTTCCCCCTCGGTGACAACATCGGGGTCATGGACCTCGTGGTTGAGAGTATATTCCTTGCGTGAGCGTTCGTTGCCGTGAGCGGTCATACCGTTCTTAATCTCGGTCGCAACGACGAGGTCGCCGTCCTTGACCATGCGCTTCAGAACAAACGCCATTTGCTTCGGCGTTCGCTTGGAACTGTTGGGTACAATGGGGTTCACTGCCTCAGCGACAGCACCAGACTTCATCGGTCGTGAGTCGGCTTTCATACGACCAATAATGGCCGTTCGTAGGTTCTTGGGTATTCGCTTCATTCTTGTCCGCTCCATTTGTTCGTATAGTGTGCCTATACTTAAGTGTGCCGCAAGGAACACCTAATCAGGGCCATGGGAATACACCCTTGCAGTCGGGGCATTTCACGGTCAGGCTGTTCGGTGTACCCGTCGGGCATTGAGCCTTATCGGCATGAATAATAAGCCTTTGGTGACAATTAGGGCACTTTGTGGAGTCAACCCAGTAGTCGTCTCGCTGTGAGCCGAGGTAGACATGTAGGACCGTTCGTCTGTCCTTCCAAGTCGGGTCGGGTTCCACTTCACGGTCGGTGAAGTTCACGGCACCTTGTTCGGGTCTATCCTCCATTGCTGGGTAGTGTAGAGCGGAGTGGAATGCCCACGACGCATCATCAACGGCTTCGGCATATCCAGCGGCGCTCTTGGGGTGCTCAGGGTAGAATACTTGGCCTTCCCATACAGGCAAGTCAGTCCATGCTGGTTGACGGCCACGGGCCATCATTTTCAGTGCGTCCAAAGACCATTCGTCGTGGTGGACATTGAACACTGGGAATATGTCCTCTGGCTCCAAGTCAATGTTGTTCCATACATTAGAGAATAGGGTGAAGAGTCGCTGGGCCACGGTGTGCATGGTGTGGTTGTAGACGGGACAGCCTACACCAGCGTCCTTAACCGGTGCGGCGAACTCGGCTTCTGCCTCTTCCCAAGCGTCTTTGGTCACTTGGGTGGCGTAGAACTCCATGCGGTGTGCTGGGGCCTCTCCACCACCCCTTGCATAGACCACGACGGGGTTGCGTTCGTTCGGCCACATACCCATGACGGGTACACGGGCGTCACCCCATTGCTCAAGGGCGTGCGACTCGGAGTAGAATGTCACCAGTGGGCCTGGGTCTTGCCTTTCGCCCTCAGAGAAAAGTTCGGTGTCTCTAAGGAGTACACTGAGCGTGTGTTGAAATTGCCTCACGGTGAATTGGTGGTGTCCGTAGCCCACCAAGTCATGGAATAACGGGTTCTTGTCGCTCGCTTGAATCCTTTCCCACACAGTGCGGTTCACGAGGTACAAAGACTCACGGAAGGAGGGTTTCATGTTTATTTTCATCTATTCGGCCTCCTGTTGAGGGAGCGCTTGAGCGCAGTCTTGAGAGGCAAGAGAATGTCCTGTGCGAGGGTATCAATGCCGTTTATTGAGGCGTGGCCGTGGTTGGCGTAGTAGCCGCTCGTGTCCATGCCTGCAATGCCGACCGAGAAGAGAATACAGTCGTCAGTCTCAGCCTCAGCCAAGACCTCCCTCAAGTGAGCACCAGCACCGCCACCCTTGCTTGGACCGGCTGGGCTTCCGTCTGAAATAATGAAGACCATGCGCTTGGAGTCAGTGTCACCGAATTGCTTAGTGCGCTCCATAGCCCAGCGGACAGCGTATGCGTCGCTGTTTTGGGAACCTGCGAACGGGGTGACAATGCGTCCCTTGACCTCAGTGGTGAGGCTTTGGTTGGCGCTCTTTCGCGTGTTAATGTAGGTGCATCCACGGGGCCAGTCGTGCATGGCGCCGTTGGACGAGTTGAAGTCAACGACTTCGTAGTCCGCACCGACCATTTCAAGGGCCTCTGAGAGGGCCACAGCGGCCTTAGCGGCTTGGCGAGCACGGCGACCACTCATGGAGCCGGAGGCGTCAATCAAGACCACACAGCGCAAGGTGAAATCGGGGTGGACTTTGTCCTTCTTGAAGAGGCGCTCCGACGACTTGACAGCCCATAGACGGGAGTCGTCAATTTTACCCTTTTTGTGGTGGGTTGAGTATCGGGTGTCGGCTCCACGAATGAGGTTCTTGAGGGTGGCCGCAAGGCGCTTGACAGCACCCTTGGTTTGGGTCTTGACAATGTTGTACTCGTTGGCTTGGAGGTCCATGCTGTATTGCCTCCAATGCTCGTTCTCACCGGTTATAATCCCATGGCCACCGTCGTTGACGACTCCAGCGGCGTCGGCGTTGTGAATGTCAGCAGTCAAGTCACAGAGGTCAACATCTTCAGGGAACCAAAGGTCGTCCGACTCATCAAAGACGCCTTGAGCCTCAGCAAGGAGGTTTTCAGCGTAGTCAATGCCGTTGAATCGTGCATCGCTGGAGCCTGTGGCGCCGACTTTGAGACCAGCGTCGTGGTTGTCGCCCACTTCAAGGAACTCATTGCCTCCAAAGTCGTCGTCAGCGGTCTCAGCAACCATAGGCGAACCTTCGCCCGTTCCTTTGCCCTCAGCGTCTCCTTCTTCCCCACCGGTACCTTGACCCTCGGAATCCGAATCAGTGCCTTCTTGGCCCTCTCCATCGCCTTCAGAGCCGTCTCCAGCCTCTCCAGCCTCAGCGCCACCCTCGGAAGAGTCGCCGTCTTCATCAGCGGACCCAAGTCCACCCTCGCCAGCGTTGTCGCTGGTTGGAATGTCCATGTCCTTGAAACGGGAAGTCCTGACAGTCTTAGCCTGTTGCTTGTTGCGCTTTTGGGTGTTGGCCGCTTCGGCCACATTGTCCATGGACATGTCGTCAACGAACAAACCTTCACCCTCGGGTGAAGTGGAAGCGCCGTATTCGGAGCCACCGGTCTCGTCTTCAGGGAAGTGAGTTCGGTAGACTGCAAGGACAGCACGAGCGCCCTTAATGACACGAGTAGTGTCTTGACACTTGAGGGCACCAGCAAAGAGTGGGCGTGCCTCATCCATCATAGCAATGACCTTAGCGTTGTCAATGAAGTGACCGACGCCGAGAATAGCCTCAGTAGCAATCGCAACGACACCCAATTTAGGTGCCTCCGAGTCCGGTGCTGGGCCAGTTCCAATGGTGGCGCGGTGGTGGTCCATCATCATGTGTTGAGCCATGTCCAAGCGCTTCTTGGAGCCTGCGAAGTCCTTGCCGAGCAAGTAGTTCACACGAGCGTCCTCAAATATGTTGGTGAAGTCGTGAAGCAATCGGTCCTCGTCGCCACGCTTAATGGCGTCGGAAACAACCTTCCATGCGTTGAAATTGGTGTAGGCAAGGTGCCCAGCGCATTCGTGAGCCAAAATTGCCTCGCTAAGAATGAGGTTCATGTTGTCATTGACGCCCTGCATAATCGGGTAGGTCAAGTACACGGTGTCGCCATCAGTAGCACACGGTTCGCTTGGTCCAATTTGAAGTCGCTTGACTGCTCGTCCTTTGCCTTCCATCTCGCCACTGAGAATACGGGCAAGGTTGCCCAAGTGGTGTTGGTAGGCTCGGCTTGTTTGGGTGTCCCATTGTCGCATCATGTTTAGTCCTAAACGCTCCACCTATATAACAGTGGTGTCCTATCGCTTTGAAAACGGTGGTGAATCGGTTCTTTTGGTCCTAAGCGTGCGAATGTAGTGACGGGACACGGTAGAGAGGTTGTCAATATCCCATGCGTGGCTGTGCATCATGAGGCCGTTGGAGACCTGGCCAGGGGGCGCTCCGTTATGATGAGCCATAGATAGGATGGACAACGGGTGAACGGTGAAATCGTGGTTGTATTCGCCGGACAGCACGGCCTTCGCTTGGTCACGCTGGTGAACAAATGCGACACCGTCGCCATCTGGAATCATGTTCAAATCGGCACAGACCTTTGCTTGCCTCCACGACTTTGCAGTCTTGGCTATTGCCTCCAATACCTCGGGGTCGGCTGGGTTGTCGGCAAGGAACTGGCTGAGGTGTCGCTCTTGAGGTCGCTCAAGTTCAATCACCACGCACATGGTCCGCACTTGGTATGGTACAGACTGAATGGACAGTGCAAGAATGGCCGTAGGAGGGGCGTCAGGGAGAGCGTTTTGGACTTTGGTCCATAACTTGCTCCCGAGCCAATCAGCGTCGTCTATGAGGGCGTATCGGGCCTTCCCGTAGAATGTAGGGTGTCGGGCATTGCTCATTGCTACGAGCGGGTCCTCATGGGTCTCGGGTTGCATACCCAGTTCAGCGCTCACGGTCTCAAGCACGAAGTTCTTCCCACAGCCCGTCGGTCCTACGAGGAGGAGCGGTCGGACTGGGTCCTTGAGCCAGTATCGCACCCCTTCAATGGGTGCCCTCTTGCCGTAGAGCATCAATAGTCGTCCCTGAGGGTTCGTTGTGCCTTCGGTACCAGCGTTTGCTGGTGAGGGTCATTCTTGCCTTCCAAGCCCATGGCGTTGATGCCCAAGTGGGCACACATGGTCTTGACGAGTCGCTCAAGGTTCTGAATCCGCTTTTGTAGGTCAGCATTGGTTTGCATGACCTTCCAGCGTCAGCCCACCTATTTGAGCGCCATGGGTGGCTCGGGGGTTTGAAGCGACCTCAGCCGCACCCCCGAACCGTTCACGGCTGAGGTATGAGCATCATACGAAGTCTTCAAGGCGAGCACGAGCGGCCGCTTCAACCTGTGGTTGTTCATCGGTTGAGTAGCGTCCAACCATGACATAGCGGACTGCTTCTGAAATCGTGAGGTCGCCGAGTTCGCCGACCATTTGAACGAGCATACGGGTGGAGGTATCGGACTCCATTTTGTACTCCTTCTTGAGGCGGCGGAGGTCGTTGGCGAGGTCAACAATGTTGCCCACCAATTCGTTATCACCAAAGCCGGTTTGGTCTTGAATGACCTTGACTTCCATGTCACGAGAGAGGTACGAGAACGGCAAGGTGTAGGTGAAGCGGTTCTTGGTCGCTTGGTTCATGGCGTTGACGCCAGCGTAGTCGTCCGGTGGGTTCATGGTACCAATGACCATGAAGCCAGCCTTGGCTTTGACGACACGGTTGTTGTCGTCTGGAATGACGAGCATACCAGTGTCCATGAGACCGTTGAGAGCCATGAGAATGTTCTCACGAGCGCCGTTAATCTCGTCAGCCAAGAAGGGCAAACCGAGTTCAGCGGCCATGGTACCGACACCGTCTTGGAAGACGACTTCGCCGTTGACGAGGGTACGAGCACCAAGGAATTGGTCCTCGGTCACACCGTCCGAGAAGTTCATGCGAATGAGTGGTGTTTGGACAGCGTGGAAGAAGGACTTGGCCAATTCAGACTTCCCACAGCCGGTAGGACCGACAATGAGCATGTGTGCTTTGGTGGTGTCGCCAGCGAGGGAGTGCTTGTAGCGGTTGGCCATCAAGCGGTACTCTTGGCGTTCCGACTCAACGAAAATCTTGCGAGAAGGAATCAAGGACTTCAACCAGTCGGACATACCGGCCACAGCATCGGGGCTGTTGCGTGGAATGCCGTAGAAGACGCCACCGACTTGGACAGTGCCCACAGGGGTGTCGTTGACGGCTTCGGCTTTGGGCGTGAAGTAGGTAGAGGAGGTGGCTCGTGCCGAGGTCGGTGCAGTCATTGTAGGGACAGCGTTGCCGAGGTCTCCAACGGACAGTGCGAGGGACGCCGACCAAATCTGTCGGTCAGCACCAATGGTGACACGGGTCACATTGGCTTTGTCCATTCGGCTTTTTGAGAACGCATTGGACTTCAGGGACTCCATACTGGTGGTCCGTCCACTTGCGTGAATCAAGTCATGGACTTGACTCAAGAAGTCGGTCTCGGTCATTCTTCCACCGGCAAGGTTGACGGCTTGGCTCATTGCTTCAATTGTTGTTAGGCTCATATTGGTTCGCTCCAAATGGTCCTATGAGCACCACCTATTTAACAATGCCCCTCAAAGTGCACGAGGAGACAATAGACCTTTGATGATGAGATAGGACTCAAAGTGTCCCTCGGTCCACTGTTTAAGAGCGTTGATGGATTCATATTCTCGCAGGGTTCGGATTCTTGCCCATAGCCTGCGCTTGTCCTTGTTATTGAACTCCATAGTCTCACATACGAACAAAGCGGCCTCACCGACTATGGTCCAGCATACTGCTGGAGGTTGTGACCGGTCGTTCCAAACGAGGTTGAGTATCTTCCGTCCGACTTGGCGTGGGTCGTCCGACATGCACTGGAGCGCCAGGGTTTGAATGAGTTCCATGTTCTCAGCCACGAACGCCTTGCGTTCCTTCCCAATGGCTCGTACCCAACGAGGTGTGTGCATGTGCCTATACGCTACGGTTCTTGCTCCGTAGTGGGTGAACCCGCATTTGTCCCTAAGGACCCTGTATGTGGCCCTCTCGTTGGTTATGTTCATGAAAACCACTGGTCCAGCGTTGAAGTTCCGACTCCTGAGACGCATCGGGACCAATTTGAACCGAGTGCACCGAGGATGGCGGCGAATGAATTGGACTGGGCGAACAGAGAATCAATGCTCATGGCCCTATCTACCTCAATACCGTGCTCATCGGGGGTGTCACCCCATTCAACAGCGACCCTTCGGTTGGCTGGAAGTGGTGCTGGAGCCGATTTAGCGAAGAATATGAGTGGTTTATCGCCAATATCAAAGGTGGTTCCGATGTGTTCATTGCTCCACATGGCCGCTTTGTAGGCAAATGTGCCCTTTTTCTTGAATCCAAACGGCTGACCGAAGTCCTTTTGAGGCGTTTTTTCCTCGTCAAGCATCATTTCCAGGTGTTTTCGGACTAATTCACCGACCTCAGCGGCCTCTCCACCGTCCAAAATGCAGTCAAATAGGGCCTGTTGGACCCTTTTTACCACTGGTGGGGACGATGAACGGCGTAGTTCTACCCCTCGGTAGCCGTGTTTTCCCGAAAAATCACGGTATGCGTACCGCTTTTTGACCCCCCATTGGAAGTATCGCTCATAATATGCGTCGGGTTTGATGTTGAAGAACTCGTTTCGGGCCACATTGAGGGTCTGCTTGGTGAAATCGTGGAACGATTCGTTGAGTTCTGAGCATAGAATCTGGGCCATGTCGGTTATGTCCTGTTCAGTGAACGGACGAATGGTCGTTTCAGCCTCGTCATGGTTCTCAATGGCGACCTTGCACGAGTCGGTGTCTTGGTACAGGGTCGTGAACCGGAGTTCAACACACCCATGAGAGGCGGGTATATAGTCTTTTTCTGTATATACTCCTTGGTCACAGTACCAAAGCGTCCGTCGGTTGATGAAATGCTTGTTCCAATCGTTATGCAGTCGTGCGGTTTCGGTTATGTCGGACCCAATCTCAGGGTCGGCGAGTCGGAACGGTCGGTTGCGGGTCTTCTCGGTCCTACCGGAGCCAAGCACACCGTACCAGGAGTTCATGTTCTCTTTCATGACACGCTGTTGGCGGTCCAGTAGAAGCAGTCGCTCGGGGTCTTCCTCGGTCCTCATCTCGTCTTTGAGAGCCTGCCGTGCGCTGGCGAGGTTGCGAAGGACACGGGCCATGATGCTAACCTTGTCACGGCGATACACACGCCCTCCTCGGGTCTGTGTTGTCGGGAACGGGTACCCGTCGGGGTAGTCCTCAGGGTCAACCTTGGTGTCGGGACCGAAGTTCCCAGTGATGATGGCGCTTGGGTATTCCATGGAATTGTCCAGTTCAAATGCGTTCTTCCACACACCTGTTGGAGCATCCATGACGAACCCTCCTTGCTCAATCCCACCCTCGGGCATGGAGTCAGCGACGACCTTGACGGACGGTAGTATGATGCCCTCCTTCATCAGGAGGTGGCCCATCATGTCCTCAACCAGCATCATGTTGCTGTGGTTGTTGTGGAGCGTGGAGTTGTGGTAGGCGGTCTTCATGACATAGAAGGGGAGTAGGTCCAATTTGTCCATGCAACGGTGTGCACATACATTGTCCCAAGCGTTGTAGACGGCGAGCATCATCGGGTCCTCTTCCATCAATTGGACGATGCGGGTTCTCGGCACCTTGCCGTAGCCCAGCGTGCTGTGAGCCATCCACGAGAGCGAAGCGGCACCAGTGGTAGCGGCGGCACCTTGGACTTGTTCAGCGTATGCAATTTTGGTGTCAAAGGATGGTAGGCGTCTCATGAACCCAAGGTTGGGTACAGCCAACCCCTGTTTCCACTTGAGACGCTTGCACCTGTTGATGAGGTATGGAATGTCGTAGCCCTTGATATTTTGACCAGCAATCGCGTCGGGGTCGTATCGCTTGAGAGCATCGTCCCACCAGTTCAGAAGTGAGACTTCTCTCTCCTCCAGGGTATCGCCCTCGCAGTTCACCAGTATGACCTTATCACGGTCAATAGGGGGAATGGGTTGGTCGTGCTCTACGACTTCTTCCAGAGCGCTTTGGGACGCCATGAATCGCTTGACCAAACGCTCCGAAGTGTGAGCGGTAGTAGCAATCTCGTGCATGCCGGTGACTGAGTCATAGAGAGCGATTGACACGACAGGCTCCGGTGAGTTCTCCATGTCCAGTGAGTCAGCGGTCTCAATGTCAAAGTACAACAGGCTCGGGATGAAGTCCGATGCCGGTACATCACTGTGCCCTATGTTGATAGGTCGGAGGTTGCCGAGGTCCTTGCTCAGGTCCACCTCAATGACTGCTTCCCAGCCGTGAATCCAGCGTACCAGCGACGACCATTTGGCGTCGGCTGAGTAGTGCGGGTAGTAGAAGTCTCGGACTTCACGAATGTGGTACGGAGACTCGCATTGAACCTCCATGAGAGGGATGCCCTCAACGCTGGTCTTGTCGGTGGCTACGACCTTGTTGACGCCATCTACCTTGTTTGCCCAAGGGTGCTCGGAGGGTGATTTAGCAGTCCAA
>TARA_R110001599_G_scaffold350254_2_pt1 | contig 25218 bp, 20 predicted proteins | sample TARA_R110001599 | Tara Oceans TARA_R110001599 (sample SAMEA4398360) | marine metagenome | biome: Polar Biome; feature: [MES] marine water layer (ENVO:01000295) within the mesopelagic zone...; material: water (ENVO:00002006), including particulate matter (ENVO:01000060) such...
ACAGGCGCGTGGACAAGTACGGCAAGCAGTCAACACGGCCATGGTACAAAGTTACTGGAAAATCGGCCGCTTGATAGTGGAAGACGAGCAGCAAGGTCAGCAACGTGCGGAATATGGCAAACAACAACTACAAAACCTATCGCAACTGCTCACTGATCGTCTGGGTAAAGGCTTCGATGTGACTAACTTGCGGAATATGCGAGCGTTTTATTTGGCTTTTCCAAAACGAGACGCAGTGCGTCTCGAATTAAGCTGGACCCATTACCGCACACTACTGCGCCTTGATAATCCTGCTGCACGGGAATGGTATATCAAGGAAACGCTTACCCAGAGTTGGACTGCTCGTGCCCTAGAACGACAAATTAGCACCCTATATTACGAACGCCTGTTGGCCAGCCAGGATAAAGCCCTGGTCGAACAAGAGGCCAAAGCCAACACCCAGTCGCTGGCAGAAAGCGCCAAAGATTACCTGCGCGACCCGTATATTCTCGACTTTCTCAACCTGGATGATAAAAGCTATCAAGAAAGCGAACTGGAACAGGCCATTATCAGCAACCTGCAACAGTTTTTATTGGAACTAGGTAAAGGCTTCGCCTTTGTTGAACGGCAACAGCGCATTCGCTTTGACGATGAAGATTTCTACATCGATCTGGTATTCTACAATTTCAAACTCAAATGCTTCCTGCTGGTCGATCTGAAACTGGGTAAACTCAAGCATCAGGATATCGGCCAAATGGATACTTACGTGCGGCTGTATGATGAACAACGAAAAGGAAACGACGACAACCCCACCATCGGCCTGGTGCTATGCAGTGAAAAGAGCGAAGCCGTGGTGAAATACTCGGTACTGGCCGATCAAAAACAACTGTTTGCCGCCAAGTATTTACCTTACCTGCCAACCGAAGAAGAGTTGAAACGTGAGCTGGAACGTGAGCGAGTGCAAGCAGTTGCGAAAATACAACAGAAGGAGTTGGGCGATGAGTGAGCAGGTTGCAGAAGTGAGTGCTAAATATATCCCTTCCAGTCATTCCGGATTGTCGGACCAAAATGAAGGCGGAAATCTAGTTCCTGTTGGATACAAGCAAACCGAGGTAGGGAGGATTCCTGACGATTGGGATGTTGTATGTTTGAATGAAATTGTTAAGCAAGGTCGCTTACCTTCCGGTTTGTACAAGGATAAATCACTTTACGGTACAGGAACAAAAATAATCAAGTTGGGTGATGTATTTAATTTCGATGAGTTCAGGCCTGAACTAGCTCAGAGAGTTTTGCTGTCAGAAGACGAAAAACGTTCTTACTGTGTAGAAATTGGAGATATTTTTATTGCACTGGCTTCTGTGAAGTTAGAAGGTGTCGGCAAAGTTATGTTGGTTACAAAGTTAGATGAGCCAACATCTTTTGATCACAATGTTGCTTTAATACGAACAGTTGACGAGGTAAATAGTGATTTTTTAACTTATCTACTGAAGTCTCAACCTGTCCGTAAGCTAATTGGAATGAACGCTACTCAAGTAGGTACGACCTTTTTAAAGGCGAGTACCATTCTTGGTTTTCCTTTGCCTTTTCCCCCAGGCGAAGAACAAACCGCCATAGCCAACGTCCTATCCGATGTCGATGCCCTGATCAGCGAACTGGAAAAAATGATCGCCAAAAAACAGGCCATCAAAAACGCCACCATGCAACAACTCCTCACTGGGCGCACCCGCCTGCCACAATTCGCTCAGCGCGAAGATGGCTCGCCAAAATGTTATAAGCCAAGTGAGTTGGGGGAGATACCGGAGGATTGGGAGGTTTACACTTTAGCGCAACTTATTAAGAGCACTCAGCTAGGTGGCAACTATAAAAACTCTGAACAAGGTTCAGAACAACCATTAATAAAGATGGGTAACTTAGGGCGAGGTTATATCAAGCTTGATAAGTTAGAGTTTGTGGTTGGAAAAGCAAAAGAAGTTGATCGTTTAAAGTTTGGTGACCTTCTATTCAATACTAGAAATACGCTCGAACTAGTTGGGAAGGTTTCCGTATGGCGAAACGAGCTTCCTATCGCTTATTTCAACTCGAATTTGATGCGGATGACTTTTAATAATGGCCTTGTTGTTAGTAACTTCTATATGAATGCTGTTATGAATTCAGAGAAGTTTGTGAATGATTTGTCAGACATTGCAACTGGAACTACGAGTGTTGCAGCAATCTATTCGAGAGACTTACTTCAATTAAAGATTGCATTACCACATGCCCCGGAACAAACCGCCATCGCCACCATCCTCTGCGATATGGACGAAGAAATTCAGGCTCTGGAACAACGCCTAAGCAAAACCCGCCAAATCAAACAAGGCATGATGCAGGAATTACTCACAGGAAAAACTCGGTTAATTGATTGCAAGGGAACAAAAGCATGAGTATTTTAATCGATACTGTTCGAATCTCTGGTTTTAGGGGCATAGCCAATCTAGAAATAACTTTACCAAAAACGACTGTACTGATTGGCGCAAATAACGCTGGCAAAACCTCCGTTATAAAGGCACTTCAGTTAGCACTCGGGGACTATTCACGTTACCTTTCGGAAGAAGACTTCCACATTGATAGCTCTGATACTTCTGTCGAGAAGATTCTAGTAGATATTCGAGTAGTGCCCCTTGGGGCTGATTATGCTAAACAGCTTCAATTTGAGGATGAGTGGCTAGAAGAGTTCGAAGATCGAGTTCAAGCAGAAGCTGATGGCAAACAGTTTATGGCCATTAGAACAATATGCGCGCGAGATACGGTGAAAGGAGGATTCTCTGTAGACAGATTCGCCCTTGAACAATGGCCAGAGTTTAGTGATTGGACGTCTTTAAAAACATCTACGAAGAAGCAACTTAGAAAGCGATTTGATTCCATACCCTTTATATCAATTGATGCTCAGAGAGATATTCACCAAGAACTCAGGGAAAAGAATTCGTTTATCGGTAAAGTTTTGTCTAGCGTTGATTATGAGCAGACTGACATCGACAAAATTGAAAGCATGGTGGCCGCTGTTAATGAGGAAGCAGTAAACAAAAGTAAACCGCTAAAATCTCTGAAAACCTTTTTAGAAGATTTGAACAAATCTTTCGATGGAAATGGTAAAGCAGAAATCACTCCCTTTCCTAAGAAGATACGAGACCTTTCGAAACAGTTCACCGTGCACTACGGTGAAAAAAGCTCAAACTCATTTTCAATGGAATATCACGGAATGGGCACACGGAGCTGGGCGTCGATGCTTACAGTCAAAGCATTCTCTGCGTTAATGGCGCAAAAGCACGAAGAGGAAGCTAAGCCTTTTTTTCCGGTTTTGGCGGCTGAAGAGCCTGAAGCTCACCTACACCCAAATGCACAACGGGCAATTTATAAGCAACTAACCGAGTCCAAAGGACAAGTCATTATTAGCACGCACTCGCCTTATTTGGCAGCTATGGCTGATCAGAATGAGATGCGTGCGCTTGCGATATCAGGTAACCAGGTTCATGTTTCTCAATTAAACGGAGAATTAGATGCCGAAGAGAAACGTAAGCTACAAAGGGAAGTTATTCACTCCCGGGGGGAACTATTGTTTTCTAAAGCAATTGTACTCTCTGAAGGAGAAACGGAAGAGCAAGCTTTACCAATGCTATTTAGGCATTACATTGGTGAAGACGCTTTCACACTTGGCGTAAATTTTATTGGCGTGAACGGTTCTGGAGCCAAATACAAACCATTTTTAGTTTTTGCCAGAGATTTCAATATTCCTGTTTTTATTTTTAGTGATGGAGAAGACAAGCCAATAAAAGAATTAACCAAAACCTATAAAGCTGTTTTTGGGGAAACAGATTTATCGACAGCGGCAAACATTACTATATTGGAAGGAACTGACTTTGAGGGATATCTGCTAGCTTCAGGCTATGAACAGCAAATAGCAGACGCCATCATTGAAAATGAAGGCAAAGACAAAATTGAGAATTTCATAAAGAAACAACAAGGTAAATCCGAGGGGGCGCAAGAAAACAGATCAGCCTCCGTGTGAAACCTGTAAACAACCAATTTATGAAGGTAATATTAGGGATTATTCTGGTGAAGATGGCAAACAAAAGGCGATTTTAGAAATAGTCGATGCAAGCAAACCTCTCTACGCTAAAGCCGTGACTGAAGAACTCTGTAAACTGGAACCAAATAAAATTCCTCCTAAAATAATTAGTCTGTTCGAACAGATTAAAGCGGATATACATTTATGATGGCTCTATCTCAAGCTCAGGAACAAGTTGTTAAGGCGGATATTGGCGGTGCGATACAAGTTCTCGCCTCTGCTGGTTCTGGTAAAACGCGTGTACTAACCGAAAGGGTTCGTCATCTTATTTCTAGCTCGAGAAAAGGAAGCGTCATCGCCTTAACCTTTACCAATAAAGCCGCTGAAGAGATGCGTGAACGTTTATCGAATTTGGACGAAATCAACGAACGAGCCTGGATATCAACCATTCACTCAGTTGCTCAAAGAATCATTGAACAATATGGCCACACGATAGGTTTACCGGCTGATCTTCACATATACGAAATAGATAAAGACAGAATGGAGGTCTTTGTTCAATCTTTGAGGGATGAAGGCGTCAATATTGATGAATACCTAGATGTAGCAGATTCCAAACAGAAGCGTGATCGACAAAGAGTCATGCAAAACTACATGGATACTTTTTCGACGATAAAGCGAGAACTTTATGGTCGTGAAGAGATAGAGGAGAAGTATTCTGACGGTGCCCGGATTTGGAAGATTTATCAGGATTACCAAAATGCTTTGTTAGCTAGTGGTGGGATCGACTACGACGACATATTGATCAAGGCGCATCAAGTATTATTGACTCAAGACTGGGTAGCAAATATTTACCGGGCTAAGTACAAGCATTTGTGCGTCGATGAAGCACAAGACTTAAACAGAGCACAGTATGAATTCATCAAAGCTTTTTGTGGAGACTCCATCACAAGCATTCTTATGGTTGGAGATCCTCACCAAATGATTTACGGCTTCAATGGATCTTCATCAGAGTTTCTTTGTAAAGAATTCATAGAGGACTATTCACCATTAACATTTGAGTTGAAAGAAAACTATCGCAGCTCTAAAGCAGTCATCTCCGCCGCGAACAAACTGAAACCAAATTCACAATCAGAATTAGAATTAGAAGCTGCACTACCTGGTGGTCTAACGATTGAAGCACTAGACAATGAATATATTGAGGCTCAATGGGTTAGAACTCAAATCAATCACCTAATTAATATGAAAAGACATCCAGAGATTGAAGATTATATTACGCTTGATCGCATTGTAGTCATTGCAAGAAACCGTTTTGTTTTCCCTGCCCTGGAAGAAGAGTTGAAAGAAAACAATATCCCATATGTTCTAAAGAGAAGTGAACGACACGAAGAACCTAGCTCTTTATTTGGCAAAGTGCTTGATTATTCAATAAGAGTAAAACTCAATGCTAAAGATTGGGTCGATGGTAAGAAACTTTGTGCATTGTTGAAAATTAACTCTCCTGAAGAATGGGGAGATGCAGGTCTTTTGACTTCTTGGAGCAACGAAATCAAAAACAGCACATTGAGTTTCGCTCATTTACAGGCAGACTTACTCGAAGCCATAGACAACTTCGATGCAGATTCCCCTAACATTCGAAAGTTTGTTAGAGATTTCGAAAACCAACTTAAGGAACTTGCCGCTCAATCACATAACGATTCCGACAAAAATGAGCTAGAAAGAAGCTTGTCTGAATTATTAGATTTTAAACAAAGGTGGTCACGTTTTAAGCAGAAAGGGTTAGGCGATTCTCTTCAGGCATTCAGAAATGCAATGGTGCTTGGGCAGCTGTCCGATGAACCGGTAAAGGGTGGGTTAACCCTGAGTACTGTTCATACGATGAAGGGCTTAGAAAAAGACATCGTATTTATTATTGGTATGTGTGAAGGAGTTTTCCCCGATTATCGGGCAAAAACAAAAGAAGACATTAACGAGGAACGTAATAGCGCATTCGTTGCCGTTACAAGAGCAAAACGCTGGCTATATATCTCTTATCCAAAACGTCGAACAATGCCTTGGGGCGATATTAGAATACAAAGACCATCACGATTTATCGGGGAGATTCAGGGGTGAGTAACGTTGGCCAACGCGAGCACATTACCCAAAGTCGCATCGTCCAGTTCTTTCAAAATGACCTGGGCTATCGCTATTTGGGTGACTGGCAGAAGCGAAACATTAATACAAATATATCATTGATAAAAGCAAGCTCCTAAAATACACATATTTTTCGAAATAAAAGTGATGCAAATATTTAACAATCAAATTACCATGACTTGGGGCGATAGAGTAATGGAAACTCGCTTGCCGAAAGGCAAGAGTCTAGTAAGGTTCGATTCCTTACCGTCAAAGGGCATTTTAAATAGTGTCTTTTGGCCGTAAGGAGAAGATGTGCCAGCCTCTAATCAAAAACTTTATCAATACCATGTCAAAAATAATCATTCAGTTGAAATAGCACTTAAAAACGCTTCTCTTGCTGCTCGAAAAGCCATTGCTGAAGAAAACGTCCCAGGCACAAAATCATTTGTTAGTCTATATGCCTTTCTTCTTGGGGCATGGGCTGAAAATAGACTAAAAAAGCTTTTATACGAGAGCCCAGGCTTAACGGCGAATGAGAGAAACCTCGTTTCAGTAAAGTCATCTCAATTTGAAAAATGGGAAAAACTAATAGAGGTCGTTTTTCGAAAACATTATCAAGTGCCAGCTGCTGCTTTGGATGATTCATCGCTTCCTTTCACTGCAGCCGCTAGATATAAAGCTTTAAATGAAATACTAAATCAAGATCTTAAAAGTGTTATTGAAATTAGAAATAGGCTTGCACATGGGCAATGGGTGTATCCTCTTAACAGCGATGAAAATGATATTGAGCAGGGTAAATACCAAGCTTTAAATCAAGAGAACATAGCTGCGTTACAGTATAAGAAATCTATGATAACCAGTCTTGCCGATATAGCGCATGATCTTGTCGTTTCGCTACCAACATTTGAGCGAGATTTTGATAAACACTTTAAGCAGACCTCTAACACTAGAAAGAACCTTAAGAATAGAAGCTATCAAAAGTATGCTGAAAACCTTATAGAAAAAAGAAAACGGGGAATTCAAAAAAGAAAAGCGCATAACCAGTCAATCTCCACGGACACTGAAAAACCGCGTTCATTCTTCGCAAGGCTTTTCCGTATTGAGGCTTGAGGAGATATGCTTTACGAGAACCCCAACCACAACATTTACCTTCCCAATTAGCTTTACGTTACATTTATCAAGGAGTCTGAGTGGAAAAGCAATTATGTGTTTTGTGTGGGCTCCGCACATCTTCTAGGAAGGGAGATCATCTTCCGCCACAGAGCCTCTACCCGAAACCTAGAAAACCAAATATGGAACTTCATAAGGTTCCCGCCTGCCAGGAATGCAATAATCCAGCAGGTGTAGATGATGAAGAGTTTAAAATAATAATTGGGCTTAGTACCGGTGAATTTCGAGATAATGGTGAGTCAATTATTGACTCTATGGGGAGAACAATCGGGTTTAATGACAGGCTAGCGAGACAAATTTTCTCCACTAAAAAAGAAATTTATGCAGATCGCGGCACCGGGACATTAGAACCAGTAGTGGCTGTTAAGTTCGACTCTAATGCTTATCAAAATGTAATATGTAGAATGGTCAAAGGGTTTTATTGGCGTAAAACGAAAAAAATAATGGATAGTTCGACCATAATACAAGTTTTTCCAACTACTGAGTTGCACCAAAAAATAGCATTGTCTTTTATGGACATTATGGATTCCCTTGAACCAAACTTCCTAAATGACAATACTTTTGCATACAAATATATAATGCGTGAGGATGGCTCAACTATTTGGGGTATGCAATTTTTTGGCAAGCATACAGTTTTCGCAACAACTGAGCCAAATGAACACAATAAGTTGATATAGTCGATAAGAGTTTAAAGCTCACTTAAAAGTTTCTCGGATATATGGAATTTAATTTAATAATAGCTAACTACGAGATTTCTCTACGCCTACATTATTTCTTTTCTGCTTACACAAACCTGCTTTTTTGACTTAATTCCTATAACGATTACAGATAATGTACTGTGTTCTTCCCTCATAACTAATTGACAACATTGTTTTTTATAGCGTAAATTCAAGATAATCAATCAACGCCATTATAGATAATTCGAGTTATGTCTCAATTTAATCACCACGACCTATGTTTGCCAAATCCGTCCTTCGACTCTCCTTTGGTCGATGTTCTGACTGAGCTTGAACATTTGCGGCGCTTGCAATTAAGTGGCAGTACACCGGCGCCTATGTTTTTCCAACTTAAAGCGATTTTCCATATGCTTGAAAGTTTGGGTTCGGCGCGTATTGAAGGCAACCATACTACCCTAGCGGATTACGTTGAAAGTAAGTTAGAAGGTGCAGATCCTTCAGATCACTTACGCGAAATGGTAAATATTGAAAGAGCTATGGATTATATTGAATCGTCAATACAGCCTGGCATTCCAATCACCGAACACTTTATCCGTGAACTTCATGATATGACTGTGAATAACTTGGATCGTGAAGGTGATAAAACGCCCGGTGCTTATCGGTCGGGAGCTGTTCGTATTGCTCAGTCAGACCATATTCCGCCCGACCCAGTTCAAGTGCCTGGCTATATGCAGGAGTTGGTTGCATTTATTAATCAGGCCGATGCACCCAAGTATGATCTGATTAAAGTAGCCGTGGCCCATCATCGTTTTGGTTGGGTTCATCCCTTCGGTAATGGTAATGGACGTGTCGTTCGTCTACTCACTTATGCGCTTCTAATGAAATATGGTTTTAACGTCAATACTGGTGGACGTGTGCTCAACCCCACCGCAGTATTTTGTAACGATCGCGATAAATACTATGCCATGCTAGCCGATGCAGATACTGGTTCTTCTGATGGCCAAGAAACCTGGTGTACTTATGTGCTTACAGGTATTTTGTCCGAGCTTAGAAAAGTAGACCAGTTAACCAACTTTACGTATCTGCAAACGAAAATTTTAAACCCCGCTTTAAGTTATGCTAAATCTCGTGAGTTAATTACCGAACAAGAAGAATCTATTTTGCTAATAGCTGCAAAGCTAGGTGTTGCCAAAGCCGCTGATTTATCGGATGCCATGCCCGAATTAACAGCTACACAACGCACATACCAAATTAAAAAATTGGTAGAACGTAAAATGTTGCAACCTATTAGTGAAGGTGCTCGTCAATATACCTTTGGATTTAGTAATAACTACTTAATTCGTGGCGTGGTAAAGGCACTCACAAACCAAGGATTCATTCCGAAATCGTTACAAGAAGAAAAATAGGCGATATTGAAATGCCAAGGACAAAGATATGAGCAACGTCGGCCAAAGAGAACGCATTACCCAAACCCGCATCGTCCAGTTCTTTCAAAAGGAACTGCATTATCGCTATTTGGGTGACTGGCAGGATCGCAACAATAATAAAAATATCGAAGCCAGCATTCTTACCGATTGGCTGCTAAAGCGCGGTATCAGCGAAGCACTGATTAACCGCGCAATGCGCCAGTTGGATGTGGCATCTTCCCTTGGCGAAGGTAAAAAACTCTATTACGCAAACAAAGACGTTTATAGCCTGCTCCGCTATGGCGTGAAAGACAAAGAAGGTGCCGGGCATCAGAACGAAACGGTCTGGTTAATTGATTGGAAGAATCCGGAAGCCAATGACTTTGCTATTGCGGAAGAAGTCTCCATTAAAGGTGAAAATAAAAAGCGCCCGGATATTGTGCTCTATGTTAACGGTATCGCTCTGGGGGTAATTGAACTCAAGCGTTCCTCTGTATCCGTGTCTGAAGGAATTCGCCAGAACCTGGATAACCAGAAAAAAGACTTTATTCGAAATTTCTTTACCTCTATGCAGTTGATCATGGCCGGTAATGACACCCAGGGTTTGCGTTATGGCACCATTGAAACGCCTGAAAAGTATTACCTTGAATGGAAGGAAGACCTTACAAACGAGTACGACCATAAATTGGACTTCCACCTAAGTCGTATCTGCAACAAACACCGCTTCCTGCAAATTATTCATGACTTTATTGTGTTTGATGCAGGCGTTAAGAAAACTTGCCGGCACAACCAGTTCTTTGGAATTGAAGCAGCTAAAAAACAAATCGCCAAACATGAAGGTGGCATTATCTGGCATACCCAAGGTTCTGGCAAAAGCCTTACCATGGTGTGGCTGGCAAAGTGGATACGCGAAAACATCAATGATAGTCGGGTGTTGATCGTCACTGATCGCACAGAGCTGGATGAACAAATAGAAAAAGTATTCACTGGTGTGGATGAAAATATCTATCGCACCAAAAGCGGAGCCGATTTAATTGCTACCTTAAACCAGCCTAACCCTTGGTTAGTGTGCTCGTTAGTGCATAAGTTTGGTCGTCAGTCGGAATCTAAAAATGATGCTGCCACCGATGAATTTATCGCCGAATTGAAAAAGTCCTTACCTTCCGATTTTAAGGCCAAAGGTGAATTATTTGTGTTTGTGGATGAATGCCATCGAACACAATCCGGCAAAATGCATGAGGCGATGAAATCTATTCTTCCACAAGCTATGTTTGTCGGTTTTACCGGCACGCCCTTGATGAAGAAAGATAAGAAAAAATCGGTCGAAGTGTTTGGACCATTTATTCATACCTATAAATTTAATGAAGCCGTGGCAGATGGCGTGGTGCTCGATTTACGCTATGAAGCGCGGGACATTGACCAAAACATAACCTCGCAGAAAAAGGTCGATGATTGGTTCGAGGCCAAAACCAGAGGCTTATCTCGAATAGCAAAGACACAGCTCAAACAGAAATGGGGCACCATGCAAAAGGTGCTGTCCAGTAAGTCACGCTTACAGCAAATCGTAAACGATATTCTGCTAGATATGGATACCAAACCGCGCTTAATGGATGGCTATGGTAATGCTATGTTGGTTTGCGCTAGCGTCTATCAAGCCTGTAAAGCCTATGAAATGTTCAGCCAGACCGACCTGGCTGGTAAAGTGGCCATTGTCACCAGTTTTCAACCCACAGCAGCAAGTATTAAAAGCGAAGAAACTGGTGAAGGCGCAACAGAAAAACTACGGAAGTACGAAATTTATCGAAAGATGCTTGCTGACTACTTCGAGCAACCAGAAGATAAAGCTGCCAGCCGTGTGGAAGAGTTCGAGCAAGAAGTAAAGAAACGATTCATAAATGAACCTGGGCAAATGCGCTTATTGATTGTAGTTGATAAGCTGCTGACAGGTTTTGATGCCCCATCCGCTACTTATTTGTATATCGATAAACAAATGACCGATCACAACCTGTTCCAGGCGATTTGCCGTGTCAATCGTTTGGATGGCGATGATAAAGAATACGGGTATATTATCGACTATAAGGACCTGTTCCGTTCCCTGGATAAAGCTATTTCGGACTACACAAAAGGTGCCTTTGATAGTTACGACAAAGAGGATGTGGCTGGCCTACTGAAAGATCGTTTAGAGCAAGCCAAGCTGGATTTGGAGAATGCCCTGGAAATGGTGCGCGCCCTTTGCGAGCCGGTCAAAGCTCCTCGTAATACCGAAGACTATATTCATTACTTCTGTGGTGAGTCTGGCAAGAATCAGGATGAACTCACCGAAAAAGAAGCCCTCCGCTTAACGCTTTATCAAAACGTGGCCAAGTTGCTGCGCGCCTTTGCCAATATCGCCAACGAGATGCCGGATTCAGGTTACTCCTCTAATGAGAGTGATGCTATTCGTACCGAAGTGGCACATTTTGAGAAGGTACGAGATGAAGTAAAGCTGGCCAGTGGTGATCTCGTCGAAATGAAGCGTTTTGAACCCGCTATGCGTCATCTTCTGGATATGTATATCCGCGCCGATGACAGCGAAGTGCTAATGGACTTTGAAGAGTTAGGCCTGATCGAATTAATCGTTGAAAAAGGTGCAGATGCGTTTGATGCCCTACCCGAAAATATTCGCAAGAACCAGGAAGCGATGGCAGAAACCATCGAGAACAATGTGCGCAAAACTATTGTCGATGAAAACCCTGTCAACCCGAGATACTACGAGCAAATGTCGGTACTGTTAAATGAGCTGATTGAACAGCGTCGCCAAAAAGCCATTGATTACCAGGAGTATTTAGAACGGATTCGTGAGCTTTCTCGCAAGGTAATTCGACCAGGACAAACAGCATCAAGTTACCCTCCGTCTATGGATTCCAATCCTAAACGCGCTTTTTACGACAACTTCGGAAAAGATGAAGTTCTGGCGACGAAAATTGATGGTGCCATTCGCAATACTAAAAAGGCAGATTGGGTCGGTGATCGCTTCAAAGAGCGCGAAATTTCCAATGCCGTGCGAGAAGAAACAGCTGGCTACAATGTAGATATTCAAATCGTGGTAGATCTCGCCAAAGCCCAAAAAGAGTACCAATGATGGCCATGATTGAAATTGGTTCAATGGCTATGCAACTAAACCGTAAAGCCATCAAGAACCTGCATATCAGCGTGCTACCACCCGATGGCCGCGTACGCGTTGCTGCGCCCGAATCCATGACAGACACAGCCATTCGAATGGCCGTGATCAGCCGGATCCCTTGGATTAAAAAACAACAAAACGACTTTGCCAAACAACCCCGGCAGACCGACAGAGAAATGGTCAACGGTGAATGCCATTACTTATGGGGAAAGCGTTACCGTTTGAATGTTATCGAACGCAGCGGTAAGCATGAAATCAAAATCGGTCCCGGCAAAATAAATCTCTACGAAAAGCCCGGAACCACTATTGAAAAAAAAGTTCTGGTACTCAACACCTTTTATCGTAATGCGTTAAAAGCAAGAATCGAAACACTACTACCCGACTGGCAAAAGAAGATAGGCGTCACACCCAGTAAATGGGGTGTTAAAAAAATGAAGACCAAATGGGGCAGCTGCAACACCCAGGCTAAAAGCATCTGGGTGAATTTAGAACTAGCCAAAAAGCCCCCTGAATGTTTGGAATATATACTCGTCCATGAATTGGTTCACCTGCTGGAACGCAAACACAATGATCGCTTTAAAGGTTATATGGAAAAGTTTCTGCCGGATTGGCGGGAAAGACGGGATTTATTGAATAGTACTCCGCTGGCTTTTGGGGAATGGCGGTATTGATATGACAATCTGTAAAGGATGTGGAAAAGACGAGAAATTAATCAAAGCACACATTATTCCTGAATCATTTTTTTGTGGATTACGTGATGGTCAAAAACCACCTAAAATGCACTTTAGTGATAAAGGATCTTACCCAAAAAAAGTTCCAATAGGTATTTATGATAAAGAAATACTTTGTTTTGATTGTGAGCAAATATTCAAAAGTATTGATGATTATGGAAATCAAGTACTACTCAAAAAAGAATCGGATTTAGAACCATTGGTACAAAGTGGAAATATTGTTGGTTATTTAAAGAAAGACCTGGATTACTCTAAGTTAAAACTCTTTTTTATGAGCATTCTTTGGAGAGCTTCTGTCTCTAATCATGATTTTTACTCAAACGTAAAACTGGGGAAGCTTGAAAAAACATTAAAGGGTCTGGTTTGGGACAATCATTCTGGGAGCTTACATGATTTTTCTTTTGTACTAGCAAAGTTTGTCGATAATGGTGGTGATCGAGCAATACTTAGCCCTCATAAAGAACGGTTTTTTGGGATAAGTTACTACCGATTTTATTTGTACGGATATATTTTATATATAAAAGCTGACTCGCAAAAAACACCAGAAAGATGGACAAAATTTATCAGTCAAAAAAATAATACATTAGCTATAGTATCCAGAGGTTTAATTGAGAATTCAAAAGAATACCCAGTAATACTAAAAGCTGTCCAAAAAAATTGAAAGAACAGAAGTCTAATATAAGGAAGCATTAAGCTATGGAATCCAATGAAATTATTATCGCAAGCATAATTTCTTTAGTGTTCGGATTTATTGCCGGATGGATGGTATTAGTAAATCAGAAAGCCAGGGAGAAGAAAATACGGAAAAAAATTGCTGAAATTGAATATCAAGAAAAACTCATTGAAAGTATTTCAAATGGCTATAAAAACTTACTTAGGCATGCATTTAAATCTATTTCTATTTCGTTATTTCTAGTCTTTTCATCTACAACAGCAATTATAGCTTTAAAGGTAATTCCATTCCCTCCTTTCATGGAGCAATTGATTTGGACTATCTCACTCACAATGTGGGGTATTGCAGCAGCAATTTGCTTATCTACATTTAATGAGATTGCCAGTTTAAATGATTTAGACAAAACTAAAGAAAAGCTAAACAATAAAAAAGAGAAGCTAGAGAGTAAACTCTAATTATAAACAAATAAATAACTACACAATAAAGGGTCTGACCCTTTATTGTGAATGACTCTACACTGTTACAGAAAAAAGTTATTACAAAGCAATCTTGCGACGCTAAATTTTCTCAAGAAAACCAAATATTGGATGTTTATGAGTAAAAAATACAAAACCGAAGAATTTATAGACGGTTTCGATGATGATATAGATTCTGTAGTCCCATTTAACGAGACAGTCACTTCATATGGAGCTGACTTTCCTGTTGAGTCTTTAGTAAGACGGATTCATTCTGGTGATATATACGTTCCTGACTTTCAAAGAAGATATATATGGAAGAATTCAGAAGCGTCTCGATTTATTGAGTCTTTACTATTAGGACTCCCAGTTCCAGGAGTATTTCTGGCAAAAGATTTAGATGGCAAGCATATGATTATTGATGGTCAGCAAAGACTGTTAAGTGTTTACTATTATGTAAACGGTGAATTAAAGCTAAGCGGAATTGGTGGGATTTTTAACGGCATGAGGTTTAATGAACTACCAGAGGAGCATAAGAACCGCTTAATGGACTCAATAATACATGCAACTATCATTAGACAAGATAATCAAAATTATGAAAATTCCAGCATATTTCATATTTTTGAGCGGCTTAATACAGGAGGAAAAGAGTTAGAACCTCAAGAAATTAGAAATTGCATGTATCCGGGTGAATTTCAGAAGCTTTTATCAGAAATTAATGTGCATCAATCTTGGAGAAATATCTATGGAGCAGAAAGTTTAAGATATAAAGATCAAGAGCTAATTCTTAGATTCTTCGCTCTTTATTTTGATGCTGAAAACTATAGCCCCCCGATGAAATCATTCTTGAATCGTTTTATGGGTAAGAATAGAAATCTAGAACAAATAAATGGTACTCATGTTAAAGATATTTTTATCGAAACACTGAATATTTTACAAAATGCAATTGGGGAAAAGCTATTTAGGCCATCAAAAAACTTTAATGCTGCAATATTTGATGCAATTACATTTGGATTAGCTAAGCGATTGGATGAAGGGCCTATCGGTAATATCAAAAAAGTGAAAAGTATTTATAGACAGTTGCTAGACGATGAACAGTTTAAAGCCGTTTATGCTAGTAGTACCTCCTCAACATCAAACTTGAGCACTCGGCTTCGTATCGCTGAACAAGCTTTTAAGGAGGCCTGATGAGGCTTAGTGAAGTTGTTCAGTATGAGAGTAAGATTGATCACTTATTTAAAACAGTTGAGAATATTGGTGATTTCGAAATGCAGGCTCATTGGGCAAAATACCTATGCATTCTGTGTAGCGGTTATGTGGAAAAATCCGTAAGACTCCTATATAGCGATTATGTTCATAAAAGATCATCTCCACAAATTAGTAAGTTTGTTGGCAAGAGGCTTGGTGGTTTTCAAAATGCAAAAGTTGAAAAAATAATTGAGCTGGCAAAGACATTTGATGATCAATGGGCTATCGAACTGGAAAAAATGTCTGAAGGTAGAATTAAAGATGCAGTAAATAGTATTGTTTCCAATAGGCATATTATTGCACATGGGCTAGACACTAGGATTACTGTCGCTAGAGTAAAGGAGTGGCACGTAGAAAGTAGAAAACTAATAGGCATTATTGAAGGTCATTGCGAAACAGCGGTGACTTAAACCATCTAACATGCACAATAACATGTATCAAATTAACGCTGGCCTCAATTCACTCAAATTGCGGGCGTTATAAAACAATTAGAAAGTTTATATTGAATAAAATTAAAGAATTACTCTACAAAATATTTGGTATTCGAAAGTCTTTTTGGGAGGGAGTAAAGTCAGCAGGGTTAGGTTCTCTAAAGTTAGTCCAATTAATAAACTTATAGGGGACTGCATTGTATCTCTATAGACGGAATTACATAAGAAAAACGTCAATCAGGTTGTTACGCGAGCTTTAATCATCAGGAGAGTACGTCATTATAGATTTTCTTAAAGAGTTTTCTTTTCTTGCGCCCTATGGAACTGCTCTCGGTGTTGCTGTAGCAGTATGGCAAATCATCAGAAATAACATACAACAAAGAACTAACTTTGAAGATTCTTTAACTAAAGAATACCGTGAAATAACACGGCGAATTCCTTATAAGGCACTTATAGGTGAAGAGCTCTGCGAAGATGAGCAAATATTGGCATATAACGAAATCTATAATTATATGGATCTATGTAATGAACAGATATTTCTTCGAATATCAGGCCGAGTTCGTAAGAAAACCTGGAATAACTGGCAAGAAGGTATGCTTACTAATTTTTCTCTAAGAGTTTTTGATCGTGCTTCCCAAGAAGTTTTCAGTAAACTGAGTCATAACTTTAAAGAGCTGAAGAGAGTGCAAAATTCAGGGTATAAAACAGACCCAAAAAAATGGAACAATGTATAACAAGGTAGTAAGTGGCACTATAAGGATTGGTAACACTTGATGTAAACACGTTCAACTGCCAAATAAGCAACTGAACCGGGTATCATATTACGAAGTTAAGTGCCTGCCCTTTTATCCACAATTTTCAACAAAACATAAGAACTTGCATGGAAAAATAAAGTAGTATTTAATAAAAAAACAATTACATAAAGGGACTTATTATGAAAATTGCTATTCTGTCGATAATTGGCTTGTTAAGCACAATGCTTATGAGTGGATGCGCATATGAGCCAAAGTTACCTCACTACGAAGATATTGCTTATGCTCACATTCTTAGAGTTAACAGAGACGGGGCGGTAATAGATAGCAACATAACAACCAATTCAATCAAAGACCGAGTTCAAAGCAAACCCTGGCCAATTAATAAAGTCAATGAACAAGCTGACAATATGATTATTGGCGCGTTAAAGCTTGCTTGTAAAAAGGCAAAAAAAAATTGTGATGCACTTAATAAAATAATTTCCTTAAATGAAATAGATAACGACTTACTTGAAGCCAGTATCGGCAACGCGCCAATAAACATAATGATGTTTGTTCATGGCGGCCTAAATACTTATGAATATACCGATAATCGTTTAGATATCGATGATGAATATGATGAAGATGATAGAAATGTTAATGAAATATTAGCAGGAAGAGAAGACGAAAAGGGTAACAACTTAGATTGGCACTATCCGATATATATTTCTTGGCCTTCCAATTTTCTAGGAACCTACACTGACCATCTTTTTAATATAAGAGAAGGGCGCGAAATAAACCCTTATTCAGCCGCATTTAGTTTCCCCTTCGTATTAACTGAAGACCTTATACAAACAATTGCTGAATTCCCTTCTAATGTCTACTTTCAAACCCTCAATGACTGGGACCGCTTTGCCTCAGCATGGGATCAAAAAATCATGACTAGTATTTGGCAAGAAGCATCAAATAAATACAAAGAAAAGTTCGGGTATGGCAATGAATTCGAGACTGACAAATACTATCAAGACATGATGGGCACTATTAAAGTTAACAGAAGCATCTACTGCCCTAACGGATGGAGTAACACGACAGGCTTTTATGTGTTTTTAACATCTCCAATCAGATACGTTATTGGAAGTATTTATAATGGAACCTTAGCATCTAACTCATGGAGCATGATGAAACGAAGGGCCATCAACATAGCATACCCTGCCGGTGAATTTGATGAAAATGCCAGAGAAGACGGTGAGTATGGAGATATAGGGATATTATTCGAAAAATTCTCAAAAATGGAAGACAGTTTCGGGAATCTGAATGTAAACATTTCATTGATAGGTCATAGCATGGGGACAATAGTATTAAACAACCTCATGTCAAGATACCAAAAACAGTTTGAAAAGACGAACTGGCTATCAAACATTGTCTATATGGCAGCTGCTGCAAACATAGAAGACACACTTGCAATCGTACCAAATATTTTAAGAAACAATCCAGATAATATAAATTTCTACAATCTAACACTAAATCGCGTTTCAGAAGTAGCTGAGATAAATATGGCTGGCTTACTTGCTGGCAGTGGATCATTACTTATCTCAATTGACAAGTATCACGATGAACCGGAGCATTACTTAAGAAGAACTATGGGTTCAGAAGTTAATATCCATTCTGCTATAAATGTTGTTATGGATGCATTTAAGGGCATAGATGACAGCGTCACACTTAAGTCATTTAACTCAACTTATGACTCAAAACCACAAAAACATGGCCACTTCGGTGGAGAGAAGTTTTGGGAAAAAACATTTTGGGAAATTGAAGACGCACCTTTTGGGCTAAGTTCAAGTGAGCAAGTCAATTGCGATACAATTTAAACAATTAACATCGTCAGATTTATTTTTTCGAGAAATAGATCTGATACCTTTTTCGCATATTTTACAAAAAATCTTTATTTTAATGACCCGAAAAAGCCCACCCCCTAAAATAGTAAGCCCCCTAGCTTTATAAAATTCAGACTGCCTTTTAAAAAACTTTCACATAGATACCAATAATTTGATAGAGTTTAATCGAAACAAATAGTTTCAAGGTAATACAAGTTTAAGAACCTTATTTCGTTGTTCCTTTCAAAAGTTACTTCAAGGATGAAGAAGGTATTCATTAAAAATGATATATAGGGAAGTTAAATATGCGAACAACTATCTATTCACTAATATTCTTATTATTGCCAACTTATAGCTTTTGTTATGAAATTGGCTCGAATTATACAGACTTGCAGAAGCCTGAATTCGACAACCATAGTTTTGGTTATGAACGAAATCATGAACGAATGACAGCATTAGCTTTAAAATGTTTATATGATCATAATCTGAATAACAATGAAATTGAAAATAAACCAATAAAATGTCAAAACTTCTCACCTGATAAAGAAACCTACTCAATTTTTACAGACGCCTTAACATCAGATAATCAGTTAATCAATTATCTTGACCTAGTTAATCACGTAAGGTGGTCAGATGATCCTACTCGAATGCTCATAAGCAAAAAAACTTCTGTAAAATTTGGTGCCCTCTTAGGTGCAGATAAAGTAAAGGCAGAAAAGCTTGGAATAGTTGCATGCTCAAAAAGAGCCAATGAGGGTGAATTCAACTTACTTAACCATGGAATGCTTTGTAACTCTCACTATGGGAAATTACAATTTTTACATTCTATGGCAGAAAAAAGAGGTGAAGAACATAAGGATACTTACAGTAAAATAGTTCAATGGTCACAATGGTCTCTAGAAATGCTAAAGAGTGAAGAAGTTAAGTCCGAAGATAGACATGGAAGAAACCAAAATTATTGTGATTATTGGGAATCAAGCCCAGATAAAGAATTAGCACAAGCAATGACGCCTAATCTGATTAGAAGCGCTGAATTATGTGATGATACCAGATGGTTTTTTGGTTTTTTTGGTCATCCTGAGTGGCTGTTATCAACAATATTTAACTTTACTTGTGATGGATCTCTAAGCTCAAAAGAATGCACAATATTCAAAAACAATAATGACCATACTCAAAAAGCAGCATTAGGCTCAATTCTTCATATGATCCAAGATTCATATTCAAGCAGCCATGCAAATAGAGGGAACGAATTGAGTGACCCACAAGTAAATTGTTCAGAAATTCAATCTTTCTATAGTTACGGTTTACAGAACCATGACAGCCATACTGTAAGCGATAAGTGGCCTACATTTAGCGATGAATGCCATTCGATTGAAACTATGGATCCTGTTACCGCGTCTGCCCAAGCAATATGGATTAGTCACAAAGTAATGAACAAACCTGATAATAAATTTAAAGAACATAATAATAAATACAATAGTGACTTTGATTCCCTCATAAAATCTGTATTCGGAAAACAACCTCTACCAAATATTTTTGCAGATGCTGGCAAAGCATACGCAAAATAAGAAAGGATGATACGAATGAGATACTTAAAATATTTGATATTTATTCAATTTCTTTTCATCTCTTCAATCTGTAATTCTCAATCCAATCAATGGGAGAACTTTGGTTTTGGCGCAGGGCTTTCATTCACTTGGGACTTAGGAAGCAATGATAGAGTTAATAGCGCTAAAGTTGTTGATGGTATTGTTAGGATTGATGATAAAGAAAATGGTTTAGCGCGAGTTATATTGGAAGCTCATTATTTTCTTGACTTCACTAAATGGGGCTGGGGTCCATTTGTAGCATTACAACCCGGAGGTAGTGAACTAATAGACGCAATTGGTGCTGGGATTATGTTTGGGTTTAGAAAAGATAACAGTAGTGACATTAGCTTTAATTTAGGTTTTGGAGTCATGGCAGACCCTAATACCCAAATACTTGGTGAAGGGATAGAAGCTAATAAACCTCTGCCAGGCAATGAAACGGAAATCCGATATTCAAATGAAACTCAAGCCGGACTTGTAACTATATTCTCAACCTCTTGGTAAATTCAGCTCTTTGTTACATAGATGCAGTATTTGTAATAACGAGCTTAAATTTTAAACCTCCCATTCTATTTGAGTTTGAAAGAAATGTTGATCATACCAGAAAGCTCAAATCTAACGATAAAGGCGTATACAACTATCCATCTTTTCAATGAATGACCCAATACAGATTCTAAAATTTCTAACATCGAAATATATGGTAAACATCAATTAAAGAAACCCCATAAACAAGACAGTAAAGAAACAATAACTACGGTAAACGTTAAAGAAATGACGGACGTTTATAGAAGCACTGCAGTACTCTTAAGTATTTAATTTTCGAGTACTAAAACATTGAGATATTTTTACAGGGAAACGTTGTGCTAAAACACCACTTAAATATAGTTTGTGATGATGTATGGGAACGGCTTGGTAACGCACAAACGTTTGATATATCGCAAGGAGAAGAGACAATAACAGATAACCTTCTTCTTTATCTTGCGTCTCAAAGACTCACAACAATAAGAATCATTCAAACGCCAAAAGACAAAGAGTCTATTAAAGGTACTGATTGGGAGTGGTGGGTCGGTAATACCAAATCTGGATACCTTCGATATGCGGTTCAAGCAAAGAAGTTAGACTTAAAGACTGGTCGTTATTTATCTTTAAACCACAAAGTGGGTTCTGGCCCATCGGCTGTTTATCAACACAAAATTTTAGAAGATTATGCTTTTGCAAACAAAGCTATACCTTTATATGCTTTCTACAATCACTTAGAAACTTCTGACCGTCCAAAGAGTTGGAATTGCCCCTTATCTATTGATCACTCAAAACTTGGGTGCACTGTTACACCGCTAAAGAATGTTAAGAAAGCAATTTTAACTAGAGGGTGGCGTACATTTGACAAAATTCATTCATTTCCAGAAACAGTTCCCTTACGTTGCCTTGCCCAATGCCCCAATATAGCTTTTGCTAAAAGCGAAAATGGCACTGCCTATTTGCCAAGGTTTGGTACCGATGCAAAAGTTTATGAAAACCCTTGGGGGTGGATCAGTGAAATGGGCCATTTAACTAATTTTTCTAAAATGCCCAATAAATACTACAATCATGACTTAGGATATTATCCTAAACGCATATTAATTATAGAAACTGGAGAATAAGAATTAAATGCAAAGGATAATAGATGGATTACTTTGAAGGATTAATAAAAACTCTGTTAGAACATGAAGGTTACTGGGTTCGCCAATCGTTTAAAGTTAATCTTACCAAGCAGGAAAAACGTGATATTGGTAAGCACTCTATACCGCGCCCTGAAATAGATATTTTAGCTTTCAAACCAGAATCAAATCATATCATTGCTTTTGAAGCCAAGTCATATTTGGATAACCCTGGAGTTAAGCTGTCTGATCTTGAAAAAAGCTACTCAATACCAGAGGGACGTTATAAATTATTCACCTGCGAGAACTATAGAAATATAGTTTTATCTAGGTTAAAACAAGATTTAATTGATTTGGGTATGGGGACTCAAGAAACTAAAATAACCTTAGGTTTAGCGGTAGGTAATGTATATCAATCAAAATCAGGTGAAATACTATCTCTAATGAAATCTAAAGGATTTTCATTTTTATCTCCTGAAGATATACGCAAGAAAGTCACTGATTTAGCTGCAAAAGGTTACGAGAATGAGCCTTCTATTATTACTACTAAAATTCTCATGCGTTAAGGGTTATCTCAAAGCAAATAATGAAACCTTATCTATTTACTAAACAATTAGTTCTGGCACATTTTTTTGTACAAACAAGGAATACAAATGCCTGGCAATATTAAAAACCATAATTACAATTATCCCTATTTTTAGGATATTCGAATGCCATCAATAAAATGTAGCGTGAATGGTTGTCACCTCAAACCATATACAAATAGAAAGGAATGCGTTCTTCATTGTAAAAATGAACACATACTCACATGATTTTCGCGAAATAGGTCTACTGTCAGGGTTTTATGATGAATTACTTAACTACATAATTGATGAATTACTTTCACTGAGTTCAAACTCTAGACAGCTTACAAGAGTAGATATAGCAAATTACTTTAGCAACAAGGAGAAAGAAACCGATAATGTAAGTTTAATCATCAAGTCAAATACAATAGTTTTCACTAACCTACTTTTTCCTGAGCGTGACAACAGGGATCGCTTTGATTACTTAAACATTCTAACCATGTTAGGCAGTATACATTTTAATATATGTTCCTTTCACACCTATGGCCTAAAACTTACAAACGTAGAGTGCTTCTTTCAGGATTGTACATTTCTAGAGCAGTGGCAACTGTACAACACAAAACTGTTAGAAAATGTCAATAATGTGATTTTTCAAAGCTGTACATTTAATGAAAGGGTCAGCTCTTCTAATGATAGAGATGAAAAAGTTATTATTGAAAATTCCTTATTCAAGGATTGCGATTTCAAAAAAAAGCTTGAACTTGAAAACACTATTTTTGAAAAAGATCTTTTTAGAAATACTGAAAACTATAAAGCCAATGTTAACGAATTATATCTTAACGAATGCGCCTTCAATGGCAAATTTATTCTAAATAATTGCTCCGTAAATAAATTTAGAGCCTTTAGATCAGAGTTCCACTCAAAGCTAGAAATAAAAAAAAATACGTTTCTTGATTTTAAATTCATAGATTCAAATTGCTTTAAGTTAGTAGATGCATTTGAAACAAACTTCCATAAATTCATTATCGAAAAAAGTATATTTGAAGATTTTGTTGGTTTTGAGAAGTGCCAGTTTGGCTCCATTAATGATAATACTGAAGAGTTTTCAGCTATATTTTTATACGCTACATTTCTTAGTTTTGTTAACTTTCGGAAAACGGATTTCTATAGTGGACTAGATATAGAGCATATTAATCTTAAAGAAGCACCAAACTTCCTCAATGCCAATATAAATTCAACCAACACAAACAGGGAAACCTTCAGAATAATAAAGAACTCTTTTGATAAAATCGGTAACCATATTGATGCAAATAAATTCTTTGTACAGGAGATGAGAAAATACAAAAATGACCTTAAGAAGAAAAAAGTTACCCAAGAGAAAATCATTTATTTTATCAATGAAAAATTCTCAAACTTCGGACAAAGCTATATTAGACCTATTTTATGGCTGCTATTAGTTTCAACTATTTATGCGGGTCTTATTTATGGCCATCAGAGTGGATATTTGTATGAAGTATATCCCCCCGCAAACGAATTAATTGCAAGCATCTCTAACAGTGTCAATTTTGTGGCTAAACACGCCCTTCCATTTAAAAACATTTTAAGAGAAGGGATGGAATTTGTCAGTATCATTTTCTATATAATCATGGCTAGTCTCATATGGCTTACTATTGTTGCGATTAAGCGTCACACAAAAAGATAAACAATAAAAAAACTTAAAATAATGCGTAAAAAAGGGCGCTCAATTATTTTATCTAGATAATCATTTCGACCCCTTTACTACCTTATAAGACAGAACTTTAAACCTTACCAGAAATAAAAAAGATGACTAATTTTATCGAAATTGACATGCAGCCAATTAGTAACTGCAAAAGTTCTCTAAATGCCAGTTTTACTTGACCACTACGGTCTAATAAAACTTGGGAAGTCCAAGCTAAAAATATCGGAGTAGCGTTTTGAATCTTAAGGAAAAATGGGAAGAACTAAATAAAGGCTATGAAGATATTACTAACGAGGTTATGGATAAAGGTTTGTCCATAATAGGTAGCTTTATATTCTTCACTTTATTTGTTTTTGGTTTTATATATGTAATAAATATTGGGAATGATGGCTTTGATATTAGTTCCACATTTGAAATAGTATTTAACTGGTCTTTGGTTGGTTATTCGTTCTTGGTTTCCTGTGTTGCATTTGTTTTTTTCCTGATTTCAAAAAATTTAATATCTAAAGGTTTCTTGATTAGAGCTTTTGAAACTACTCTTTCACTTATTTTTATTTGCCTTGCTGGTTATTCGATGAGGGAAGTTGATTTACCTTTTCTTAATCCAGATAATAAATTAGGGTTCTTGTTTCTGGTAGAGTTAATTGTTTTTGCATTTCTATGGATTTTTATAAAATTTTTAGTTTGCGATACTGTCTCTAAAAAACAAAATGTGCTATTTGTTTTGGGGTTGGTAAATGTATTCTTTCTAATCTCTTTTATAGTATCTGTAGTTGTTTAGCTAACAAGCGTGTCGACGGGACCGATTTTTTCCGCTGCTCCGGCCCGTTACGCCAGTTGTTAATTTGCTCTTAAAACTGACCCACCATTATATTGGTTGACACCAACCAGTATAAAAAATAAGCTATTGGTATAAATTTAATTGCGTCGGTATTTCCTGGTAAAACAACATCTTAGACACCAATGCGTCACCACGCTAGCTAACTTATTGAAGGTAAAGAAAATATGGAACATTCA
>TARA_R110001599_G_scaffold69414_6_pt1 | contig 25189 bp, 23 predicted proteins | sample TARA_R110001599 | Tara Oceans TARA_R110001599 (sample SAMEA4398360) | marine metagenome | biome: Polar Biome; feature: [MES] marine water layer (ENVO:01000295) within the mesopelagic zone...; material: water (ENVO:00002006), including particulate matter (ENVO:01000060) such as......
CGAAGGCACAACGGAACAGACCACGGGGCACGCCCACGATGGCATTGAGGAGTACGACAACCCGCTCCCCGCCTGGTGGTTCTACATGTTCGTGATTACCATCGTCTGGGCTATCGGCTACCTGATCGTCTACCCGGGCATGGGTAATTACCCCGGGTTGATCGGCTGGACCCAGCTGGAACAGCACCGCGAGGAAGTCGCCGCGGCAGACGAACGGTACAGCGAGATGCGCAGCCGCTACCTGGCTATGTCCGTCGAGGAAATCGCCGAAGACCCGGCCGTGGTAAAAATGGGCATGCGCCTGTTCGGCAACAACTGTGCCCAGTGTCATGGTGCGGATGGCAAGGGTCGCTATGGCTTCCCCAACCTGACAGACAACGACTGGTTGTGGGGCGGATCGCCCGATGCCATCAAGACAACGCTGTTGCAGGGCCGCCGCGCAGCCATGCCCGCCTGGGCCAGCGTACTCGGTGATGAGGGCATTGCCGCGGCCACCGAATACGTGGTCTCACTGAACGGCCGCACCACCGACCCCGAGCTGGTCGCGGCGGGCGAAAAGCACTACCAGATGTACTGTTCCGCCTGTCACGGGCCTGAAGCCAAGGGCAACGCTGTGTTCGGCGCACCCAACCTGACCAACGGCATCTGGCTGTACGGCGGCAAACGCGAACAAATTGCTCACTCCCTGCGCGCGGGCCGGAACGGTGTTATGCCCGCCTTCGGCGATAGCCTCACCGAGGACAAGATTCACATCCTCACAGCCTACGTGTACAGCCTCAGCAATTGATCGGCCCCGCCGGCCTTCCGCCCGGAAGGCCGGCATCACGACGCCCAGCGTCCCCTATCCTCGGTAATCCAGCATGAGCGACAAACACCTTATCGATGTACAGGAAGTTGCGCCGGCAGAAGTCAGCGAAATGGACCTCTACCAGCGTCGTGAGAAAATCTACACACGCAAGATCGAGGGCTTTTTCCAGCGTATCCGCCTGTATACCGGCTGGCCGCTGCTGATTGGCTACTTTCTCCTCCCCTGGCTGTCCTGGGATGGCCGTCAGGCCGTATGGTTTGACCTGCCCGAACGCAAGTTTCATATTCTAGGCTTGGTGTTCTGGCCGCAGGATTTCCCCCTCCTCGCCTTCCTGCTGATCATCGCGGCCTTCGGCCTGTTCGCGGTCACTGTTTTCGCGGGCCGCGTGTGGTGCGGTTACACCTGCCCGCAAACCGTCTGGACCAGTATTTTCATGTGGATCGAGCAGCGCTTCGAGGGCAGCCGCAACCAGCGCATGCGCCTCGACAAGGCACCCTGGTCGATGGAGAAGCTGGGGCGCAAAGTGCTCAAGCACGGCGGTTGGCTGTTTGTTGCATTCCTCACCGGCATGACATTTGTTGGCTATTTTTACCCCATCCGTGAGCTGCTGCCGGACTTGCTGACCCTGTCAGCTGGCCAGTGGGGTGTGCTGTGGACGATCTTCTTCACCTGCGCCACGTACATCAACGCTGGCTGGATGCGCGAGCAGGTCTGCAAATACATGTGCCCCTACGCGCGCTTCCAATCCGTGATGTTCGATCAGGACACCCTGATAGTGTCCTACGATCCCGTCCGCGGTGAACCGCGCGGCTCACGCAAGCGCGATGCCGACCACCGGGCGCAGGGGCTGGGTGACTGCATCGACTGCAACCTGTGTGTACAGGTCTGCCCGACCGGGATTGATATTCGCGATGGCCTGCAATATGAATGCATTGGCTGTGCGCTGTGCATCGATGCCTGCAACTCCGTGATGGATAAGATGTCCTATCCCAGGGGACTGATCAGCTACACCAGCGAACACCAGCTGCAGGGCGGCAAAACCCACTGGTTGCGTCCGCGCATGATCGGCTACGTGCTGGTGTTGTCGGTGATGGTCGGCCTGTTCAGCTACCGCGTAATCAGCCGGGTACCACTGGAAATGACGGTTATTCGCGATCGCAACGAGCTGTATGTAACCACCATGGACGGCGATATAGAGAACATCTACACACTGAGCCTGGTCAACATGGAGCAGTCCATGCACGAATTCGAAATTGCCATCAGCGGCATCGACGGCGCGGAAATCATCGGTGATACCCTGCATACGCTGGACGGCGGCGAAGTGCGCAGCATCAGCCTGCGGGTACGCATAGCACCCGAGTTACTGCAGCGCCCGAGCACGGAAATCGAATTCACAGCGCGCGCCACGGATCGTGAATCGCTGCAGATCAGCTCCGAATCGCGCTTCATGAGGCCGCTATGAACAGACCGCGGCTGGCCGATGACGACATCCACCCCTGGTATCGCCAGTTCTGGCCCTGGTTCCTGATTGCCCTACCCGCCAGCGTGGTGGTGATCAGCATGCACCTGATCTACACCGCCTACAATCACGCCGATGACCTGGTGGTGGATGAGTACTACAAGGTCGGCCTGGCCATCAACCAGCAGTTGGACCGGCAGGAGAAGGCGCGAGCGCTGGGCATTGCAGCGCGCCTGATGCTGACGCCGGGGCAAGTGACTGTGCACGTGTCCGAGGGCGCGATTAAGGATACATCCCTGGAGCTGGTGCTGTCCCACCCGATTGAATCGGACCGGGACTTCACGGTCGACCTGCAGCGGGTTGGTCCGGGCGTGTACAACAGTGCCCTGCCAGTCCCGGTCGCCGAACGCTGGCACTGGATTCTGCGCGATGGCGCAGAGGGCGCCTGGCGCCTTGATGGTGTGATAGGCGCCGCAGATCTTCTGCAGCAGGGCGTACAGGATACGCCGTGAACCTGTGATGACGGGCGTACAACCCTGCTTCCACTGCGGTGAACCGGTACCGCCGGGCAGCCACTTTGCGGTGGACATAGACGGTATCAGCCAACCCATGTGTTGCCCGGGATGCCGCGCCGTTGCCAGCCTCATCGCCGACAGTGGCATGGGCAGCTTCTACCGACAGCGCACCGCCTACAGCGAGAAACCAGCAAACGACACACCGCTGGCGACACCGGACGAGTACCTCCTGTATGACGACCCCACCCTGCGCGCGCAATATTGCCGACGCGAAAGCGCGGCAAGCGAGCACGCCAGCCTGCTGCTGGGCGGGGTCACCTGTGCTGCCTGCACCTGGCTTATTGAACAGACGCTGCTGCGTGAAACCGGTGTGCAGGACGCCCAGGTCAACCTGCAACAACAGCGCCTGAGCGTGCGCTACGACCCGCAGCAACTACAGCCAAGCCGTGTATTTGCCCTGCTGGAGTCCCTCGGCTACAGCGCGCGCCCCTTCCAGGCCAGCGCCCAACGCGAACAACTGGAACAGGAGTACCGCACCGACCTGCGCCGGGTGGCGGTTGCCGGCATTGGCATGATGCAGGTGGGCATGTTCGGCATCGCCCTGCATGCGGGTGACCTGCAGGGCATTGCCACGGAGCACCAGACCCTGCTGCGCACAGTGAGCCTGCTGGTGGCCAGCTTTGTGGTTGGCTATTCCGCCAAGCCGTTCTTCGTGACCGCCTGGCGACACCTGCGCCAGGGCGCTTTGGTCATGGACCTGCCCGTTGCCCTGGCGATCGGGCTGGCCTTCATCGCCAGCGTCTGGGCAACCGTGACCGGCTCCGGCGAGGTCTATTTCGATTCCGTGGTGATGTTCACGTTTTTTCTGCTTCTGGGGCGCTTTTTCGAAAAACGGGTGCGGCGTCGTCATGCCATCGCCTGTCGCGACGCCGAGAGTCATCTCCCGCTTGCCGTGCTCGTACAACAGCCAGACGGGCACTGGCGGCGCCAATCCCGGCGCCAGGTCCAGCCCGGCGACACAGTGCGGGTGCGCGCTGGCGAAGTCATCGCGGTGGACGGCACGGTTGCCACCGGCAGCAGCGCCGTCCGCGAAGACACCTTCAACGGCGAGCATGTACCGCGCGCCGTAGCGCCGGGCGATGCGGTGTTCGCCGGCACCCTTAACCTTGAAGGCAGCATTGACCTGTACGTCGACCAGCTCTACGAAAACAGCCGGCTGGCGGCGCTACAGAACAGCGTGGACCGTGCACAGCGGGCCAAGCCGGCACTCGCCCGCATGGCCGACCGCCTCTCCGCCTGGTTCGTCGGCGCTATCCTCGTCATCACCGCCCTGACCGGTCTGGTGTGGAGCCAGATTGCACCCGACCAGGTACTGTGGATATGCCTGGCTGTGCTGGTGGTCAGCTGCCCCTGCGCCCTGGCACTGGCCACTCCCGCAGCGCTGACAGCGGCGGCCAGTGCGTTGCGCGCGCAGGGCGTCATTGTGCATGGCGAAAACGCCATCGAGGCACTCGCCCACGCACAGCGCGTCGTCTTCGACAAAACCGGTACGCTGACCCAGGGCAAGCTGCGCCTGGAGACCGTGAGCGCCTGCGGGGAAGTCAATGACGCGTTCCTGACCGAGTTGGCAACGGCACTGCAGCAACATTCCAATCACCCTATCGCCCACGCCTTTACCGGCACGGCGATCACAGGTATCAGCGAGCCCCGTTACATCACCGGCGCCGGCATCGAGGCGAGCTGGAACGGCCAGCGCTACCGCATGGGCAGTGAGCGTTTCTGTCGTGAGCTCGCCCCCACATTGCCCAGTGCACCAAACAATGAACTCTATTGGGTGGCGCTCTGCAGCAGCGACCAGCCCCTGGCCTGGTTCGGGCTCTCCGACCCGCTGCGACCCGAGGCCGCCGAGGTGGTTGCCGCTGCCCGCAGCGCGGGCATGTCACTGGCGCTCCTCACCGGCGACAGCTCCAGCGCAGGGGCCCGGCTGGGCCGTGAGCTGGGGTTCGACTTCGTCGGCACCGGGCTTTCCCCCGAAGACAAGATGCAACAGGTGCGCGCCTGGCAGGAAGCCGGCGAAGTGGTTATGGCAGTGGGCGACGGCCTCAACGATGCCCCCCTGCTCGGCCTCGCAAACGCCTCTTTCGCCGTTGCCAGCGCCACCGACCTGGCCCGGGCGCAAGCCGATTTCGTGGTTGATGACGACAACCTCAACGCCGTTATCCGCAGCCTCGCCAAGGCACGCCAGTGCGTGGGGATTATCCGCCAGAATTTTGTCTGGGCTCTGAGCTACAATGGCCTTGGCATACCCCTCGCCGCGCTCGGCTATATTCCACCCTGGGCAGCGGCCCTGGGCATGTCATTCAGCTCATTGATTGTGGTCATGAACTCGCTGCGCCTGAATCGGGCGCAGCGCTGAGGTAGCAACACCGATGGAAAGCCTGTATCTCCTGATACCCATTGCCCTGGTGTTCTGTGTCATCGTCATTCGCCTGCTGATCTGGGCTATCGACAGCGGTCAGTATGAAGACCTGGACAAGGAGGCATCGCGTATCCTCATGGACGAAGAGCACAACAGCAACCGGGAGGAACACGATGATCGCGGAGCTCGGTAGCGCGTTCGCGCTGGGCCTGGCCGGCGCCGGGCACTGTCTGGGCATGTGTGGCGGTATTGCCGCCGCACTGCAGTTAGGTGGTGTGAAGAGTACCGGCATGACGCTGGCCTATCACGGTGGCCGTATCGCGAGTTATACCGCGCTGGGCGCCGCACTGGGCTTTGCGGCCGGCAGCATTGATATCGCAGCGTGGACCATGGCCCTGCGCTACCTGGCGGGCATATTGCTGATTGCCATGGGGCTGTACATAGCGGATTGGTGGCGTGTACTGACCTGGCTGGAACGTGGGGGAGCCATTCTCTGGCGGCCGGTGCAGCGCTGGTCAAGCTCACTGCTACCGCTGCGCCACTGGTATCAGGCGATCGCCCTCGGCTTGTGCTGGGGTCTCATGCCCTGTGGATTGATTTACAGCAGCCTGGCCTGGGCGGCCACCGCCCAGGACGCGGGCCAATCCGCCCTGATGATGCTGTTTTTTGGGCTGGGCACACTGCCCGCCATGCTTGCCACCAGCTTTGGTGCGGGTGCCGTGCAATCAGCCCTGCGTCGCAAGGGACTGAAAGTCGTACTGGGGCTGTTGCTGATTGTGTCCGGTTGCTGGAGCCTCTACCTGACAGCAGCCCATGCGCAACACAGTACGCACGCCATGCAACAGGACGCACCCATGGATCACAGCCAGCATCACTGAACAGAGGGATTTGCGGAAAAACGACCACGGCAGGAACCGCCGCCGGCATAAACACGGGGGTGAGCAGGCACACCCCCAAGGCAGTACAGCTTTAGAAGCGGTACGCGATGCCGACGTTGTAGACCCAGGGGTCGATGTCCACATCAAACGCAACGGTACCTACATCAGTGCGGATCTTGGCAGTGGTGTCGATATCGATGTACCAGACTGCCACATTGATGGCCCAGTTTTCAGACAGCGGAATATCAACACCCGCCTGGGCAGCCAGGCCGAAGGAATCGTCCAGCGACAAGTCGGCTTCCGTTGCGCCGATCAGGCCATTCAAGGCACCGGCAAGTGCAGGGTCGACTTTCTCATCGTAAATGAAGGTGTAGTTCACACCGGCGCCCACATAGGGCTGCCAGCCTTGCTGTCCGCCGCGCGGATACCATTGCATGCTCACCGTAGGCGGCAGGTGCTTGATTGAGCCCGCGGGAATACCCACGCCATTGACCGTGATGTCGTGCTCGAACGGTGTTGCCGCCAGCACTTCCACGGCCCAATTGTCGGTTAGCATGTAAACCGGAATGATGCTGAGCTGGGTGTCGTTGTCGACAGAAACCCCGGGGAGTACGGTGGGCGGAGCCGTGGGCAACACGATGTTGTCACTGTCCTCGTCTGGCGCCACGGTCACGGCGCCTGCACGCAGTATCCAATCACCTTGCTCGTAGGCAGCAGCGTTGACTGCCATGCCTGCGACCACTGCCGCGAGGGCGAGTTTAGTTACCTTTCTCATGATTAACTCCTTAATGTGGACCAGGGTGTCCATCACCCTGAGCACAGATTAAGGCAGCTTTGGATCTCGGGCATTGATGTCGGTCAACGCCGCGCGCAATGCGCGGCCAGGGAGGAACATCAGGAGGCGAGGCAGATGGCACGGCCGTGGTCGTGGGGTTCCACCAGGGTCGCGTGCAAGCCGCGAATGGCCTGCTCGTAGTCATCGTCGTTGACGATGAACTGGATATCCACCTGACGCATGGACTGGTGAATGGCCAGCACGCTGATATCGTGACTGGACAGGGCCGCGACCGTCCGCGCGAGCAAGCCAGGCACCTGCATGTCACTGCCGATGGCGGATACGATCGCCACCTTCTGTTCACGAATTTCCGCTTCCGGGAACGTCTCCTGCAAAGCCTTCTTGATGCGCTTGACGGTCTTCAGGTTGACGTCGAGGTAGTGGGTCACCGTATTGGCATTGATATCCTTGCCAACGATATGGCCCTTGAAGCGCTGCACGCAACGCAGGATCTCCGTGTCGTAGTGGGCCACGATGCCCGCCATGTCCTGGTCGAACAGCTCCAGCGCATACACACCCCGGCAACCCGCGATGATCTCCACGCACGCCGTGTCGCTGACGTAGTCGCCGGTAATGAGGGTACCGGTGTGCTCGGGCTCGAAGGTGTTCTTCACCCGCAGGGGAATGCCATTCTGGCGCAGACCCTTGGCCGCTTTGGGGTGAATGGCTTCCATACCCAGGTTGGCCAGCTGGTCCGCCACATCGTAATTGGTGCGTCCGATAGGCACTGCGTTGTCTTCACCCACCAGGCGCGGGTCCGCGCTGCTGAGGTGGAACTCTTTGTGGATAATGGCCTCGCGGGCGCCGGTAAGCACGGCGATACGACTGAAGGTCATCTCGCTGTAACCGCGGTCAAACTGGGTGATGAGACCTTCGCTACAGTGCGCATACCCGGTGACAATCGGCAGTTCGTGCTCCAGGTCGATATCGGCAAACGCCTGCTGCACGCACGCGTCCAGGGGCTGACTGCCCGAGCCCTGCCAACCGCTGAGGTCAACAAAGCGAGCGTTCAACCCATCGCGCCGCAGCAAAGTAGCCATGTTCCAGGCACTGTGGACCTCGCCCACGCTGGATAGCATTTCACGCACCGTCACCAGATGGTCTTCCACCGAAAAGTGACCGTGCCCACACAGGCTATGCAGGTCCTCAAGGCATTTGCGGGCATTCTCGAGACGCTCGCCGATGAACTCATTGGCTTCGAGCAATGCCTGGGCATCGGTAAAGAGCTCGGCGTTGACAGCAAACATGCTGTCGCGCACAGCGTCCAGTGCCTCTTCCCAGCTGCGGTCCTGAAAACTGCTGGCGAACAGGCCGTATACGCCGGGCTTGCCATCTTTCTTGTGCTCCAGCAGCTTGTCGGTCATGCCACCATAGGCGGAAACGACGAACACGCGCTGGTAGGGTGTGTCGCCATTGCGCTGACCGAAAACGATGCTGTCTCGAACGGCGGCATAGTTGCTCATTGACGTGCCGCCGATTTTCTCCACGGTATGCTTGTTCACTGCTTCCCCCGTATTGTGCCCGGAGCGCACTTTCGCACTGTGCTCGCCGGGCCCGGCAACCTGTGCGATGTTAGATACCTTACTCACGATACTCAGCCGCCCACGCGCTCGGCATGGAGTTCATAGGCGCCCTCGGCGTTGTGTACCTCCGTGCCATGCAACGGCGGGTTGAACACACAGGCCATTTTCATTTCCGTTGTGGCACGCAGTTTGTGCTCATCGTGCTTGTCGAGTATGTACAACGTGCCTGGAGCGATGGGATAGACCTTGCCATCCGCCAGTGTTTCCACCTCGCCTTCACCCGACATGCAGTACACCGATTCCAGATGATTCTGGTAGTGCATGCGGAAGTCCGCGCCCGCGTAGATCGTGGTGATGTGAAAGGAAAAGCCCATATTGTCGTCTTTCAGCAGCAGGCGCGTGCTGTCCCAGTTGCCACCGGGATCCTTGATCATGCGGCCTTCACGTGCCGCGGTGTCCATATCTCGTACAATCATGTGAATATCCTGTGTTCTCTGTGAATAGTAATAACGTCAGGCTGCGGCGGCTCCGGCCGCCGCAGAGCACTCAGCTTGCCTTGCGGAAACGATCGTCATCGGAGACGCTGTACTCATCTTCGAAAAAGTCGACGACTTCGGGAATCGCGCCTTCGGAGGCACACACTTCGGCGATGGCCTGCTCAACGATATCAATGCCACGCTTGAGGTTCTCCTGCGAGATCGTGAGCGGACAGAGGAACTTCACGACCTGGTCGTCCGCACCGCTGGTCTCGATCATCAAACCCTTGGCAAAGGCCTTGCGCGTGATACGCCCGGCGATTTCGCCGTTGACACAGTTGATGCCCTGGAACATGCCGCGCCCGTGTGTGCTGAAGTTGCCCTCACCATAGCGCGCCACAATCGCCTCGAGCCGCTCCGAAACATAGCGCCCCTTGGCCTGCACGCCTTTCGCGAAGGCATCGTCAGACCAGAACGTGTCGATTGCCGCCTTCGCGGTAACGAACGCCAGATTGTTGCCGCGAAAGGTGCCGTTGTGTTCACCCGGCTTCCATTGGTCCAGCTCCGGCTTGATCAGCACGACCGCAAACGGCAGACCGTAGCCACTGAGCGACTTCGACAGGGTGACAATATCCGGCTTGATTCCCGCTTCCTCGAAGCTGAAGAACGTACCCGTGCGACCACAACCCGCCTGAATATCATCCACGATCAGCAGCATATCGTGCTTGCGACACACCGCCTCGAGGTTGCGCAACCACTCGAAGCTGGCCGCATTGATGCCACCCTCGCCCTGCACCGTTTCCACCAGAACTGCAGCCGGTGCGTCGATACCGCTGCTGGAGTCCGACAGGACTTTGTCAAGGTAAGCGGTGGTGTCGATACCATCGCCCAGGTAGCCGTCAAATGGCATGCGGCTGCTGCCACCGAGGCTTACGCCTGAAGCACCGCGGTGATGCGAATTACCGGTGGCTGCCAGGGAGCCGAGGCTCACGCCGTGGAACCCGTTGGTAAAGGAAATGACGTTTTCCCGACCGGCAATGTTACGCGCCAGCTTGAGCGCCGCCTCTACCGCGTTAGTGCCCGTGGGGCCGGTAAACTGAACGACAAACTCCAGATCGCGCGGCTTCAGGATTTTCTCGCTGAAGGTTTCAAGGAACTCGGCCTTGGCCTTGGTGTGCAGATCCAGGCCATGGCTGATGCCATCCGCTTCGATGTATTCCAGCAGTGCTGTTTTGAAGGCGGGGTTGTTGTGACCGTAATTCAGGGTGCCCGCACCCGCCAGAAAGTCCAGGTACTGCTTGCCGTCTTCGTCGTACAGATACTCGCCCTGGGCACGATTGAACACGCGCGGAAAGGAGCGAGCATAGCTTTGTACTTCGGATTCAATCTCTTCAAAAATCTTCATGCATAACCTCAAAGTTGTTGCCGTCATTCATTCTGCGGGTCCGGTTTGGGGCAAAGGCCAAAGTCAGCGGGCGACCGCACGCAGATCCGACGCCGTGAGCGGCCCGATTCTCGCGCGGATCTCGCTGTCGTGGCTGCCCTTGAAGTGAGCCTCGCGGTCGAACCACACCTCGCGCGCAAGTGTCGCGCCACGCCGTGTGGCAAAGCCCTGAAACAGGCCCCAGGACGCAGCGTTATCTTCCGTAATGGTGGTTTCCATGTGCTGTATCCACTCATTCCCCGCGCGGTCCACGATCGCGTCGAGCATGCGGCCGGCCAGGCCCTGTCCGCGGCCACTCTCGCCAACCGCTACCTGCCAGATGAACAGTGTATCCGGGCGCTCGGGAATGCGGTGACCGGAAATGAACCCGGCCACCTCGCCGTCCGCCTCTGCCAGCACCGATGTACTCGCAAAATGAGAACATTGAACGAGGTTGCAGTAAGCGGAATTCGTATCCAGGGGCGGACAGGCCGCAATCAAGTGGTGCACGGCCATGCCATCCGTCGCCGTTGGCGGCCTCAGTGTCAGCTCTTGCGCCATAATCGTTGCCCTCCAATCTTTAGTACGCTAAACATTATACCTCATGAGCGATTTTTATCAAAACCACATTCCTAGGAATTTGATTCATTTCGGCGCAAATTGTGACGTATTGATGAATTTTTTGTTTTTTGTTGCCTAAATATTTACACTGCACTCGAATTGCACCGCTTTGTGGCGGGGCATGTACGCAGGGAATTAACGCCAGAGCGGCAAGCGGAGGTACACTGTGCTGGGTTTTGCTACCGAGAGAGATATCCTTTTGGCCCGTATCGATGAAGTCCTGGTTGCGCTGCGCCGCGTCATCCGCGCCACCGACCTGCATTCGCGGCATCTCGCCAAGACTACGGGCCTGACAGCGCCGCAAATTCTGTTGCTGCAGACCATACGCCAGCGCGGAGAAGTCACCATCGGCGAGCTGGCAACCGATATCAGCCTAAGCCAGGCCACGGTTACCACGATTCTGGACCGGCTGGAAAAGCGCGGCCTCGTCTACCGCAAACGGTCAGACACCGACAAGCGCAAGGTGCACGCACACCTCACACCTCAGGCGATGGAAGTCCTCATCAGCGCGCCCATCCCGTTGCAGGAGCAGTTCAAACGCCAGTTCGATGACCTGCAGGAGTGGGAGCAGACCATGATCATCTCGTCGCTGCAGCGCATCGCCAAAATGATGGATGCGGAGCACATCGACGCAGCCCCGGTGCTCGACCTGGGCACGCTCGACCGGCAGAGCAACCACTACGGCGCGGACCGTGCAGGCGACAAGGGCAAACCACAGTAGTCACGTGCAGTGCGAAATCTACCTGCGCTCGCGCGCAGGCTGAGCGAGAGCTCAACCCTGTATTTCCAGGATTCGGCACCCGGACCGCCGGATGGCAGTCACAGGCGCCCTTTGCAGAAGGGGTAGGGAAGGCGAGCGGTCAGGCGCTCTTGCGGTCGCGTGCCATATCCATGGCCAGGTCTTCAATCATGTCTTCCTGCCCGCCTACAGTGCGACGACGGCCGAGTTCAACCAGTATGTCACGCGCCGACAGGCCGTGCTTGGCAGCGCTGCGCTTGGCAAACAGCAGGAAGCTGGAGTAGACGCCGGCCCAGCCCAGGGTGAGTGAATCCCGATCCACCCGCACCATGTGGTCCATCAGCGGCACAATCAGGTCTTCCGCCACGTCCATGGCCTTGAACAGGTCAACCCCGGTTTCAACACCCATACGGTCACACACCGCCAGGAACACTTCCAGTGGGGTATTCCCCGCACCGGCACCCAGCCCGGCGAGCGACCCGTCAATACGGTTGGCACCCGCGTCTACCGCCGCCAGCGAGTTGGCAATCCCCATGCCCAGGTTGTGGTGACCGTGAAAGCCCAGTTCGGTTTCCGGCTTCAATTCCGCCCGCGCCAGCGCGATGCGCTCGGTGACATCGTCAGGCAGCATGTAACCGGCGGAGTCGGTGATATACACGCAGTTGGCCCCGTAGGACTCCATCAGCTTCAACTGCACCACCAGCTCTTCAGCCGGAATCATGTGCGCCATCATCAGGAAGCCGACCGTGTCCAGCCCGCTGATCTGGGAGGCCATGCTGATATGCTGCTCCGAAACATCCGCCTCGGTGCAGTGCGTGGCCACGCGAATGGTGGAGATCCCGCAGTCCACCGCCATCTTCAGGTGGTCAACCGTGCCGATACCCGGCAACAACAGCGCCGACACCTTGGTCTTTTTCACGGCCTTGCACACCGCCGTCAGGTATTCCTGGTCGCTGGCGGCGGGGAAGCCGTAGTTTACCGATGCCCCGCCCAGGCCGTCGCCGTGGGTAACCTCAATCAGGGGGATGCCGGCTTCGTCCATGGCGACCGCAATGTCCACCATCTGCTGCACGGTGATCTGGTGCTGCTTGGGGTGCATGCCGTCGCGCAGCGACATATCGTGCACCTGAATTTTCCTGCCTTGCAAGTTCATAGTGTCTCTCCTCAGGCCGCTGCCGGCACAAAGCGCCCGGCCAGGATTTCTTCGGCATACATTTCCGCTGTACGCAGGCCTGCCGCCGTCATGATATCGAGGTTGCCCGCGTAGCGCGGCAGGAAGTCGCCCAGCCCCGCCACTTCCATGTAGATGCTCACGCGCTTGCCGTCGAAGGTCGGACCATTCTTCAGCGTATAGCCGGGCACGTACTTCTGCACCTCGGCCACCATCTCGTGTACCGAGCGGGTAATCGCTTCCTGGTCCGGCTCATCTGCCGTCAGGCAGTGGATGGTATCGCGCATGATCAGTGGCGGCTCCGCCGGGTTGATCACGATAATCGCCTTGCCCTGCTGGGCACCGCCAATCAATTCGACGCCTTTGGCGGTGGTGCGGGTGAATTCGTCGATGTTCTTGCGCGTACCCGGGCCTACAGAGCGGGAGCTCACCGTGGCCACGATCTCGCCGTAGGTCACCGTCTGTACACGGCTCACCGCCGCCACCATGGGGATGGTCGCCTGGCCGCCGCAGGTGACCATATTGACGTTCATCGCCTTCGCGGCCACGGCGTCCTGCAGGTTGACCGGCGGCACACAGAAAGGGCCGATGGCCGCCGGGGTCAGGTCCACCATCACGGCACCCTCGGCATTCACCTTGCGGCTGTTGTCCGCATGCACATAAGCGCTGGTGGCATCAAAGCAGATCTGGATGTTGTCCTCACGCATGTGCGGCACCAGGCCATCCACGCCGTCGCAGGTGGTTTTGATACCCATGTCGCGGGCGCGGGCCAGGCCGGGAGAATCCGGGTCTACACCCACCATCCACACCGGCTCGATAACCTCACTACGCATCGCCTTCATCAACAGGTCGGTGCCGATATTTCCCGGGCCAATAATGGCCACCCTGATTTTTTTACTCATTGCTCGCTTTCCACATCGTTGATCCGTTGCTTACACAAACCGGCAGCTGCACTCGCCGATTCCCTCAAGTTCAAGCCGCATGCTGTCGCCCGCCACTACCGGGATCAGTGGCGCCAGTGAGCCCGACAGAATAACCTCTCCCGCCTTGAACGGAATGCCGAACTCGCCGAGGGTATTGGCCAGCCAAGCCACCGCCGTCAGCGGGTTGCCCTGCACCGCACTGCCCAGGCCCTCGGAGTGAAACTCGCCGTTCTTCCAGATGCGCATCTTTAGGTTGGGCAGGTCAAAGTCACGCGGGTCCACGGCATTCTGGCCCAGCACGTAAACGCCACAGGAGGCATTGTCCGCCACCGTATCCTGGATCTTGATCTCCCAGTTGCGGATACGTGAATCCACAATCTCGAAACAGGGCATGATCGCTTCGGTCGCGTCCAGTACGTCCTGCTCGGTGACCCCTGGGCCCTGCAGATCGCGCTTGAGGCGAAAGGCAATCTCGCCCTCGGCGCGCGGCTGTATCAGGTGGCCCGCCACAGGAATATCGGCGCCATCCGGGTATTCCATGGCATCCGTTAGGAAACCGAAATCCGGCTGGAAAACGCCCAGCATATCCTGCACCGGCTTGGAGGTAACACCGATCTTCTTGCCCACCACGCGCTCACCGTCCTGCTCCACACGCCGGCTCAGCATGTGCAGGCTGATGTGATAGGCATCGTCAATGGTGATATCCGGCGCGCGCTCGGTGAGCGGCGCCACGGTGCGGAATTCGCGCAAGGCGCGGTAGAGCTCATCGCCCAGAGCTGTGCGGCCGGCCTTATCCATGGCGCAGGAAGTCCACACATTCACGATTGAAAAGATCCTCGTGCTCCACCATCACCCAGTGGCCGCACTCCGAGACCAGTATCATGCGCATATGTTTCAGATTCTTGGCCATCGCCAGGATGCCGTTCTCCGGCATCATTTTCTCATCCATGCCCCAGAAGCCCAGCACCGGGCACTGGATTTCCGGCAATCGCGCCGTGAGTACAGGAATTTTCATGCTGGCCATAACATGACCGTTCATGATCTGCATGATCTGCATGCGCTCCTCGACCAGCTCGTCCGTCGCGTGGCGGGGGTCGTACATGAGGCCCGTGGCAAACAGGTCTTTCATGACCTCATGCGTAACCGGCTCACCTGAACCAAAGACCTTGAACACCTTTTGCATACCTGGCATCTGCTGATATTCGTGCAGTTCACTCAGGCCACCGGGGGCCATCAGAATCAGCTTTTCTACCAACGCCGGGTGCTGTAGCGCCATGCCCAACGCGACCGCACCACCCAGTGAATTACCCACCACTGTACAGCGCTCAACACCCGCGCTATCCAGCGTTTGTTTGATGCACTCGACAAAGAAGTCCAGAGTGTGGTCTACGTCGTCAGGCTTGTCGGAAAAGCCATAGCCGATGTGGTCGGGTACGATGCAGCGGTAGCCCGCCTCTACCAGAGCAGGGTAGTTGCCCTTGAAGTTGCTATAGCCACTCGCGCCCGGGCCGGAGCCGTGCAGAAACACGACCACGTCGCCCTGCCCTTCATCGAGGTAGTGAATGCGGTAGCCGTTAGCGCACTCCGCGTAATTGCCTTCGGGTAATAGTCCCTTATTAGCCATGCTGTTTACCCCTGTTACCAATCAGACCGCGAAATCGCGATTTTCTTCGCCGAACAACACAGCGCCCATGTTATCGGCGAAAGGCAGCGAGTTGTTAGCGACATGCGCCTGACTCGCGAGTATATCAAGATGACGGGCCAGCAGGTCACTGCCCACCCGGATACCGCCGCTGCCCGCCGCCTTCAGCATGCGCCCGGACAGTTCCAGGCAGCGGTCGGCCACCACCGCGGAATCGTAGCGATAGCGCACACGGTCCTCCACCGGAATCGGCTCACCGGCTCGGGTGCAGTTCATCATGGCATCAAAGTTGCGCAGCATGGTCAGCTTCATTTCTTCGATGGACCCCTTCACCTCCGCCGCAAGGCGACGTACGGAGGGGTCCGCACTCATGATATTCGGGCCTACGCGGCGGGTTTTCGCCACTTCCACAAAGTCGTCGAGTGCGCCCTGCAGGGCACCCAGGCTGGCGGTGCACACGGCGCGCACAAACACCTGCATGAAAGGCAGGTGATACAGCGGCGCATCGTTGACGGCGTTGCCCGGATTGTCACACTTGTAGCCGTCGATCGAACGGTGGGTGCGATGCTCCGGCACAAAAGCGTCCTCCACGACGATATCGTGGCTTCCGGTGCCCTGCAGGCCAACCACGTCCCAGTTGTCCACGATGCGGTATTCGGTAGCGGGCACGAGGAAGGTGCGATAGTTCATCATGTCAAAGGGTGCATCCGCGGTGGGCACCACGGCGCCGAGGAACGCCCACTGACAATGCTCGCTACCGGAGGAGAAGCTCCAGCGACCGCTCAGCCGGTAGCCGCCTTCCACTGGCGTAACCTTGCCTACCGGCGCATAAGAAGAGGAAATCAACACCGAGGGATCCTCGCCCCAGACATCGGCGGCGGCGCGGTCATCAAACACGGCCAGTTGCCAGTTGTGCACAGCGACTACTCCAAGCACCCAGGCGCTGGACATGCAGTGCCGCGCCACTTCCAGCCCCACACTGTAGAACACCTGCGGGTCCATCGCGTAACCGCCCCACTGTTCTGGCTGCAACATCTTGAAAAAGCCTGCTGCGTGAAAATCAGCGATGGTCTCTGCCGGTACCTTGCGTTCCGCGCGACACTGGGCGGAGCGCGCACGCAACGTGGGTCCCAGCGCGCGCGCCGCTTCAAGCAGTGACTCAGCGCGGGCTGAACCCAGACTGTAGGAATCCGCTGCGGAGAGCGCAGCAGCCGATGATGTCATGGGAACCTCCTTGGAACCTGTTATTGGTATTGTAGGCCGGGCTGGGCCAATCTTTGCTGCAAGCGCCCATTAAACGCCAGTGGCGCCGGGGCATCATCCTTCATTTAGGGTATGCCTACTCGACAACGGCGTCGCCAAAGGTCGTTGGCGGGCCGAAAAATGCCCGGTGCGATGGGGGCTGGTTACCGTTGATATCCTTTACACCGTAGGCCTCACCGAGTTCCGCACCGATACAGACGGTGCCTGTGTGCGCCATCCTGTCGGGATCGGCCCACAGGGCTGCAATCACCCTGCCGCTGAACTCCGGGTGCTCCGCCGTGGCCATGAGATCGGCGTATTTGTCTGGCTCGGCATCAAACACCTGCCGCGTGCGCTCGGTGAGCAACAGCCCCATCCACAAGGAAACAACCGCGACCTTGTGCGGGCGGAAATCCACCGCCATATCGTGGGCCATCTTGTCGATCGCGGCCTTGCCGGCACCGTAGGCGGGGCCGTGCATGTAAATGCGACCGCCAAAGGAGGAGGTGTTGACAATCAAACCCTCTCCGTTGGCCAGCAACAGCGGTGCCGCATACCAGCTGGCGGTATAGTGCGAACGCATGCCCACGTCCCACAGCGTGGTGAGGTCTCGGGGTTTTTCCCAGAACGGCCCGGTTTGTGTGAGCGCCGGGTGCAGACTGGTGGCGTTGTTGACAAGAATATCCAGCCGCCCGTGCTCTGCTTTAACCCGCGCGAACAGCGCTTCAACCTCAGCGTCCACGCTGTGATCGCAGCGCACCGGCACCGCGGTGCCGCCGGCCGCTTCAATGGCCTGGGCTGTTTCCGTGAGCGAGCCGGGCAACGCAGCCTCACCGGCCGCCCAGCTGCGTCCGGTGATGTAGACTGTGGCGCCAGTGGCGCCGAGCGCCACGGCGATGCCCTTGCCGGCGCCCCGGCTGGCGCCTGTGACCACCGCGATACACGCTTTACCCTGTTGCATAACCACCTCTGCTTGCTTGCCCGGCCGGATTGGCCGACCATGCTACTGACCCCGGTCGCGATGACCAAGTACGCAGCGTAGAAGGCTGACCAACATATTGAGCCATTCTGGAAAAAAAGCCACGGCCTGCCTGCTGTGCCTACAGCTGGCACTGCCCGCAGCTGCGGCAACCGGAAACACAGACCCGCGCCAGCGCCTGTCCGCCGCGTCACCCTTGTGGTTGCGCGCAATCGGCCAGCTGACGGTACCGGGCCTGAAAACCGAACAGGGCCACGCCCGGCATCACACCGAGCGCTGCAGCGCCACACTGATTGCGCCCGCCGGCGAGTCGCAGGCTGAGCTGATCGTCACGGCCTGGCACTGCCTGGAGAGCTACCGCGACCTCACCCGCACCATCACCTTCACGCTGCTGCCGGCCTCTTCCACGCCGCTGGTCATCGGGGCCCGCCCTGTCGCCGATGGCGGCAGCATGGCGGCAGACTGGGCGCTCTTGCGTCTGGAACACGCCGTGCCACAGGCGGAGATACCGGCGCTGGCTTTACAGCCGGGGCCGCCAGATCCGCAACGCACCGTGCTGATGGCGGGCTATTCGCGCGACGCCGGCATGGGCGACCAGGGCAACGTCCTGAGCTACGATCCGGCCTGTCGCATCACCCGCAGCAGTGCGACGCTGGGCTACAGCAACTGTCGGGCGCACAAGGGTGCATCGGGTGGAGCGGTAATTCAGCTCAACGAGCGCGGACAGCCACTACTCAGCGGCATTATTTCCGCGGGCGACGGACAGCAGGACAGCCGTTTCGTACCGATTGTGGCACTGCGCAGCGCATTGCCCATCACGGTCCTGACGCCGGGAGTACAACCTCGCTGATATCCGACGAGCCGCGCTCATACCCTCATGACTCAGTAGCGGTGGCGCGACGCTGGCGCAAGGGCGGTGCGGCGCCCACGTGCTGCTCGCCCCGTTGTGCCGCCAACTCTATCTGGCGCTGGCGCTCGGCAAAACGGGCCTTCTGGTCGTCCGTGAGGCTATCGAAGCACTGCGGGCAACACACCCCCGGCTGATAGCGTCCCGAGCCCTTGTCCACCTCGGTGATAGGGTGGCGACAACCGTGGCACTGGTCGTACTGCCCCTTTTCCAGCTGATGGTTAACCGCTACGCGGTTGTCGAAGACGAAACATTCGCCCTCCCACGTGCTCTCCTCTTGCGGCACCTCCTCCAGATACTTGAGGATGCCACCCTGCAGGTGATACACCTCCTCAAAGCCCTCCTGCAGCATGAAAGCACTCGCCTTTTCGCAACGAATGCCGCCGGTACAGAACATGGCAACCTTGCGGTGTCGGGACGGGTCGAGATTTTCGCGCACATAAGTGGGGAATTCGCGAAACGAGGTTGTTTGCGGGTCGACCGCCCCGCGGAACGAACCGATGCCGTACTCATAGCGATTGCGCGTGTCCAGCAACAATACCTCGGGATCGTTTACCAGGTCGTTCCAGTCTTGCGGCGCGACATAGGTACCGACCACGCGATTGGGGTCGATGCCGTCGATGCCCATGGTGACGATTTCGCGTTTCAGCTTGACCTTCATGCGGTAGAACGGCATGTCGGTATCGATGGATTCCTTGTGTTCCAGCAACGCAAGCCTCGCGTCACTGCGCAGCCAGCCCAACACACGGTCGATGCCGGCACGCGGCCCGGCAATGGTGCCATTGATGCCCTCACCGGCGAGCAACAGCGTGCCCTTGACCCCGGCCTCCAGGCACACATCCAGCAAAGGCTCTCGCAGTGCGCGGTAGTCGTCGAGGGACACGAAACGGTAGAGCGCTGCAACCACAATATCGGTCATGCCTGCGCCTCCGGCGACGTGGCCTTGCTGCCGCCCAGACAGTCCGGGGAGGTCGGTGCCGAGTTCTCACGTTCCTGCCACTCGCCGGACGAATAGGTATGCAGGGCAAGTGCGTGCACCGGTCCCTCCAGCTGCGCGGCCAGCAGACCGTACACCTGCTGGTGCCGGGCCACCTGACGCTTTCCTGCGAACGCGTCGCTGACCACTACAACGCGAAAATGCGTCTCCGAGTTCGGGGGCACACTGTGCATATGGCTCTCGTTTGCCACTTCCAGGTGCACAGGTGCCAGGCCGGCAGTCAGCTGCTCACGGATTTGTTCTTCAACGGACATAAATACCTCCAAATAGTAGGGGCAATTTTACCCGAGATCGGTCCGTTGCGGTACTCAGTCGCCCCACGGTGCCCTGGTGCGCTAGCGGCTGCGACGACGTGCGCTGCGGTACTGCCCCGGCGTCTGGCCGGTCCATTTGCGAAACGCGCGATGGAAGGCAGAAGGGTCAGTGAAACCCAGCCGCAGCGCCACGTCTTCGATAGAACCGTCGGGGCGATCCAGTGCCCGTCGCGCCGCTTCGCAACGCGCCGCATCCTTCAGTGCCTGAAAGGTGGTGCCCTCGCGCCGCAGTTTGCGCCGCAACGTGGGGGGTGACATCTCCAGCGCCTGGCTGATGGTCTCGAAAGCCGGAACGCCCTGGCTGAAGTCGTGGCCGAGCATGGCGCTTACCTGCGCCGCCACCCGGCCATTACTCTCACGGTCATCCATCAGCAGCAACTGATAGGGAGCCGTGCGCAGAAAGTCCTGTAGCGAGTGCTCGTTGTGCACTAGCGGCCACGCAAGACAGCTCGCATCGAAGTACAACAGGTCCCTGGGTTGACCGAAGGTCAGCGGGCACTGGAACAGGTCCGCGTATTTCTCCGGATTGGGTGGCGCGCTGGCACGAAAGTCCACGCGCTGCAGAGGCAGGGGACGGCCGCAGAGCCAACCGAAGAAACGGTGCCAAAGTGACAAGCCGTATACATCCGCAGCGCCCACAGTAGGCCAGGCCAGAGGACCGTCATGCAGATAGCCGACCCGCGCGGTATCCTCGCTGAAATTGGCGTACAACTGGCTCTGCTCGTCAAAGAAGGTCCGATAGAATTCCGCAGCGCGCAGTATCGCCCCGCCCAGGTCACGGCAGGACACAATACAGAAACACATCATGCGGAATGCGCCCGGCCCGGTGAAGCCGCTGCGCACCACACCAAACGTGGAATCCTGCAGCAGCCGCAGGGCCTGCTGATAGACGCGTGAGTACTCCATTGCGGAGACCTGTTCGCGGTAACCCGGCGCTCCTTCCTGCAGTGGGTTGAAGTCCAGTTCCGCAGCGGCCAGTACCGCCGCTGGATCGTGACCGTGCTCCTCTACCAGACGCAACAGCGTGCGAACAAACCGGCTGGGCAGGTGCTCTGACATTGCGAGATCAAATGCTCCTGAATGGACTCGACCGGGCCGGATGCTACCAGAGTTCCCCCAGTTTGCCATGCTCAGCGCACGGCACGGCAGAAGTCACCCGATGCGGTCACACCGGGGCTGATGGCAACACCCCCTGACTTACCGCGCATCGCGGCGCATCACGAAGCCCTTGCGGGTGGTACCATGGCAGCCATCTCTGCGGACGTGAGCCAAGCCGTGACGGTTCCGCGGTGATCTGGAGGCTCCCGCCGGCATCAACAGGCGCAGGGGCATCACAACCACAATAAGACATGGAGTTCATCGGCCTTGTTCAAAACCATAGCTCTGCTCAAATGCAAACCCGGCCTTTCCAGGACGGCTTTCATCGACTACTACGAAAAGCATCACGTTCCCCTGATCCGCAGCCTGCTGCCACAGATCTGCGGGTATCGCCGCAATTTCATCGACCCCGAGGGAGCCTTTATCAGCGAGGGGGCGGCAGAACGCGATTTCGATGTGGTCACCGAGATCTGGTTCCCGGATCGTGCGGCCTATGACGCGGCGATGGTCCTGCACGCCAGGCCTGAGGTCGGAGCGCGCATTGCAGAAGACGAGGAAAACTTTCTGGATCGCCGCTATACCCGCATGTTTGTGGTGGATGAGCACGTGTCCAGCTTTCACTGACGCGGCGCGCGCACCAGCTCTACCCAACGACAGCAATCACGCAGAACGGGAGGAAGGATAATGAGGGATAATCTGCTTGCGGGGCGCAGCGCCATCGTCACCGGCGCGAGCGACGGCATCGGTCGCGCCATGGCCAAACGACTGGCCAGCGAAGGTGCTGCAGTTCTCGTTACCGATATCGATGACAAGCAAGGCGAAGCCGTCGCCGCGGCCATTCGCGACGCCGGTGGCCGCGCTGAGTATCAGCATGTTGATGTCACCCGGCGCGAGGACGTGGAAGGCATGGTAGGCCACTGCCTGGCACACTGGGACAGTGTGGACATCCTGATCAACAATGCCTACCGGGGTCAGCCCCCCGAGCGCCTTGAAAACAAGTCCGACGAGGACTTTGAGCAGAACCTGCGGATGAATTTCTGGGCCGGCAAATGGTCCATGCTCGCCGCCTATCCGCACATGCGCGAGCGCGGCTGGGGGCGGATCATCAACATCTGTTCACTCAACGGTGTTAACGCCCACATGGGCACCGCCAGCTACAACATCAGCAAAGAAGCCCTGCGCAGCCTCACCCGTTCCGCAGCCCGGGAATGGGCACCCTACGGCATTTGCTGCAACGTGATCTGCCCGGCAGCGATTTCCTCTGCTTTCCGCCGCTTCGAGGAGGCCCAGCCGGAACTCGCCGCCGCCACGCAGGCAGCGAACCCGATGGGGCGCATGGGCGACCCGGAGCGGGACATTGCCGGCGTTGCCGCCTTCCTGGCCAGCGAGGACGCTCGTTACCTGACCGGCAACACCCTGTACGTCGATGGCGGCGGGCACATCAACGGAGTGGCCTGGGTACCCGACCTGCCGGAATGACAAATGCCCGCAGCGGGTCGCCCTCAAGAATGTGCTGCTATGACACAGCAACCGGCAGCTGTTCGAAACGGTACTCGCTGAAATCCGGGTTCAGCATATCTTCACGATACCGTTGCGGCAGCCAGGGATAGATGTTGGGCGTGCCCGTTGCATCCAGATACCAGCTGTCGCAACCGCCGGTGGCCCAGGTGGACTTGCCGATATCCCTGGACATTGCGCGGTTGTAGGCCTCGTAGGCTTCCTGTTTGGGTGCAACCACTGCCACGCCCTCCTGCTTCATCCTGTCGATGATGGCGATGACACAGGCAATCTGGTGCTCGGAAATATCGATCAGTGAGGTGTTGCCGAACACCCCGGTGGGCCCTTCGAGCATGAAGAAATTCGGGAAGCCGGGAAACGTCAGTGCACGATGTGCCCGCGGCGCATCGCGCCAGAACTCCGCCAGCTCCAGGCCATTCTCCCCGGTGACGCGCGTCGGCAGAATGAAATCAGAAACCTTGAAACCGGTCGCCAGCAGCAGGACATCCAGCTCATGAACCTTGTCGTCTGCGGTTTTGACACCCTCAGGTACGATTTCAGCAATCCGGTCGGTTATCAGCGCCACGTTGTCCTGCTGCAACGCGGGGTAATAATCGGAACACATGATCATGCGCTTGCAGGTCGCCTTGTAGTCGGGCGTTAACCTGGCCCGCAGTTCAGGATCGGGAACCTGTTCCTGCAGAAACGCCTCACAGGCATCCTGAACCCGCTGCTGTTGCTTTTCATCACCCAGGGTTGCTCTGGCAAACGTGTATTCCATCAACCAGCGCATGAAGTTTCGGATCGCCAGTTGCAGGCCCGGCACCCACCGCAACATGAAACGCCAGGTGGCAGAATACTTCTTCTGCGGCATGGCGTTTAACCAGTGTGGCGTGCGCTGGAACACATCGAGGTGCGCCACCTCCCCGGCAATTGCCCCGACAATCTGGCAAGCGGTTGACCCCGTACCGATAATACCCACACGTTTACCTTGCAGGGACACATCATCGCGCCAGCGGGCAGAGTGCCACTGCAGGCCTGCGAAACTGTCCAGGCCCTTGATTGCCGGGTAAGCGGGATTCACCAGCACGCCGGTGGCCGCAATCACCAGATCGAATATTTCCACATCGCCGTGCTCAGTGGTCAGCTGCCATTGCGGGCCAAGGTATTTCAGGTCTGTCACTCCGCAGTTGAGGTGAATATCCCGCTTCACCTCGTACTTGTCGGCCACCTTGTTCATATAGGCCCAGATCTCCGGCCCGTAGGAGAAGCGGTGTGTCCAGTCAGGGTTGGGCTCGAAGGAATACGAGTAAAAGTGGGAAGGCACATCGCAGGACAGGCCCGGGTAGTGGTTGTCCCGCCAGGTGCCGCCTATTTTCTCCGCTTTTTCGAAACAGGTCAGATCCGTGTAACCCTGTTTGCGCAACTTAATGAGGGCACCGATCCCGGAGAATCCCGCACCGATGATGGCAATGCGGGGCTGACGGCCTTGCGCGGCCCAGGCACCTGCGGGTTCAAAATGTTCCCGTGCAACACTCATGTTCATGGCATGTTCTCCCAGACGGCTTTTCTGTATTCGGCCCAGTCACACAGACCGGTGCAAACTGTTGGGGACTTTACCCGTTGCGGGCGATTTTGCCATGTGGCGAGAGGACAATAACTTTTGAATATCGGCCACAGCGCATCTAGAATCCCAGATTTCCCAGTTTTACTGGGTTCCTAATGGGTATAATGGGCCATGTACGCGACCGACCACCACATCAACGGCATCCGCATCGTGCGCGAGCTCCTGCCGACACTGGGCCTATCCGCAGCCGACAGTCTTTGGCAGGAGTTCCCACTGGATCTTGTTCGGGAAAACGCGGCCTTCAACATGCACCTGCAGCTCAAATTCTATCGCCGGCTGATACAGGTTATGGACGATCCGCTGCTGGGACTGAAGGTGTCTGCCCTCTTCCCTCCCCAGGCCTACGGCATGTTCGGGTACGCCATGATGGCCGCGCCGGACATCCGCACCAGCCTGCGCATCGCCGACCGCTTCGATCGGCTCACCTACACGCTTCAGACCCTGCATTTCATTGAAAAGGACGGTATCGGCATTCTGCAGTTCACCGCCACAGGCCTCAACCTCGACCCTGTGCTGAAAGCTTTTTTTGCCGACCGCGATCTCGCCTCTTCCACCCTGGGGGCACGCAGCATAGCGCTGGAGCAATCGCCGGCAATTCTGAAAGTCACGCTGGAGCACGGCGACAACGGCCACGCCGGCGCGTATGAGGCGTTTTTTTCCTGCCCTGTTGAGTTCAACGCTGCAAGCAACAGTGTTGCCTTTTCCGCGCAACAACTGGACCGCCCCAACCCTTACCGCAACGCGGCGGCCTTCGAAGTCTGTGTCCGCGAGTGCGAGAGGCAGCTTGCGGAACTGGCCAACAGCCGGGACATTGTGGCTCGGGTGCGGAGCGAACTGTTCCAGCGCCCGGGGTACTTGCAGGATATCGAATCAATCGCCCGGCAGATGAGCGTATCGGCACGCACCCTGCGCCGACGCCTTGAGGAAACCGGCACAAGCTTCACCGACTTGCAGCAGGATGTACGCTTTCAGCAGGCACGGGAGCAACTGCGCAACCCGCAGATGTCCATCGCGGAGATTGCCGATATGCTCGGCTATTCAGAAGCCGGCAACTTCACCACCGCCTTCAAACGCTGGACCGGCGGCGTACCCCCCC
>TARA_R110001599_G_scaffold30009_3_pt1 | contig 25159 bp, 34 predicted proteins | sample TARA_R110001599 | Tara Oceans TARA_R110001599 (sample SAMEA4398360) | marine metagenome | biome: Polar Biome; feature: [MES] marine water layer (ENVO:01000295) within the mesopelagic zone...; material: water (ENVO:00002006), including particulate matter (ENVO:01000060) such as......
TGTTATTACTTTAACAGGTTCTGGTTTTGGCAAACATTCAATACATGTATCAACACATTCAGTAATAACAAAAAAGTCTTCCCAAGCTATTTGTTCATACTCTTCCGGGCAATTCCATTCAACTAGTTTATAACAACCTGTAATTACGTTACTATTGATGTCTTTAATCGCTGTAAGAACAACTTCTTGAAAGTTATCTGGATGATTATCATTTTGAGTTATGCCTGTAAACACAAATACAGCAGGTAAATTATTTATCTGCAGCATTTCGCCTGTTGAGCAACAAGATAATTGATAATTTTCTGCCATAATGATTTATTTTTTTGGCTGACTAGCAGCTATTTGTTTTTCTATTTGATATACACAAGCGTTGCAACATATTTTTCCATTAGATGCAGTTACTATATGAGTTCCTGTACAAGTGCATGTACCACAATTTGGACAACTTTGAGCCATATTAACAAATTTTACAAACGTATCTATCTAACAATTTTTTAGCATAGTTATATATAACCATTGCTTGATCACAATCTAAACACCATTCTGCTTTAGCTTGCGCTGCTTCAATATAATTACTTATTGTCATCAAGTAATCAAAATCATTTTTTACATCCGGTACTGGTTCACATGCAGAAAGCTGTAAATTACATAAATGCTGTTTTAACTGCGCTCTTATAGCAGTAACTCGCAAATGGTTGTACTCTACAAACATTTTCTCATTAGGAGATAATGAATACTTAATTGTATATATGCCATCCGGCAATGGATTAAATTCAGAATTACAATCTGCAGTTTGTAATTTTAAATCACAAGCCGTTAAATTTAATGTAAAGTTTTTATTAATAACCGGTGTTGTAGTATCGTTTAGAGATATGCAATCCCTGTACCCAGGAACTAATATTTGAAGCGTTGGACAAATATAAGGCATCAATGGATTATACACACTGGTATCTTCAATGCGTAAAATACAATCAGTCATTATATTTGGAATATTTAAACTTAAAGAATTAGTAGCCATAATAATGTTTTAAAAAAAATAGGGAACCGAGAAGTCCCAGTTCCCTATTTAGGAATTAGATAATATTAAAACTATATTGCCTCTAGCGTAATTGCTGTATGGCCATATGTTTCAAGTGCAACAACACCTGTTCCAAGTGCCTTGTCAACCCATGTTGTGACCAACGCTTCTAACGCTGTTGCAGTTGCAGCTGTTACATAAATGTTCAATGCATATTGATCATTATCAAAAACACCTGTTGGGTTATTAAAACGTGGAACGCTATGTTGTAGTACATATCGTGTATAGAGTGCATTCCTTGGAACCGCAGTAAAGAAATCATCTCCTTGAGTGATTTCACGGATTCTTGAATCATTATTTGCAAAGTGATTTTGCAAGTAAGACTCATCAAGAATTACATCTCTTAATACAGTTTCTCCATAACCTTGTCCAACAAAACCTGCAGACTCCTCGTTTGTGCACAATGCAGAAAATTCACAAGGATCTCCAGTTAAATCAGTCAAAGAAAGATTCATCTGAACAATTTCCTTTTGGTGAAAATCAGAAGTTTGGAAAGAACAGTTACCAAATGTAGTATCTACATAAGCACCTTCAATACGAATACCTGCCATAGCTCCTGTAGTGTGACCCGCAGACACATAGTTTGACCACAATTGGGTAGCAGGATAACCTGCAGCAGTTGCGTCAGCAGCTTTATAGAATAAAGGCTCCCCAGCTTCAGAATAAACGATAGGCTTAATAAAGTACTGTGCCCAAACATCAGTTACAATTTGGTTAGCCCAATTGATCATTACTAAAGTTGAATCTACATTTCCTGGAACTACTGTTCCTGTAGGACAACATCCTGTATAAGCAGCAAATGTTTTATATAGATCGTGGTTTAAGAATCTTAATACGGGTGAACCCCAAAGATCAACTCTTAAATTGTAAGTTTCTCCGCAAATAAAATCAACAGCAGTGCATCGTGCAGCTTTACGATATTGTTTACTAGCAACTGTTAATACGGCAGCTGTAGTAGGAGTACCAAGTACTTCTGGCCCTAAAGCTAATACATCACCAACTACATAACCTTGACCACCAGAAACTTGTGTAACTACTGTTACAGCACCACCCGCTACAGTTACATCAGCAGTAAATCCTGTACCAGAACCTCCAGTAAATGTAACGTTAGTGTAAGCACCGTTTGTGTAACCAGCACCTGCTGTAGTAATTGTTACGGTAGCAACACCGTTAAGATTCAAGTTAGTATTACCAATGTGAGATACAGCTTGTTCAGCAGCAGCTCCAGTCATTTTAGACCATTTAGTAATATAACGAGGGTTAATCATTTTTGACTTATTAGACTCTTTATATCCACCGTGGAAAGGTCCAATTTTGTCATTCTGCATAAGAGCAGACGCTGCTAAGATAAGAGGTCTACCGTTTTGTACTTGCGCATCAGCTGTAACAACTGACTTGTAAGTTTTTGGATCAAAAAATCCATAAGTACCAACACCTAATCCATTAGGACTAGCCGTGTCAGACAATACTTCTGTACCCAAGCCGTTTGTAATCAAAAGACCATTGTCAACGGCTTTTTGAGTAGCTGAAGCAGCTTGCGTAGGTTTAGTTCCAACAAATGATTTGCGGAAACTGTGTGAAAAATAACTCATTTTTTAATTGCCTCCTACTTTACTCAGAGGTCTTTTTAATTTATAAACAATATATATAATATAGTAATTATCTATTACAATTACAAATTATTATTTCTTTTTTCTTAATTTACTTAATGTAATTGCAAATCGCGCTCTTTGTGCAGTTTTACCTTTCCCTTTAGCTTTTTCTCTAAGCCAAGTTTTTTTAATTCGCTTGTTTTTTTTATCATAGCCCCCTTGGCGTTTTGCTGTTGCTGTAAGAGAGCCGGGTTTCTTAATGGCTTTTTTTATATTTAATTTTTTCTTTGCCATTAGCACTTCCACCTTCTACGCGCTTTACGCAACCTGCTATTTGGATTTTTAGCAGCTTTAGGAAACTTTTTCATTTGACCAGCCGATCTAGCACAATAACTTTTTTTTCTTGATCCTCCTTTAGGTTGAGGAGCTTTAAGTTTAGAACCAGTTTTTTTATTAATCATTTTGCGGCCTTTAGCAGTAAGCCCTCCTTTTTTAGACTTACATCCATTTTTTATACCGCAGCCTTTCATAGCTCCTTTTTTCTTACTACTCTTTCTAACAGCCATTATTTCTTTTTTCTTTTCTTAATAGAGGTAGTTCGTCTGCCCATACCTACTCTTTTCTTTTCTGCAACAGCTTTAGCTTTTTGAGATTTAGATAAAGAACTCCAGGTTCTAGGCGTTTTTTTAGAAACTTTTTTGCTAGGCCGACATTTTTTGGTTTTTTTATTTTTAGAAGAACCACAAGCATTCCCTTTTTCATCAGTCCATTTTTCTTTGAACCAACGTTTAAGTGATGCGCCTGCTGCTGTTTTTCTTACGGCCATTATTTCTTTTTCTTTCTAGCTTTTTTCTTTCGGCATTTAGCAATCATCCCGCTAGCATAAGCAGAAGGAAATACTTTATGTGCTTTTTTAGCTGCATAATAACAAGAATCTTTTTTAGATTTCTTTTTTTTTGCCATTACTTTTTAGGTTTAGTGTGGCTATACCCTAACTTTTTTAAACGCAGATGATCAGCCATAACTTTAGCCATAACTTCTTTTTTACCTTTATACATCATATGAGGTTTAAATTTCTTTTTTACAGAACCGCCTTTTGCCATCATAGTTTTGGCTTTTTTAACCATACCACCGCCTCCATAAGAGGATGTCTTTTTCTTCTTTTTGTGCATCATTATTTCTTCTTTTTGGTTTTTGATTTTTTCATATTACGACCAATCATCATGCCGGCCTTAAATGATTTTTTTGATTTCTTACCGCATCCGCAGTTTTTCTTTTTCTTTTTAGTAGCCATAATTAATTATTTGTTTCTACAGATTTATCTGCAAGTTGATTAGCTGTCATATCTTCTAAATCTCCAGCAAGTATCTTAACACACTCATCTACAAACAATTCAACAAGATCATCTTTAAATTCTGATTTAACATCTTCTGTAGATATTAAACCAGTATAAGGATCAGTAATACCTTTAATCTGAATACGCTTGGGCTGTTTATAATAAGTTAGTTCTGTATCAACAATTTCAAATTCATCGTTAGTGTAAACTTTAATCTTATTTCCGTTAATGGTAGCAAATGTTTCACCCCATGAAAAATTAGGTTGTTTAGAATAGTCTCTTAACAACTCATCTATATTTGCTTCTTGAGCTAAATAAATAACCATCCCTTTGGGATCACAACAATTTGTTTTGGCTTTAGATGAAAGTCTTTTCCATTCAAAGTAATCTTTTGGAAAATTAGAACACTCGTAGTACAAATCTTTTTTAACCATTTGCAACTTAGTATCTACTAGTAAAATTTGTAAATCATCTATACGCCTTTTACTAGCTTCATCTCCAGTCTGCGTTCTGTTAGTACCAACTAAATTACGTCTGCACCAATCTACTTGACCTTTGTTAAACGCTTCAATAATTTGCCATGACTCAATATTATCATAATCATTACTGGCAAGCTTATTAATTCGTTGTTTAACTTTTATTAAGATTGCTTCATTAGTCATTACAATGATTTAATAAATTCTTTAGTCAAATCTTTTTGTACAAATATAGTTCCAACTCTCACAATCTCAAACTCAGGCAATGCTTTAGCTGCCGCAACAGCCGCTTGAGCTTTAGCTATTCCTTCTGCATCTCCTTTTTTCTTAGCTGCTTCTAAATCCGCTTCTGCTCTTTTAAGCGCGTCTTCTCGTTCTCTATTTGCTTGTTTTTGATATTGCACTTGATTTGTTGTTTTAACAAATGATTCAATATCAATATGAGCTGGCGTACCGTAATCTGTATTTATAAAAGTTCCATTTATGTAATAAATATCTAAATTATCGGCATAAAGAGTTGCTGACTCAAAATTACTCTTATGATCAGTTATCCAAGATTTAAACAGTTTTCCATCTCCCAGATACAACAATTTATTTTTTTGAACCAACAATGATGTAGCTAGTTTCATTCTTGCTCCAAAAACAGTTTCCCCTTCACCAACTTTCATATCTACAAAACTTTCTCTAGAACTATGCAGCAAGTTAATTAATTTGTAGTATTGCGCATCATCTATGAGCCCAATTTTTGGAACGTCAGGATTTTTAAGTACAAAATCTATTGCTTTAGCTATAGGTCCAGATGTTTTATCTGATCTGTCACTTACTTTTCCTTTTCGTTCTACTCTACCAACATTTCCTTTTTTAGAAATTCCAACAGGTACAGTACTCATTATAAATAATGCATTTTTTTTATCTGTAGTAAACTCATGACTAACAAAAGTTTCGTATCCAGTCTTGCCAGTATGAGGGTATCCTCCTAATCCACCGGCTTTAAATGGGCCAGCAAATTCAGATAATCTTTCTGGACGCTGACCAACATTTTTAAGATTTGAGAATACAGGAGCGCCTATATCATCAGATAAAGTTTCGCTTAATAAAACGTTTTCTGGAAAATAACCGTCCCCTTTAATCCAATCAATTATGCCATCTGCAAACTGACTAGCAACAACTGCACGAGGATATGTTTTTCTTATTACAGATGTATACGCGCTAGCTAACACACCTTCAGGGTTTGAAATAACTGAGTTATTTTGTTCAACACCTGCTACAATTAAAGCATAGTTGCCATTTTTTGGTTTTATTTTACTGTATACTACACTACCTGGTATAAATTTACCATTTGAATCTCGGTTTATGTAAGCTTTTAATTCTGCCATTTTATTTTATTTTTATTATTGTTTACTCCAAACTTGTTCTACTTTAGCCATTAAGATGTCTAACATGTCATCATTAGCTGGATTTTTTAAATATTCTAATACATCAGATACATTTCTACCAAGCATTACATTTTGGCTAGCTTCATGTAGCATTCCATCTGGCTTAGTAATAATAAACTTATAAAATGCAGCATCTTTAATTATTGATTTAATTTTTAAATCTTCAATGCTTAATTTAGAATGTTCTATAAATGTATTAGCGCATCTTTTTTTATTATTATCATATCCTAAACCGTTAATGTATATATCCATATCATTGTAAATAACATCAGCTAAAGTTTTGTTACTGTACTGTACACCTTTAGCATTTAGGTTTTTAGCAATATAGAATAACTTTCTTGGTTCTTCTTCAGATGTTTCTTGCATAAGCGCAAGAGCTTTATTTCTAAGTTTAGTAACAGATGTTTTTGTTGATATAGAATCAACTTGTCTATCTAAATACCATTTTTGTTTTGTTCGTTTTGCTTCTTCAAAACTGCTAGCTACTAAGGAAAAACCTCCATTTTCAATTGCCGTTAACAAAATTAAATGGTCTAAGTTATTCTTAGGGTCTAGTTGTTGAATATCGTTACCTAGCTTTAGAAGCACTTTACCCCAAATTTTACTATTATCTGGTTTAAACATTTCAACTTTACCCCAAAAATCTTCATCTTCTGGTTTAATGTGATTAAATGCTCTTTCCCTTTCTAACATTGCAACAACTTTGCGAATATTTTTAATTTTAGCTTCTTTTTGTTCTGGATCTTTAATTGCTTTTATTTCTGGAGCAAATTCGTTTAGTCCATTTAAATATCTAGTTTTTCCATTAACTTCTATTGCAGCTAATGTTTCTACTTGAAAAGTATTAGGAAATACAACATAGTTATATTTTTCTAATCCCATGTTTTCTGCATTAGGATCTGTATAAGGCTTAATGCTTATTTTTCCTACAGAAATAGGAGCTTCTACTTTCTCTACCTTTCTTACTTTGTTTTTCACATTTGTTTTCATTGTGGTTGGTTTTTTTTGGTTTTTAATACTGACTAGTATATAATTTAATAAAATTTTAGGACAAAGACGCTATAATCTCGTCTATTTTTGACTCAATAACATCAAGTCTAGCTTCAACCTCAACACGCAGCGTTGCTACAGTTGTTCCGGTTAAATTTGTTGTTGTGCCGAGCTTTTTAACAGCAGAACAACTTTCTCTAATTAATCGCAAAGCTTCATTCACATGCGCAATTTTTGCAGGAGCAGCTTCATCATAAGGTGATCTTTCTAAAATTGGATCAGGTGAATTTGTAATTTGTACTCTCTTATCTAATGCCATTACTTAAAGTTTAAAAAAAAGGGCCGGTCACCCAGCCCTTCTCTTGATAAATAAATATTATAGTGATCCGCCTGTAATTGGGTTTCTCATTACAATTTTAAGAACTTTAGTAGGATCTTCTACTTTGATTGCAGGCATAGCTTGCGTCATGTAGATTTGGTATCCGTTAAAGTTTCCAGAAGACTGGAATCCTTGAGTTCTTCCCATGTAGTCCATAGAACCATTAACATATCTCCAAACTAAATCTTTGTTCCAAGCACACTTCAATAGTTTGATGTTATCTTGTCCACTTTCAGTAACATCAAAAATGATGAAAGAATAAGAAGACAATCTAAATCCGTCAATGATTGGATTTTCAATCTCGTTGTTTTGAAGATTATCAAATGCTGGATTAAGAACAAACTTAACATTTGCTAAGAAAGGAATAGTATAAGACGTAAATGCAAATCCATAATGTAGATCCATTCCGCCACCTTTAATCATATCCAATTCAGCTGCATCAACATAAAGACCTGCTGAGAAAGCATCTTTTTTGATAGCTTCGTTAATCATTCTCATTCCACCCATACCAGTTTGAACAATAAGTTCACGCTGTGGATCTGGACCTTGGAAATCAACTTTTCCATTAAAGAAATTGAAAATCTCAGAACGGAAAATATCCAATGTAAAGTCAGGCTTGTTATATACATGCTTGTAAGACAAGTCAAGTTGTTTCCAAAGACCTACAGATAAACGAAGATCATCTGGCCCGTCTTGCTTAATTCTACCACCTTTACCCCACATAAGGTAAGTTTCAATATCATAAGCAATTTTAGAAAGGTGAGTCGCTTCCATTTTTGTAATGAAAGAACGAACTAAGTTACCATTCTCTAAAGACTTTTTGACATATCCTTGTCCTTTAGCAGCAACCATTCCTTCTAAAGAATTAATAGATGGGTCCATTGTTGTATCAAAGTTTTTCCAAATCTCTGTTACTGGAACTGAACCATCAGCTTTCATTCCACCTTTTTCCATCAATTTAACTCTTGAAGAAACTGAGTAGTGAACGTGTGCATCAGCATTACCAACATAGTTGTAAAACTCACGACTTGTGTGATCCATTGAAAGGTCAGAATATCTTTCTCCATATTCCCCTCTTGCAGAACCTACTCTAAAATAATAAGTGTTGTTAGTTAAGAATCTGTTATCAAATACTCCATCAGAATCATTGTTAGGCATTTGAACTGTATAAATAAATCCATCACCCATATCAAGAATATCCTCATCAGTAACATAAAGTTCTTTTCCGTTGAATTTATCATAAGTGATAATATCTCCGTGACCAAAAACTCTTTTGTTTAATTTGATTTGGAAAGGCGTTCCATCAATACCTTTAGTGGTATTAGCAGAATCAAGATCTTCCATAATGAAAGGAAGCTCTTCGGATACCGGGGTTGTCCATTTGTATTCACCTCTAGGATGATCTACTTCAATTACATTCTTTCCTTGAAATGATGACATTTGATAAAGAGGCATCTCAACCTTTTTAACTTGTGCCCATAATTCTACTGGACCCAAATCGTCTGGTTTAGCATCTTTTAATAAATTCATCAAGTGGTAAGAATCCACATGCGATGACGCTGTGTAGCTGTTGTCCCGAAGGAACATACCATTGTTTAAAACTGGTGTACTCATTTTATTTGTTTTTGTTTTTAATTTACTCTTTTATAATCATTTCCTGGAAAACATATTTCTGCCGCCCCTTTGTATAGTTGGTTTAGGCTTTGTTCTTTTTCCAGAAGTTTGTTTTTCTCCTATCCCTGTAGAAGATGTTAATTTTGTTGCTTCAGAAGTTCGTAACTTTCTTGTAGTTTCAATTACTTCTTCATTTTGACCTATTCTTTTTACAGAATTCCTATAGTCAACCGGATCTGCTAATAACCAAAGTGCTTCTGCTACTAAGGATGGATTTGCATTTTTACCAAATTGGTGTTGTTCTAATAAATAACCTAAAGCATTAGTGTCATTACCTTTAGAATCTTGATACTTTGATGAATCTGTTAAACCATAAAACAACATTGTTTGTATTTTATTATTTAACGGTATGCCATTTAAATCATTTTGGTTCAAAGCATTATAAACATTATTTTGGTAATGTTTTTGAGCTTCTTGTTTTCGCACTTTAGCTTGTTCTTGTTGTGCAAGTCTTTGCTCAATTACTTCAGCTTGTTTAGCATCTAATTTTGGCTTGTAACGAGAAGAGTATTTTTCTAAATCACCTCTGTCTTTAATTACATTTATTTCATCTTCTACTTCTTCAGCAGTACCAAAACCAGTTAAATTTAAATACTGTCTAGCAATTACTTCTTGATCTTCTTCTTTAGTAACATCTAAATCAAAAGTTTCTTGTGCTTTAGACAATTGTTTAAATACAGACTTTGTGTCATTTCCGCCATTTAATGCATAATGCACAACTGCTTGAACTTCTTCTGGCAATTGTTTAAATAACTCAACAGGTGCGCTTTCAGCAGTAGCTTGCAATTTTTGATCAATATTAGCTTGAATTAATTCTTCAAAATCATCTACTGTATATTGCTCAAGTTTTTTATCATCATCAAAAGGTTGAATAACTCCTTTTTCAACTAATCTAGTAGCTGCTTCAATCATTGCATCTTTAGATAAAGAAGGCCGACCTCCTTTATTTCTTGGGGCTTCTTCTACTTCCTCTTCTTGAAAAGGGGCATCTACTAAAGCTTCTACAACCTTGCTTTGCGTATCTTTATCTTCAATTGGTTCATCTTCCGGGATTTCATCTAGGAAATCTATGTCAACTTTTCCGTTATCTAATACTGAATTTTTTTCATTTTCATCTGCAATCATAGCAACAGATGCAGATGGTATACCTAACAACTCATCAATATTTTCAAACTCTACCTCTTCTACCGCTGTAGAAGATTCTATTTTGTCATTTGTGTTTTCATCAGTAGTTGATTCTACTGGCTTGTTGTCATCACTCATTTTGTTGGTTTTGGTTTCTACTGACTATATTTAATATAAGGTTTTTTAACCTAACTAAATAAAAAATATTTAAATTTTTTAAATACTATTTAAAATAAACAGCATTCTATAGTTATAATATATATTATTTTTTGCCTTTAGGTTTTTTAGAATCGTAAACTGTTTTATTTTCTCTGGCAATAGCTAAATCAACTTGTTTATTTTGTTTTTGTGTATTTAGCTTCTCTTGCTCAAGATTTAATTTAGCTTGATTAAAATCTGTTTTATTAGATTCTTTCTCTTCATTAAACTGCATAGTTTGTTTATACTGTTCACTTTGTTTAACATCTTTGAGAACGTCTTGGAAATCAGAAACTTTATTTTGATTAAGATCTTGCATTGCACCATACCCGGCAGCTTTAATTTCTGCTTCAAGTAATCTAGCTCTGCGATCTTTTTCTTTCTCCATAGATTCGTGATCTCTTGCTAACTGCTCTTCTTGAGCTTTAGCTTGAATTTCAGCTTCAGCCATTTCTTTTTCTTGGGCCTGAGCTTGCTGTCTTTGCTCATCTGCTTTTGTTTCGATAGCTTTAAGCGCATGGTTTAATGTACCTAATGAATCTGCTTGCATTAACTCACCTAAATCATATACAGATGCCCCGGTAGTATTATTTTGCATAAAGATACTTTTCATCTTTTCTAGCAAATCTCTGTTATTAGCATTTGTTAAACCAAATACATTTAAATCTACTAATAACAAATCTGTACCATTAATTTCAAAATTAGTTCTTTCATCTGGAGAAATCATTCCTTGCAGTCTAACAGATGATTTATTTGAATGATACCATTGTGCTAAATCAGTACGCATTTGATGAACTCTTGGCATCAGTTGATCAGAATGCTGTATAAAATAAGTTTCTGTTTGAGCATAAGATCCAGAACGTGCTTGTTCAACTCCAGTAGCTGTATTAGTTTCTCCAAGCTGTTGTCCCATTCTTTGAGGGTTTAAACCTACAACTTCCATTGCTTGTTGTTTAAAATAATTAGCTAATTGTATTCTAGACATTAATCTATTAGACTGTTCTAAGTTTAATACTTGATAATGTTGAAAGTTAGTAGCCGATTCTGTATTTGCTATAGAAGGGTCTAATGGAAGCATACTAAAATCTTTCATGGCTACATATGCTTTAGCCATATTGTTTTTACCCCAATCTTCTCCCATAGAATGTTTTGGAATAGCATTTTGGTCTAATACAATTACAGATCCTAATTCGTCTACTAGAATATCTGCAATTTGGTTATTACACATGTTGTATCCAATTTGAGCAGGTTTCATTTGATCTACTAAAGAAACAGATTTAGTATTTCTATCTGAAAAGACTCTGCCTTCAATAGGTAGTTTGGGATTATACAAATCATTATCTCCTTTAAACTGAAATCTTAAAGGCCCTGGTTTTTTTGAACCCACACCAATATAAATCGGGTCCCAATCTCCTTCACCTTGATCCATAAATATAGAACGGTTATTTCCTATTTTTACACCACCAACAATTTGATTAATCCATATCCATTCTAAATGATCACCAAAAATTAAATTTTCTGTAGTTTCTTTATCTTGGAAAACTTTGTTGTAAACCGGCTTTTCAATAATTGTATAATGCTCATCTACAATTTCAGTTATTACGGCTCCATTTTCATCAATTTTTGTAAGATGACCTATTTTTCTTTGTGTTTTCCAATAAGTTGTAGTTACTCTAAGTAATTCATTAGAATAAATATCTCCGGTATATTCACTTTGCCCAACAATATAATCTACAATATCTCCAGGAGAATCTTCACTTCCCCCAAAGGCCAGTTCACGTTTAAAATCTACACCATGTCTTCTGTTTGATTCATAGCTTTCATTAGTATCATACAATGCTCCATCATTAGGTATTCCGTTGTCTAAAAATCTTGCTCCTGTTGCGGGATGTATATATTCTAATCTTTCTAACTGATCTTCATCCATAAGATAACCATACTTATCTATAACATCTGCTATAGTTAACATATCCATCCAACCCGCCCAGTTTCCCTGAGAGATATATTGCACATGCGGAGACTTATGATAAAATGATAATGCTGGATTTAAAAGTTCAATATGATAATCATCTTCTAACATTTGGAAATGCCAAAATTCTGAATCTGTTATTAACGAATCTCTAAAAGCTAATTCTTCTAGTTCATCCATTTTAAATCTATTAACATCAATAGCATGCTGTTTAGCAGCCCATCTTTCAGCTAAAGTTTCATATTTTTTAGAATAAAAATCTTCTATTTCCGGCAATCTTTTTAAGGCATCAGGATTTAATTGTTGTTGTGCCTCTTCTGATTGCGGGTCCATACCTGCATTAACCATTTCTGCAATCAAATTCTGTTGAGCATATTCAACAATTACTTGACCAATTTCTTCCATTTTTTGATTCATAATCTCATTATAAGAATATTCATCAACTGCTCTATAATCAATACGAGTATTTCTTTTTGCAAATTCTGAAACAAGAGTATTAACTACATTAGGTATTATTGGATAAAATTTTAGTTCTAATAACTCATCTGGACCTTCTGTTAGAACATCCATCATTTCAGTATACTCATTTTCAACAGCAGGAATGTAATCTGTTTTATCAATAACACCTTTAGCTAATTTATAATTTTTCATAAGCCGTTTAGACTTATTCATTAATTGTTTAGCTCCTTGCCATTCTAACCAATCTAAATTTCTCCTGTACCAATCATCATCTTTATCTTGAGCACAAAGAAATTGTATGGGTTGAGTAAATACACCAAAATCTTTATCTTTGGTTTTTTTACCCTTTTTTATGTCCATTGCATTAAGTATCTGCATTATCTCATATTTTTAAATGGGTTTCTAGGTTTTTTACTAGAAGATTTAGAACTTCCAATATTTCTAAAGGAACTCCTCTTTAATTTATATAAATTATCTGACATTTCCAAATGTTCATCGTCTTCATATTCAACTCTTTTTTTAAGGCCGCGACTAGCTTCTTGAATTTTTACAAATGTAATTAATGCGGCTAATGAAATTAATCTATCTACGTTTACTCCAGGTTGGTAATGCTCCATTTCAACTAAAGCCATTATATCAGGTATGCGGCTTATTCCATAATATGTTTTGTATACTTTTCCCTCATCACTTACTTCTTCATCTAATTCCTCTTTTAAATACTCTATTAAGTAACTTAACATTACAGTCTTAAATATAGTAGAAACATTTCTCCAACCATACTGTTGAAACTGTGTTTTAGAAGGAGTTATTTCTTTAGAGAAGACCATTTGATTACTTGGAACTAAGTATTTTTGTTTTCTTTTAAACTGCATGTATTGAATAAATAAAGGAACATTGTTTTCCACTACTGTCCACGCTTGATACCATTCAATAATTAATTCAAGTCTTTCATGTGTTTTATTTATATCATCATATCTTCCACACCAAGAACAAACAATTTTGTCTCCTTCTACAAATGTTTCTACAGATCCATTGTCCATAACCCTTTGAACTTCTACTGGATTTTTATAAACATGTATTGAACATAATGAATCAGACGTTACGGTTTTTCCTTCTGACACTGGATCTAAAGATGCAAAGTACGATGTACAAAATTCTATATTTTCATCAGGAACTTCCCAGACACAAATAGCACCCGACTTATCTTCTGCTTTTTTATCTACAGGAAACTCTAACATAGGTTTTTTTGTAGTAGGCGTAGCAACAATATCTCCTTCATTGTTGTATTCTAAATTATAACACATGTATGGATAATCTCCTTCTTCAATATCTCTTTTTTGGGACTTTACTAATTCTAAAGGAAATATACTTTCTCCTCTAAAAGCAAAAGCTTCTTCTAAATTTGTTGGGTGCTGCGAACATCTTATTTGATATGCTTCAGGATCTAAATCTTTTTTCCATCGGACTTTTCTTTCCTTTAATGCTTCAAATGCTTTTTCTACTAATGAATTACCATACTTGTCTATGTGAGGAGGCATTGACCATTGCTCAGGAATAAATAAACCCGTATTTATTATAGTTCCTTTATCATTGGCCCATTTGTTAGGTACTTCATAAAAGCCATTTCCTTTAGCAGCATACATATATTTTCTTAACGGCTCACACTGTTTTAAGTCACCAACTGTACCAGAAGCAATAAAAAACCCAGTAGTTATTTCTCCAGCAGTTAAAGCCGGCAACATAAATTCATATGTTTTATTCATACTTTTAGCAATACCAGCTTCTTCATAAAAAAACATTGTACAAAAACCACCTACCCCAGCTGTATCAGATTGTTCAAAAGAAACAGACTGAAGTGTACCTTTTCTACCCCTTTCTGTTTTTCTACCATTTTCTATATATTCAATTTTTTGTTGCCATTCGCCTTGACCTCCCGGATTCATAGGTCTATACCAAGCTGTATGTTTATTAAGAAAATTTCTGTATTCATTAAGCATTTTCCATGTGCCATTAACTCCAGTTATATAAGCACTTAGTGAAGCTCCGATTCTTAATACCGGTTTTGTCTCAAACCACAATAAATTTATTAACTTATTTGCATGATAAAAAGATGATCCAAACTGACGTTTTTTTAATATAACGCCATGTCTATAATCTAATTCAGCTATCCATTCATATAAAGCCATATGATATTGAGCATCATGAATATCTGGAAAATCTTCAGTTCTTTTTATTTTATTTACAATAGGTGCAAAATTTATAAATTGATAATAATCTCTTGATAAATAAAATGTCCGTTTGCCTTTTTTAAAAAAACAACCCTTTCTGCATTTAAGTTTTTCAAAATCCCAGTACTTTATAAAATCTCTACTCCCTTCAGTAAAATCACAATAGTATTTGTCTTTTTTATATTTTAAACCTTGAGCTTGAAATTCTTCTACAATTGAATCAAATTTATATTCTCCCGGTTCTTTGTAGCAGTCTTCTTCTAATTTTATTTTAAATTCTTGCCTAGTCTTAAAAGAAATTTCAGACCATTTACCCTTCTCCCAAATTGGAATTTTTTCATAAATTTCTCCAACATTATCTTTTTTTTTAACCTTCATCATCATAACTTAATTTTTGACCTCCTCTAGCCCGTGATGATTGTTCTTCTTCTAAATCTTTAGAAACTCCTTTAAATGATTTTCTAATAGCATCAAAGTTTTTAGCTGTGGATACAATAGCAGTTATGTTTCCATCTCGCCCATCTGTAATGCTTTGAGTTTCCATATAAAAAGCTAATTTTTCTAACATACTAGCAATTCCATTATATGCTCGCATGGTAGGAGTTTCAAACAATTCTTTGCATCTATCTAAAGCCATTCTAATCCACTTGTCTTCCGGATTCCATTTTATTTCTAAATCTTCTAATATTTCATCTTCAATATCTTCTTGAGGCCTATTGAAATATGGATTTTCAGAACTACGGCATGTCATATAAAACAAGTAAGAGTATATTGATAAATAATCTTCCGGATAATCATTCATAATTCTTTTAAGCCACGGTATAGTGTGACAATGTTCTGTAGGTATAACGTTGCCATTATCAACTTCAAATAATCTTATCATAACTTTGTCTTTTCCAAATTCTTATTCTATACCTTAAAAAATTTAATCTAAATATACACTTATACATTATTTAAAACTTTAAACATGGTTACAACTTCTTTTTTTAAATATGGCAATTGGTAAGATTTAACTTCTTTTACCATAGGATCTCCAGCAGCATCATTAGAAACAATAGGGTATCCATTTTTATCATATTTGTCTATTTCAAATTTTACATGATCCATTTGTATAACTCCCGGTTTTAAAGAACGGTTGTGTTTTAACATAATATACATATACACACTTAATTGCAATGCGTAATCATTGTAATTACAAGCATCTAAATGAGATAAAGGCGGAAGCATTTTTTCTGTTTTTCCTCCCGGTCCTTTAAACCCTTTAGTTTTAATTTCTTTATTTGTTTTGTAATCATACAAATTTATTTTTCCATCATAAACTTCTACTCTATCTCCTTGGCCACACACACAAGCTGATTTTAAATAAACAAAATGTTCTGGATAAATACCATCTGTAAGATTTTGATCAGGTGCTAGTTTTATATCACCATCCATTAAAGGATCTATAATAGTTAATTCATTACCATTTCTAGTAATAGTGTTACAAGCTAATAAATCGCGCTCTCTTTGGTCATGATACCATGAACCTAAATTAACAGCTCTTTTATTTTCTTTTTTCCAAAGTTCTAGTATTTCTTTAGGAGTAAGTTTATTGTATTTTGGATTTTTTCCTTTTGAGCATTTTTCAGCCATTGCCTCAGAGTCAAAAGCTTTTTTAAACTTGTGAATTAATGTAGTTACACTAGTCCATTTTATTTTTTCTTTGTCATCAATGCTAGAGTAGCTGTGATCTTTGTCTATAAATTTTACTGACATAAATGAAATTTTTTAATTCCTAATTTAATTATTTCTGTATCTTCAGTTTTAAGTAATTCATTTATTTGCATATAACTTTTTATTGGAATTTTTTTAGCTTTATAAGCTTTGTGTGTTTCTTCTAAATAAATTAATTGCAATTTAAATTGTAATTCACTCATCTTTGTCTTGGCTTAATTGTTTTACAATTGAATCAAATCCTTCTTTAGCGCATATTTTTTTTCTTTTAATAAGCATTATAGTTTCATCTATTTCTTTTTTATCCCCTACAACGTAACCGTGTTTAATTAAAAAATCTATTGATTCTTGTTTTTTTCTTTTTATTTCTCGGTAATATTCAAATATTTCATTATCCATCTTCTTTGTTTATTTGTTGATTTAATAAATAATTTTCTTCATGAGATAAAACAGCATCCCATTTGTTTTCTGGACAGTCCGATCCCAAAGATCTTATTTTTAATTCCATACTGCACCCACATGATCCACAACAAGGTTGTGTACCAGGGACCATGCATTTATCACCTTTAGTATCAAACAAGCTACACACTTCGCATATTTTTAATCTTTCTTTAGCTATTACTTCAATGTGTTCTTTTTTAAAAATATTGTTTTTAATACCTTCTAAAATTTGACCACTATTTTTCCAAATTTGAATTACGTTTTTCATTTATTTTATTATAATAAGTTTTGCAATCTTCTAAAGCTTTTATTTTTTTATTCATTAAATCTTTAGATAAATTAAATCTAATTACTTTCCTAAAGTCTTCAGCATGAGAGCTATCTAATAGTTTATTTAAACCGTCTATGTCTCTCTTTAATTTTTTCATACTTAATCTTAAAGTACCCAAACCATGTAAGTATATTGTTGGGTATTCTAAAGATTCTATTTTTTTAGCAACTATAGAGTAATAAAAATCAACAACGTCTTTTACTAATTCTTCAGATAAATCTAAATCATTAGCTGTTTTATTTATTAAATCTTTACCTTTAGTTGGTTTCAAGATGAAATAATTTTAAATTTAAAACTATAGTTCCTTCAGTTTGTATTTGAAGTTCTGGGTGCAAACAAATATTTTTATTACCTAATCCTTTTCTAATAACTGTTTTAGATTTTACACACTTTGTAATAAAATTTCTAGTTGTTTGCACATTACCAAAAATTTCTTCTGAGACTACTTCTGCACAAAAATCAGACATGTTTATTTCACCGTAAAGTCCTAGTAACCCTAAACAATTTAGTTGAGCCGGAGATACTCTAATTTCACTTAAAAAACAATGCATGTTTATTTGATACTTAATAATATCAAGTAAAGGAAGGTTTAGTGTTTTATTTATTACTTTCGCTTTGGGCATCTTTTTCTGCTTGATTTACTTCATGCGTTAATTGAGTAAGTCTAATTCTACTCTCTAAAGTTTCAAATCTAGCTTTTGATATTCTAGCTTTTAGCTCCTCAACTTGGCATTGTATGGTTAATACAGGGACCTGCTCTTCAAAAAAGTCGTATGTTTTTTCTCTAAGCTTTTGAATTTCTTCAGGGGAAAGGTCTTTGGTTTCTTGTTTTTTAGACATAACATTTATTATTTATGTTACCAAATATAACAATAAATGTTTAACTATTAAATGTTTAATCCTTTTTGCGTTTGGATCTTTTGCCTTTTCCGTTCCTCGCTCTGTTTTTAGATTGAGCTTCTGCTACTAACTTTCCGGACTTTGTGTGAGATTGATCTTTTTTATCCTTATTACCATAAGTACCGGCTTCTCTATTTTTTTTGTTTAGTTCTTGGCGGTACTTGACACGCTCTGGAGAAGCGTGATATTTTTTATTGTAAGCGTTTTTTTTATCTCTTGCTTCTTTATTATTAGCAAAATATTTAGCGGATTTACTTTTCCCTGATGATTTACCGGCTAATGAATTTCTAGCCATTTTCTACTTGTTGAATCATTTCAAAGTGTATTTTAGCTACTCTATCTCTACCTTCTTCAGATAAAAGATATTTGTGACAGTTATCTGAATTAGTCATAAAAAAGTTTTCAGATAGTATTGCAGGCATTGAAGTATCCATTAAAACTGTAAATTTAGCTTCTTGATCTACATCTCCATCTCTGTATGTATCAGATCTCATATACTCCCCTTTAAACTCTCGCGCAGCCTTTTCAAATAGTATTGTTGCAATACCATCAGATTTAGTTTTACCTGGTGAAGTGTAAACACACCAGCCATTTGCAGATTCTTCAGTGTATCCATTTGCATGTACGCTTACATATATACACGGTTTTTGAGAAGACTTAGCTAATTTATTAGCAGTGTTTACTCTTTCTGATAAACCAATATCTTTTGCAGTATCTACTAGGTTAACAGCATCTATACCATTAGCCTCACATTTTTTCATTAATCTATCTACTATAGCTCTATTAAATTCTCCTTCAAATAATTGTGTGCCATCTGGCCATACTGGAGATCTTTTACCAGGAGTTTGATAAACACCATCTATCATACCTCCATGACCATTATCTAGTATCCAAAGATATTTAGATTCAGTTTTATGTGGTGTAACAGACATATCAAACTCTGTCTTACAATGTGGACATGTTATAATTTTTTCCATAGCGTTCTAATTACTGCAGGCAATACAAAGAAAGCTGCAAAGTATAAAAATAAAAATACCGGAATTATCCCATTTTATTTCTTTTTTCTAATGCGTGTTAATTTATCAATAGAAGTTAATCCTAATGAACCAAATGCAAATAACGCTACAGCATCTACAAGATACTCTGCTGGTTTAATATCACCATGAGTAAATGTGTTTGCTATTAATGAAACAACTAATGCTAATACACAAAGTAAACCACCTAATCGTTTAGATGAGTAAACCCCAGTTTCATCACTTAATAATTCTTTAAAAAACTTTTTCATAATAATCTTTTTTTTAAAAATAAATACAGTCTATATGCTCCATAAAGCAATACTGCTATAATTAACCAATTAATTATTTTTTTCCAGAGAGGAGTTTTTTCATAGTACTTAATAGGAATTGTTCTTTCTACTATTTTTTCTACTGTGATTGTATCACACTCTCCTTTAATATACACATTTTTTTTAATAGTATCATGATAAATTTCTATACGCAACCTGTCTTTTTGTATAACCAAAGTGTCTTTTGTAATCTCATGAAAAAAATGTTCCGTGTAAACTGTATCATGTACTACTTTAGGAACAAATACTTGAAACGTATCAATTACAGTTATAGAATCGGTTGTAAGTAGGTGAGGATATTTTTCTATAAGTCTAGTAAAACGTGCTTGAGGGGCGCATGCTAGTAATATAGAACTAAGTAAAATATATAATATTAATTTCATACCAAAAGTGTAATCTCTTTTTCTTGTAAAACCACAAACAGTACAAGTTTTACCCTTTTGTTTAGTGTAACCTATACAACTTGGACAATAATGTTTATGAATTTTACTAATTACTTTCCGTTAATAGCGTTGATAATCCTAATTTCCATTTGGCCCATTTCTTTTTTTAATTCACCTAAAGACTCATCATTTTTCTCTCGGTTTCTTTCTACTTGGGCTTTAAGATCATCAATTCTGTTATGAAGTGTAATGTGTCCTTCTTTTTTTTGTTGTTTAATCTCTTCCATATCTTTTTCAAGATTATTTAAGACTATTTCTTGTATTGCTACTTTGCCTTTTAAAGTATACCATACTGCCAACGCACCTGTCAATGAACCCACTAGGGCTACTAAGGCATCAAAGCCTATTTGTAAACTTGAAACTTCCATCTTACTCCTTTATGTATAAATATATCTATATAATATACAAAAAAAAATCAAATATAATGTTAAATACTTAGATTTAAATAGGGAATTTATACGAGTCTATGCCCCTTTTCCAAAGATCGGTATCGTTATCTCTAACTCTTTTGTAATCTATAGTTAAAATTCTACCTCCTGTTGGTTTAATAGGAGCACCTCTTTCAACATGCCACCCCTTAGATCCATCTCCATATTCTTCTTTATATGTTCCTGTAAGCATAAGATGCAATTGTTTTTGCTCTTGTCTATATGATCCAGGTCCTTGTACTATTGAATCTCTTACATCATTCCTAGAAGCGTTTTCGTGTATGTGACCCATTGTAAATACATCAAAGTCTTCATACATCTCCAATGCTCTAGTAAGATTAAGTGCTCCTTTAGTTACTACACCCCCTCCACCAGATCCATGAAAGTATCTTATTTTCATAGATCTAGTAGCAGCTTTTCCCAGTGGAGATTTTCTAACTGTTTGGTTTATTATCATCCAACCACCATATCCGCCAACTTGTACATTTGTACCATTCTTGATATTAAGCAGCTTTACAAATCTTGACAGTATGTCTGTTTCTTGAAACTTAATGATAGCTGTTTCATGATTTCCGTATCCTATGACTGTAAGTAAGTGGGCGTATGGACTAAACCATTCTACAGCTGTTTCTACTATACTATCTAAATACATAGCATTATTGTGCTCTGGCCTTATATCAGATTTATTTTTTCTGTTATCACCCCTACCCTGCATTAAACAAAACATATCCCCATTAATCATAATAGGTATAGACTCTTTTAAACAGTAATCTAAATCTTGTTTTAAAATTTTCCAATCACATTTAGGATTATCCCAATGTAAATCTGACATCATTGCAACTTTAGCGTGTGTACCCTCAAGTCTTAACTCGTGGATATTACCTGCGTGTTTAATTAATTTCATAGTTGTTATTTTTGTTTAACTTCTTTTTCTTGGAGAGAGTAAGAGTTATTCTTCTAAATTTGGTATTATGGGAATATATTTATCCGAAGGTAATTGAAATTTTGGAGAATTATTTTCAACCGCATTTTTATAATATTCTTGACCTGCTATATTATCTACATACTCTTCTAATTCATCTTCTGTTAAGAAAGTATATATATTTAGTTGGCCCGTATCAAGTTCTGTTTCATTAACCGGTCCAACATTACCAAATATTACAAATCCTGTTTCTAAATCTGAGTTGGTTACTAAAAACCATCTATTAGGATTTTCTTTAGTTATGTGTTGTGTACTTTTTAAATTACTCATTATACGGGTCCTCCATCTGTTATTGTCCAACCGTGGTCTGCTATTAATGCTGCTCTTGCAGTTCCACCAGCACCGCTTCCTGTATAATTAGATTGGCCTGCACTTAATCCAACTGTATTGCTATTGGTTGCTTCAAGTCTTACTAAAAAAGCATCATAACTAGATGTATTCATTTTTCTTGACCCACCACCTACTATACTTACTAAATTAGTAACAGAGCTGAAATCAACAGCTGAATCAAATACTAAATTACAAGTAGCTGCCATTGCATAAAAAGCGGTTTGAAAAATAGTAACTCCGCTAAAATTCATGTTAGAGCCAAATGTTATTGATGACATACTTGCAGCTTCCCTGGCACAATTTAAAAAGTTGGTTAAGACATTGGTAGTTGTCATATTAATATTTAATGTACTAACACCTTTTAATCTAAAGAAAGATTGTTGAAGCGTTGTACAATTAGGATAATTCCAATTTAAAGTAATAGTACTTCCTGCAGTATATTTTGCTTCTCTAAATAAGTTATATATATTTCCTGTTGCATTAGGCATAGACCAATCTGCTACTGTAGGAGTAAGTCCTGCATTTGCATCAGAAAGACTATATCCGTTTCTATAAAAGAATTGGGAAAAATTAAATGTAGCTGCTGCCCAATTATTCCAACTTGTTCCAAAATTATGATTGTTAAATTTTAATTTTCTTGTGTTGTAAAACATTAAGTCTCCGCTAGAAACGCTTGAAATATCTATTGTACTTAATCCTATTATTTCTTCAAGCTGTACACAACCATAAAATGCTCTAAACATATTGGTAACATTAGATGTATCCCAATTTGTTACATTAATATTTTTTATAGCATTTGCATTAAACATAAAATATTGCATACTAGTAATACCTGATGTATTATTCCAAGTAGACATATCTACCTCACTTACTGAGGAAAATGTTGGTGTACTAAATCCACCTGATTCATAGAAGAATCTATTTAAATTGACTCCCGCTGCTCTTAAAGTCCAATTGCTTATATCTGTATCCGCTTTAAGACAACTTCTATAAAACATTCTATAAAGAGTATCAGTCCCGCTCCAGTCTAAATTAGGTGCTGTTACTGTGCAACCTCCCACACCTCTACCACAGTTTGCCATAAAATCTTGAACACCTGTAAAACCGCTTGTATCCCAACCTGTTAAATTAATATTAGTACAAGAATTAAGACCGTAAAACGTTTGAAAAGAACTTCCTGCAAAGTTTCCTGTATTTTGCCAATTAGATAAATCACAAGCAACAAGCCTTATGTTATTAAAAAACATTTGATAAGGTCTTACATCTACTAAACCTGTTATATCAGGATAGTCTGCAGGCAACGATGTTAAATAAGATAAACCTGAAAAAGCTCTATAAAAGGATTTCCATTCTATATTACCCCACTGAACTATTTTGGTTATATAATCTTTGTATGATGATGAGGTATTTCCATATTCAAATCCAGGAAAATCACCGCTTATCTTTATTTGATACGTTCCTGTAGAAGCGTAAGCATGAGTTCCTCCGTTATAAGCAGTTACTGTTTCTACAGTACCATCTCCCCAATCAACTTGTGCATTATAAGTACCAACATTTCTTCCTCTTAACTGAAAAGTACTGGCTCCTGTAACAGTAAGCTCCATTATAAAACCTTCAAATGAATCAGAAGGAAGTTGTATGTTAGTTCCTTTTTGAGAACGGCCTAAATTTTTTATAAAATTAATGTCTGTTCCCATATTAAATAAACATTGCAATAAAGTTACCCTGACTTGCAGGAGATGATGACAAACCTGTTATTTCTACCCTATCTAATGTTACGTTTCCAAAAGTAGAAGTAGCCCTTAAAGCTATAGTACCTGCACTGTGTCCAGCATTTGCAGATATTGCACCTGTAGCTATTTGTCTGTTAGTATTGTGTGTAGTAAAAGTTCTATTAGTTCCCGTTGGTATTTGCTGGGTTAATACTTGATTAACAGAACAAGATGTTAACATAATTAAAGAATCATCAGCTACAGTTAAAGTTCCGTTATGAGGTGTAGCTTGCCCACCAGTTCTTAGTGATGCACCAACTCCTCCAGACTCTGTAAAACTTCTAGCATGTATGCTAATAGGATTCCATTGACTTCCATTAAAGGTAATTTGCAATGTATTATTCCCATCAGCGGGACTTTCTAAATGATAACATACCATTCTTTGACTAAGACCTCCTCTATTAATTTGATAAAGCTGAGTCATTGCTACACCACCATAAGTTGCACCTGTGTAAGTTCTACTACCAGCGTTAGACATAGTGACAAATACAACTAATAGTTTATTAGTACCAGCATTCTGATTATGAGTAATAGAATGAGAGTTAGATCCGGGAGTTGGATTAGCGTTACTGGTATTTCCTTTTACAGGTGTTGCCATTATAACTCATTTACATTAGTTATTAATGGTATACCTAAACCTTCTACTGTGTCTACTTCTGTTCTAGCTTCATTTACTGATTCAGTTGTAGCAAAAAAGGTACTCACACTAGATTCTCCTGTTGCTAGTTTAGTTCTATTTTCTCCTAAGAATTTACCTAAAGTGGAGTCATAGTCTTCATTTATTTGAATAGCTACAGCAGTATCTTCTGTATATCCTACATCAGTATACTTTAAGTTATCCGTACCTTCTAATTCTATTTTTGAAATAATTATCATATTACGCTTCTTGTGCTAATGCTATTACATCCCATTTTACTGCTGTTCCATTATATACGCATCCTACATATAAAAACTTACCGGCAACTGTTGTTGTCGGGAGAGTTATTCCAACTGCTTTAAATACAGCATTCCAAGTAATAGCTCTTGCTGTGCCATCATCTTTTATCCTAATCATTAATTTTTGACAATCCTGTGGTTCCCCTGTAGGCAAAGCAATAGTAAAATCAGCCGCTTGTGCATTTAAAACTGCATTTGAATTATTACGAACATTTATATTTAAAGTAGCCGCTACAGAAGTTTGCGCAATAGTGCCTGGATTATTTATTTGTATGTCAACTCTGTTATTCGCAGTATCTTCTTGAATTCTATTTGACGTTCCTTTTGTTGCTAAAAAATTAAATTTTGCTGTGTCAGCAATAATTGTATTTTCATTTAATATATCAACGGTTGCCGTATTTGTAGATGGACCATAACCAGTTTGCAATTTAAAATCATCTATAACAATGTTTGCTGCTACTTGAGCATTATTATTTACTCCAGTTAAACCAAGTAGCAAATAACCTAATGTTGTAGCAGTTGCTTGATTTGATTGCATAATCGCTGTGGGAACGTTGACTATTTGCCATTGATTTAATAATGAATAATCTAAACCATA
>TARA_R110001599_G_scaffold78552_2_pt1 | contig 25154 bp, 21 predicted proteins | sample TARA_R110001599 | Tara Oceans TARA_R110001599 (sample SAMEA4398360) | marine metagenome | biome: Polar Biome; feature: [MES] marine water layer (ENVO:01000295) within the mesopelagic zone...; material: water (ENVO:00002006), including particulate matter (ENVO:01000060) such as......
GCAAGGACATCACCCGGCTGCACAAGAATATTCGTACCGTCACCTATTGTGAGGAAAATTATCTCGATAATGGCGTGTCTTTCCGTTTCTGGGACGCCCGCCATATCGTTGGATCGGCTTCGATCGAAATCAACATCGGCGGCCAAAGGCTGCTATTCTCGGGTGACATCGGCTCCGGCCGCGCAATCAACTGCACCGCATCGGAAATCGGCGGCTATGACCATGTCTTCTGTGAATCCACTTATGGTGACCGGGACCGCGAGCTGGTACTGGTCAGCGATCGCCGCGAGATGCTTGCCCGCCATGTCGAGGAAGTGATGGCAACCGGTGGGAATCTTCTGATCCCGGCCTTTGCTCTGGAACGCACACAGGCGATCCTCGAGGACTTTGATGCCTTGTTCGAGACGAGACGTCTGGCACCGGTGAATGTCTTTCTCGACTCTCCGCTGGCTCAGAAAGTCACGATGGCGGTGATGCGATACCGCGACAGCGGAACCGACATGCTGAAGCGACCCAATATACGGTTCATCCAGAATACCGCGGAATCGAAGAAGCTGAACCGGATGACCGGGATCGTCATCATTGCCGGTTCCGGCATGTGCGAGGGCGGACGGATCAGGCACCATCTTGTCCGCAACCTGCCCAAACGGCAATCCCGGCTTCTGTTATCTGGTTATCAGGTTTCAGGGACCCTGGGCTCGGTGCTTCGGGACGGCGCAAAACGTGTCCGTATTTCCGGCAATGATGTCGACGTAAAGGCTCAAGTTGCGACGCTCGACGGCTATTCGAACCACGCCGATCGCAGCGGACTGATAGAATGGATCAAGGATCGCACGCCGGTGAGAGGCTCGTTGTTTCTTGTCCACGGAGCCCCCAGCGCCCTGACCAACCTGGCCGAAACGATAGAAGAGATGCCGGATTTACCCTCCGCTATCGTCCCGGCGCTCGGCGAAACCTGGGCATTGCAGCCAGCAGAGCCAGCCACCCGCGAGTCCGCAGGGCGCCCCGATGCAGCGGACCTGACCGCTTCGCGCGATTGGATTTCCAAGCTCGCCGCATTGCGCGCAGAGGTGGAAGACAAGCTATCCAGACAGAAGAGCAATCAGGATCGCGAAAAAATGCTCGCGGCACTGAAGCGGGCGCTGGACAGCGTCGACTGAAGCGGGCGCTATTGCCTCTCGCGGACCATCAGGACGTCCTGACCGACCCAGCCGAGCACATGCTGGGCATTGCTACCCAGAGTCGCACGGGAAAGCGCTCCGCGCCCATGGGTTCCCAATACCACCAGATCCGATTTCGTCGCTTCGATCTTGCGATATAATACGGCCCCCAGATCGCCCTTCTCGATTGATCCGTTCACCCGGTCGAATACGGTGTCTGAAATATCGCGTCTCGCCAGAAAACGGGTCAACGATGTCTGCTCCTCGGACTTTACATCCTGTGCGACCTGATCGGAGCTCAGCCAGGCGCTATAGGGTTCGTGATAGGCGTGGACCAGGTGAAGCCTGGGGTCGGAAAATAATTCGGCGGCGGCGTTCAGCGCCTGCAGCGAACATCCCGAGAAATCGGTCGCAATCAGGATATTCTTGTAAGCCTTTTTGGGGTCGACGCTTTACCACCAGGACCGGAACGGGAGCGTTTCTGATCAGCTGATCCACCGGCCCGCCAAGCAGGATATCGCCAATGCTGTTATAGCGCGCGACCCCGGTCACGATCAGATCGCATTTTTTGTCTTGTGCGGTTTCGATGATGGTCGCGGCAATATCGCCGGTCTTGACCAATATCTCGATGTCGCCCTTGTTCCTGGGCAGTTCATCGGCAATTTGCGCCTCGATTTCGCGGATATTGGTAGCCGCGTCCTTCGCCCGAGCGGGATCGAGAATATGAAGCAGAATCAGTTTCGTGTTCCACTCCTTTGCGAGCATCAACGCCCGGTCCAGCGGCCGATCGCAACGCGCCGAAAGGTCGGTCGCCAGCAGAATTGCTTTATGATCCATTGCTCTGGCCTTTCCTTCAGATCCATAACCCGTTACCGGGCCGCCGACCCGATCGTCGACCGGCATTCTTCAGGAATAATATTCGCCGATCACAGACTGAATCAGTGGTGTCCCCTAGGTGATTTTACCTAGACGATCGGCCGGGGCCAGATGGTCGAACTTTTCATGTGCGAGGAATCAATCGAGATTCGCGTCTTCAAAATCCTGCTCCAGCTCCCGGATCAGCGCAGGATTGGCGATCCACCGGGACAGCACATCACGCGGCGTTGCCGTTTTCGGCAGACCGGAACGGGCTATCAGGCTCCGCCAGGCGCGTTGCGCCTCTGCTTTGTCTCCGAGCGCAGCGGTGGACAGGATATAGCTTATTTCCAAACCTGGAGCAGCGCCCGGTGCAGAATCGAGATATTCCGACGATAGTTGCCGGGCTCCCATGGCATCGCCACGCTGCAGTTCTTGCATGGCCAATGTCGCAGCGACGGCCAGATCTGCATAAGGGTCCAATTCCAATGCCCTGACAGAATATGCTTCGCCTTCCGGCATGTTGCATGCAAGCATATATAGGCCCAGATATCCCATGATCCTCGAATTCAGCCAGCTATATGGTCAGAACAACCATGGCAAGGACAGGGCCAATATGGTCGCTGGCAATGCTCAGCAGTTGGTCCAGAAACGCCGTTCTTTTCTGACCCGAAGCGAGAGCCCGTAAGCGCGTTCGAAGGCAATGATCGCAGTCCGGGAAATATGGCAATTCCGACTGAGGCCTTTTTGCAAAAGGCTCCTCAGACGGCATCGGTCCCGCGTTGATCACGGGCGATCGCCGCCAGGATCGATTGGGCAAAGATATGCAATGTATCATCACGCGCGCCCATTATGACGATACGGTCACCGGTCTTGGCGATTTCGACAATATTATCGCCGCAATCCTGCCTTTCGGCAAAATAGGCTGCGGAACCACCGGCAGAGGTTATTGCATCGACGATGGATTGGCTGCCAAGCGTCCGATCAACCGTGCCGCCGAAATAGACCGGATCGCACAATATCACCCGATCGTCACCGTCGAGATTTTCAGAGAAAACCTCGGCGAGCTCGGCACCCATTTTCTTGATCGGACCGAATCCGTGCGGCTGGAAGAATGCTATGATCCGTCCCGGAAAAGCCTTCAGCGTCGCAAGCGTTGCCGCGATTTTGTCGGGATTATGCCCGAAATCGTCGATCACGGTGATCCCATTCGCGGTTCCGACAATATCGAACCGGCGCGCAAGGCCGACAAATCCCTCAATCGCCGCTATCGCGCGGTCGACCGGCACGCCGGTCGCGCAAGATGCCGCGATGGCCGCCAGCGCATTGGCGATATTATGCCGGCCCGGGATCTGCAGAGTGACCGGATAGTCAACGCCACCGGTCCGCATCGTAAAGCTGCTGCCGAGCGCTTTTTCCTCGACCTGTGAGGCCCGGTAATCCGCGCCTTCGAAAAACCCGACACTGCGCGCATTCTCCAGTCCGCATGATGCAACGAGCGCTTTCGATTCCGCGTCGTCATTATTCCAGACCGCATATCGCGCATCGGCGATGAAATCGCCGAACAAAACTCTCAGTTCTTCAAGGCTTTTATGATCGAGGCTGACGTTGTTGAGCACAGCAATTTCCGGATCAAACAAGGCGATGGAACCGTCGCTTTCGTCCACTTCGCTGACCATCAGTTCGCCCGCTCCGACCCGGGAGCTTGCGAACGGAGCATCACTGTCGACGAAATTCTTCATCACCGCACCGTTCATGATCGTCGGGTCACTACCCGCCTCGGTCAGGATCCAGCCGATCATTCCGGTCACCGTCGATTTTCCGCTGGTCCCGCCAACCGCAATGCTGTGTTCCACCGCATTGAAATGCTCTGCCAGAAGTTCCGCACGGGTCATCCGCTTGCACCCCAATGCGATCGCTCGGGCAACATCGGGGACGCTGTCTTCGATCGCAGCCGAAGCGATCAATATCTGGCCGCCGTCGACCAGACCGCTGCCATCCTGATCAAACAGCTCGATGCCTCGATCCTGAAGCCATTGGAACTTGTCTGCCAGTCGTCCCTGGTCGAGGGCGCGATCAGATCCGGCGACCCGTGCGCCGGCTGCCTTGACGATCATCGCCAGGGGCAGCATGCCCGAACCGCCGATTCCACAAAAATAATAGGATTTGTCTTCGCTCATTTTTTCGCGCTATTGCTTCTCTATCTGTTTGGCAATGGCGCAAGGAACAAAATCTATCTCCTCACCAGTCCGCATCGGCATCTGTGCTCCGTCGACCCCTTTCAACCGGGAAGAAGCCGACCGCGTTGTCGCGCTCGCCGCCGAGAGCCACCCGCAGGCCGAATTGATATTCGACGAGCAGTGTTTTCTCGCGCACGGGCATTTTGCCGGAAATGATGAACAGCGGCTCGCAACTTTTGTCGCATTGGCAAACTATCCCGCCATTGACGCGATATGGTTCGCCCGCGGCGGCTATGGTGCCGCACGGATAGCGGATGCCGCCATCGGCCAGCTGGGTGGCGATGCCGGGCGCAAGACCTATCTCGGCTATAGCGATGCGGGGAATTTGCTAGGCGCGCTCTACCGCGCGGGGATCGGCCATGTCGCCCATGGCCCCATGCCGTCGGATATCGGTAGAATCGGCGGCGAGGAAGCGATCGGCAGAGCATTGGACTGGATTGTCCATCAACGGCCCGACGCTGTCGATCCCGGTCTGGTTATCGGACGGAAATATGCCGCGTTCAACCTCATGACCCTGGCCATGATGACTGGCACGAAGCTGATGCCGGATCTGCGCGACCATATCCTCATCATCGAGGAGATATCAGAATATCTATACGCCTTTGATCGCGCGATGTTTCACCTTTGCAGCAATCTTTCGAACCATGGTCTGGCCGGCATTTGTCTCGGTCGCGTCAGCGATGTCCCAGAAAATGACCGCCCCTTTGGCGAAGACCCTGAAGCAATCACCAGAAGATGGTCGGAGCAATACGGGATCGCCTATCTTGGCCGCGCGGACATCGGACATGACGCCCGGAACCGCATTGTCCCGTTCGGCCTATTCAGAAGCTGATCGATAAGCCGGCGACGGCCCTATCCACGCGGCGCCATGGGCGCGTTCAGGAAGCTTTTTCCATCGTAGCATTGTCTCTGCCATGTTCAAATTCCGGCACCAGCGACTGGAGCATATTAACCGCCGCCTCCGGATCGCGGCAGGCCATGAGGCTGGCAATCAAGCCATTGAGTGCATCCAGCGCGATGAAGGATTCATGAGCCTTCATTATCCGGGCGTGCAATGTCGGTTGCGGATCATTCCCGATGATCAGCTCTTCATAGAGCTTCTCACCCGCGCGCAGTCCGACTTCGACAATTTCGATATCACCCTCGGGATTTTTTTCGTCACGAACCGTCAAACCTGACAGCCGAACCATCGTTTCTGCCAAGTCCAGAATCCGGACCGATTTCCCCATGTCGAGCACGAAGACTTCGCCGCCTTTGGCCATGCCCGCGGCTTGAATGACCAGCTGAGCCGCCTCCGGTATAGTCATGAAATAGCGCGTGACGTTGCGATCAGTCAGCGTAATCGGGCCACCCTGTTCGATCTGCTGGCGGAACAATGGCACCACCGAACCACTGGAGCCGAGCACATTGCCAAATCGCACCATCGAGAATTTGGTTGGGCTTTCCTTGGCGGCAAAATTCTGGATCACCTGTTCGGCAGCCCGCTTTGATGCCCCCATCACATTGGTCGGACGGACCGCCTTATCGGTGCTGATCAGAATGAAATCTTTTACCGCAGCCGCTTCAGCTTCAGCAGCCAGCGTCTGGGTGCCCAATATATTGTTGCGAATGCCTTCAACCGGATTGGCCTCCACGAGCGGCACATGTTTATAGGCGGCCGCATGGAAAACAGTGTCCGGCAACCATCGCGAGAATATTTCGCGCACCCTGACCGCATCGACCACGGAGCCCAGGATCGGGATGAGTTCAACGCTCTCTCCGTCTTGTGCTGCGGCCAATTCCTGCAGCTCTTTTTCAATCCGGTAGAGAGAATATTCCGACAGATCCAAGAGGATCAGACGGCGCGCCCCCGACACAGCGATCTGCCGGCACAATTCTCCGCCGATTGACCCTCCTGCTCCGGTAACCACCACAGTCTTTCCAACGATTGTCCGTCCGAACAGCAACTCGTTCGGCACAACCGGCTCCCGCCCGAGCAGGTCTTCGATTTCCAGTTCACGGATATCGCTGAAGGAAACGCTACCAGAGAAAATTTCCTGCATTTTCGGCAAGGTCTGGACATGGACCTTGAACTCTCGAATCTGCTCCACGATGTCGCGGCGCTTCTTGCGATTGATTCTCGGCAACGCCAGAAGAATATCGGTGACCTTCTTTTTCTGGATCAATCCGGGAAGGTCCCCGCTCCAAAAGACTTTGTCGCCGTCCAGCCGCTGGCCATTTAATCGTCGATCATCGTCGACATAACCGCATAGTCGCATAGCAGGCTCTGACCGCATCGAAGCGGCCAGTTGCTGGCCCGCACTGCCCGCGCCATAGATCAAGACGTTCTTGACCTCGCCGGCGAACTGATTGCGTCCGAGAATATCAATCATCAGATATCGTGCGGCAACTCTCATGAAGCCGACCAAAATGAAGAATATCACCGGTTGGATGACGCCGATCGTGCGTGGCACTCCATCGACGCCGATAACGGCGAACAAAAGCGCGATCAGCACCGAATAGGCAGCAAAAGTGCGAACCAGTATCTTCATCATCCCGGTACCCGCGTAGCGGAAAATAGCCTGGTAAACGCCGGTCAGGAAGAAGACAGGCACCATGATCACGAGACATGCCAGAACGATCTTCTGGACCGCAATATCCCAAAGAATCCAGACGCCGATACGAAGAGAATAGGCTATCCAGATCGACTGCACACATAATAATATGTCGAGCAGGAACACGATCAGCTTCTTCTTCCATCGCGCCAGCAGGGCGATATATTCCAGAAACGAAGTGACTACGGCTGTAATATTTTCAATCATTTAATTCTCAACATTGGCATTCGATTTACATTACTGAAACGCCGGTGGGGCTATTTACCGTCCGGAATCGATTTGGCCAAGTACTTTAAAAAGACCTGCTCGCCGCGAAGAAGGTCATTCTTCCTTGACGCGAACCTTCAAGCGATCAACCTGCCAAATGTCATTTAATCAGACGTTCACACAATCAACCGTAAGCGGCATGCGTTCAAAATTCGGTACTCTGCGAACTTGACCTGTGATAGCCAAAAGGTCACAAGCCGCCAGATTTTCATGATAAGACACTAGATATTTGAGGGAATTCAATGAAACTTGCAATGATAGGTTCTGGCTATGTCGGCCTGGTGTCAGGCGCTTGCTTCGCAGATTTCGGCCATGAAGTGGTTTGCGTCGACAAGGACGAGAAAAAGATCTCGGATCTCGACAAGAATATTATGCCGATCTTCGAACCGGGCCTCGCCGATCTCGTCAAACGCAATGTCGAGGCCGAGCGCTTGTCCTTTTCCACCGATCTCGCCGCTTCGGTCAAGGATTGTGATGCGATTTTTATCGCCGTGGGAACCCCCTCGCGCAGAGGCGATGGCCATGCCGACCTGAGCTATGTCTATGCGGCGACGGAAGAGATCGCTGACTCGATCACCAAGCCGACCGTGATCGTCACAAAATCTACCGTTCCGGTCGGAACCGGCGACGAAGTTGAACATATTCTCGAGCAGAAGCATCCACGCGAGCGCTTTTCGGTCGTGTCCAATCCTGAATTCTTGCGGGAAGGCGCTGCCATCCGCGACTTCAAACGCCCTGACCGTATTGTCATCGGCACCGAGGACGACTGGTCGAAAGACGTCATGACCGAGATTTACCGGCCGCTCTTCCTGAATGAATCGCCGATATTGTTTACCGGCCGACGCACCGCCGAGCTGATCAAATATGCAGCCAATGCCTTTCTCGCGACGAAGATCACGTTCATCAACGAGATGGCCGATCTTTGCGAAAAAGTGGGTGCCGATGTTCAGGAAGTGTCGCGCGGGATCGGCCTGGACAACCGCATCGGGTCGAAATTCCTCCATGCCGGCCCCGGCTATGGCGGAAGCTGTTTCCCCAAGGACACCCTTGCCCTGTTGAAAACCGCGCAAGATAACGACAGTCCGGTTCGCATCGTTGAAGCTGTCGTGCAGGTGAACGATCAGCGCAAACGCGCCATGGGCCGCAAGGTCATTCATGCGCTCGGGGGCGAGGTGCGCGGCAAGAAAGTGGCGTTGCTCGGCCTCACCTTCAAGCCCAACACCGATGATATGCGGGACGCCCCCTCGATCGCCATCGCGCAAACATTGACCGACGCCGGTGCGGAGGTGATGGCTTATGATCCGGAAGGCATGGAATTGGCACAGGAGATCATGCCGACAGTCAAGATGGCTAGCAGCAGTTACAAAGCGGCCGAAGATGCCGATGCCGTGGTCATCGTAACCGAATGGGACGCTTTTCGTGCCCTTGATCTGAAGAAGCTTTCGCAAGTCATGAAAGGCAATGTGCTTGTCGATCTGCGGAATATCTACAATCCGGCAGAAGTGGCGCAAACCAATCTGGCCTATACGAGCATAGGACGTAACTAGTGAAGGTCGATGCCAAGTCATGAAGCTGAAGCGAAAATTTGTCGAAAAACCGTGGGGGCAAGATATCTTGCCCGAGATTTTCGATGACCGGAGCAAAAAGAAAATAGGTGAAGTGTGGTTTCAGGCGCCGAAGGGAATAACCCCTCAGCTGATGACCAAATATCTTTTCACTAGTGAAAAACTGTCCATCCAGGTGCATCCCAACGACAGGCAGGCCCGCAGAATAGGCCTGCCCCACGGCAAGGAAGAATGCTGGTATATCCTGGATGCGAAACCCGGCGCGCTTCTCGGTCTGGGCTTGAAGGATACGGTTAGCGCCACCAAGCTCAAAACCGCCGCCATATTGGGCGAGATCGAACCGCTTATCGACTGGAAACCCGTCAAGAAAGGCGAGTTTTATTATATCCCTGCCGGTACCATACACGCCATTGGCGCCGATATATCGATCGTCGAAGTCCAGCAGAATGTCGATATCACCTATCGTATTTACGATTACGGACGTCCGCGCGAGCTTCATCTCGATGAAGCAATGGCGATAGCCAGACTATCCCCTTATGACATGAAATACCGTCAGGAGGTCCCGGACGATCAATCCCTCTACCTCTCCTCCGGCGCACCGTTCGAATTATTCCAGATAGTGGGTAGTGATGACGAGATATTGTCGAAGAGCAAAGCCAGTGAATGGCAGGTTGTCCCCTTGGACGGGTCGGTCACGGTCCGCGGCAAACGGATTGGGCCCGGTGAATGCGGCATATGCCCGCACCTGTCGGATATTGACCTTGCGAAGAACAAAAAATCTTTAATCGCCTGCACAATCGCGTAGAGACAAACCATGCCACAGCAAACATTAATCACACCCGTCATATTGTCTGGCGGCTCCGGAACCCGTTTATGGCCGCTCTCGACTAGAGAGAGACCGAAACAATTTCTGAACCTGCTGGGTCCCCTCAGCATGTTTCAACTTACCTTTCAGCGCTGCGCAGACGGCCGGATTTTCCGGAACCCGATGATCGTCGGCTCATCCAGCCACGAAGAGATCCTGCAAGAACAGATACGGGAAGTGGGCGCGAACCCCAGCGCCATCATTCTTGAACCCTGCGCCCGCAATACCGCGCCTGCGATCGCACTGGCTGCGCTTGCCGCTGAAAATCCGTCAGACCTGCTTTTGGTCATGCCCAGCGATCATGTCATCAGGAATGTGTCGGCATTTCAAAAAGCTGTTCGGGAATCGATATCGATCGCGCAATCCCGCTGGCTGGTGACATTTGGTATCGAACCGACTGGCCCGGAAACCGGTTACGGATATATCCAGCAAGGCGATGCGATTGTGGGGAGCAGCAGAAGCCTCTCGGCGCAAAGATTCGTAGAGAAGCCAAGTCTGGAAAATGCGGAAAAAATGCTCAAGGATGGTGACTATTCCTGGAACGCCGGCATTTTCCTGTTTCGAGCGGATACCTACCTGGCAGCCATGGAAAATCATTGCCCGGAGATGCTCGACGCCTGCAAATCCGCGATGGCGAAGGCAAGGACAGCGGGGGAAATTCACCATCCCGATCCGGACGCCTTTGCTTCGGCGCCTTCTGAGTCAATCGACTATGCGATCATGGAGCGAGCAGAGAAAATTGCGGTTACCCCCGTCAGCCCAGGCTGGTCGGATGTAGGAAGCTGGGATTCTCTATTTGACATCTCCGACAAGGATGAAGATTCGAACGTCATATTTGGCAAGGCGGAGACAATCAGTTCGAGCAATGTTCTGATCCATAGTCACGACCTGGACGTTGCGGTTTTTGGCGTCGAAAATCTGATCATCGTCACCCATCAGAACAGAGTTGTGATCCTGCCCCGCGGGCAATCACAAAATGTAAAGGATATCGCGCAGAAGCTTGCCGAAAAGGAGTAAGGTCCTTTCCTCAGTTCGACGAGGCAATCTCATCCGATCTATCGGGAGCGTTCCCTTGCTTGCGCTTGCCGGTCAGCCACTCGGGGAAAAACCGGGCAATCAGCCACAGCACGGACGGCAATAGCAGGGTGTTCCAGATATCCCTGACTGCTTCATCATATGCCTGCTGTGCGCCACTCGAGGCGACAGAAATGAAGCTATAATCATAATATTCATTCGCCAGCGCAACGCAGACTGCGAACAACCAGGGAACCGGGCTGGCGAGCGACCGGCGGAGAATGACCGCAACGGCCAGTTGCACCCCTACGCCCGCATAAATATGCAGCGAGTCGCGATCCAGCCCGGTTGACAGTTCCAGCCAGTTTTTCAGTTCAAACCACTGCATGAAAGTCCGATTGGTCTAGCCCGCCGGACGGGTCAATGTTTTTCACAGGGCTTCATTATGAAATTTTTAGCCAAAGGCGAATAAAAAGCCGGAATGACAACATCACCATCAGCAAAACCGAAGGTCATGGTTATTTTCGGTACCCGGCCAGAAGCCATCAAGCTGTTTCCTGTCGTCCAGGCATTATCGGCACGGGATGGTCTCGAAACATTGTCCTGCGTAAGCGCCCAGCATCGTGAAATGCTCGATCAGGTGCTGGACATTGCCGGTATCCAGCCTAATTTCGACCTTGATCTGATGAAGTCAAATCAAAGCCTGGACGACCTGACCGCGAGGTTGTTGACCGGGATCGGCAAAATACTGGACGAGACAAAACCCCGACGGGTCGTGGTGCAAGGCGATACTGCTACCGCGATGTGCGGTGCACTGGCGGCTTATTACCGGCAGATACCCGTAAGCCATGTGGAAGCGGGCCTGCGCAGCTATAATATCTATCATCCCTGGCCAGAGGAAGTGAACCGCAAGATCATCGGAACGATAGCCGACCAGCATTTTGCTCCGACCCAGACTTCGGCGGACGCTCTCACCAAAGAAAATATATCGGACGATGACATATATATTACCGGCAACACGGTGATCGACGCCCTGTTGATAACGGCAGACAAAAATAATGAAACCAGGGATTTGGACCCAAATCTTCTTGATCTTTACGAAAAATTCAACGACCGGAAGATCATCGGCGTGACCAGTCATCGCCGGGAAAATCTCGGCCACGGACTGACAAATATTGCCAGCGCATTGCGAGCAATCGCGACGCGGGACGATGTTGCGCTGATATTCCCGGTCCACCTCAACCCCAATGTAAGGGCGATCATGCACGACGCACTGGGCAGCCTCGACAATGTCGCGATGATCGAGCCACTCGACTATCCCAATTTCGTCAGCCTGCTCAACCATTGTCACTTCATGCTGACCGACAGTGGCGGCGTCCAGGAAGAGGCTCCCGCGCTTGGCAAACCGGTGCTGGTGATGCGCGACACCACCGAACGGCCTGAAGGGATCGCAGCCGGAACCGCGAAGCTGGTCGGGACCGACAGGGATGTCATAATCAAGGAAACCGCCCGGCTCCTTGACGACGAAGACCATTATCTCGCAATGGCACGGGCGCATAATCCGTTCGGCGACGGGCAAGCCAGCGAGAGAATAGCCGACATCATCGAGGGAAGTCTCGCTCTGTAAAAACTTCCGACCGAACCCCATATTACCGAAATATTTACAATGACTGGCTAGTTTCCCTGCAGATACATCGCGCCGCAAAGGCGCACTGCGGAGTAGATTCTTACATGTTATCGGAAGAAAAACCACGCGTCTGCGTCATGGGACTGGGCTATATCGGCCTGCCGACCGCCGCTGTCATTGCCCGTTCCGGATGCCCCGTTCTCGGCATAGACATTCATGAGCAGGTCGTGGAAACCATCAATTCCGGTAAGATCCATATCGAGGAAGTTGACCTCGACGGGCTCGTACAAGGCGTCGTCGCCCGCGGGACGCTCCGCGCTTCGCTGATGGTAGAACCCTCGGACGTATTTATTATCGCAGTTCCGACCCCGTTCGGCGACAATCATATCCCCGATACCAGCTTTGTGATGGACGCAGCGACCAATATCGCCGCTGCCCTGAAGGCCGGCGACACGATCATTCTTGAATCGACCTGTCCGGTTGGAACGACCGAGAAAATGCGCGATCTGGTCGCGAAATTACGCCCGGACCTGAAAATACCGGGACTGACCAACGACATTCCCGATATAGCCATCGCTTATTGTCCGGAACGGGTGTTGCCCGGCAAGATCCTCGAGGAACTGATCCAGAATGATCGCAGCATCGGCGGTATCACACCGCGTTGCGCACGCAAGGCGCTCGGCTTTTACCGCCGCTTCGTCCGCGGCGAGCTGGTCACAACAACGGCGCGCGCCGCCGAGATGACAAAATTGGTCGAGAATAGCTATCGCGACGTCAATATCGCTTTTGCCAATGAGCTATCGATCATCGCCGATCATATGGAGCTAGACGTGTGGGAGGTCATCCGCCTCGCCAATCGTCATCCCCGCGTCAATATCCTGCAGCCCGGACCGGGTGTCGGCGGCCATTGCATCGCCGTCGACCCGTGGTTCATCATCCACAGCGCACCCGATCAGTCACCGCTGATCCGCATCGCCCGCGAAGTGAACGACGGGAAAACCGGCCATGTGCTCGAACAGGCGTCTTTGCTTATCGACGAACTGCCGGGCGCGACGATCGCCTGTTTCGGGCTGGCGTTCAAAGCCAATATCGATGATTTCCGGGAGAGTCCTGCACTCAAGATCGCGGCAAAACTGGCGCGGCGTTATCCCGGCCGGATCAAGATAGTCGAACCTTATGCCGGCGAGCTGCCCGCGGCCTTTGAAGGCACGGGCACAGAACTGATCGATATCGATCAGGCGCTGGAAACCTGCCCTGTGATGATCACTCTCACCGATCACGACATGTTCAAAACAATCCCGCTCGACGAGCGCGCGGGCAAGGTAGTCTATGATACACGCGGAATCTGGCCGGATCAGCCGGACAACCGGGAGGCGGTTAATGAAATGAGGCTGGCGAGCTAGGATCGCCTTTTGCTCAGGGTTTGTGCGCCAATATCACGTAATTTTTGGGATGGCCGCGATCGGTGATCTTGCATACGAGATCCAGCCTGTAGAATAATGCAGCCAGTAACACAGCCGAGGCTTTCAATCCGGCAATGACTGGCCAGAATAATATGGGCCACCAGGGTCGCTTGAGATATCTCTGCGGTAAGAGCGGCAACCGCAGTGCCATGGTCTGGAACTGATAAGCCAAAGTCCCGAAATATCCTTCCAACCATTCCAGCCGGTCAATTTCAAAACCCGCCTTGGCAAATAAATGGCGATGGGCAAATTGGGTATATCGGTAAAAATCATACGGCTTTTCATGCTCTTCATAATAGAAGGGGCATGTGCAGATGATCGATCCCCCCGGCTTTAGAACGCGGAACAATTCCGAGAGCACGTCGGACGGTTCCGGAATATGCTCAAGCACTTGATTGAACAGGATCCGGTCAAAGCGCCCGTCAGTGGTCGGAATTTTCGCAAGATCGCAAACATAGGTCGACTTCGCATAAGGCTTGTCGACCATTTCGAAATCGGCGCTCTCGTAGGTACAATGGTCGAAATATTTGGCGTAAGGCTGCTCTCCTGCCCCCGCATCGAGAACGATCATGCCATTTTCGGCAGTCTGACCAAAGGAGCGATTATAGCGACTCAAATATTCGCGCGAAGAATTTGGCAATAAATATTTGCCGATGAATGTTTTCATGCCACACCTGTCTTTGCTTGATGACCAGCCTTCCAGGCCAATAAAATGGCCAGTGGTGCGCTCACCATCAAACCGACAATGCGGTTGGCCGCAGACGCCAGAAACGCAGCCGCAGCGGTCAGCCCCACAAGCGGCCCGAGAAGCGCAGAAACGCCTTCCCTTATCCCCAGACCCGCTGGAATGATCGAGAAGGATGAGCCGACAAAACCCGACACGGTCAGCACCGAGGCCTGGCCGAATTCCGCAGCGATGTTGATCGCAAGCAGACAAAGATAGAGACGAAAAGCATCGACCAGCACCAGCCCCGCTTTACAGGCAAAAAGCTGCGCGGTGATGATATGGTCATCAAGCACATGCATGCTGAGCGCGAAACATCCGACAACGCCCATGCACCCCAGCGCAATGAACAACAGACCAAAGGCCGTGGCGCCGCCGATCACCAGCCAGGCCCCGGCATAGCCAAATGATATCGCCGCCCAGATGAATGCAACAAACGCCATCACGGACGTGCTTTTGGCGACGCTGGCGCCCTCGGCTTTGAGCGCGGCGACCCGAACCAATACGCCACCCGGCAAGGGGAGCATATTGGCGACACCGCCGATGATACTGGTCTCCGCCGCTGATTTCAGCCCTATCCTGTGGCCAATCAGGCGTGCGGAGAGGACGAACTCCAGCGCATTGAAATAGATCGTCGCCGGCACAGCAACCATCGCCAGAACAACTATTGGCCCCAGACGAGCCTCGCGGAAAAGATCAGGCTGTGACCGGAACGAAAAATATATGCCGGCGATCAGCGCCAGTACAGCGACTATCAGAATTCCCTGTCGAAAGCGGCTGTTATGCATCGGCACATATCCTACCAGCAAATCGACAGCTGCCATAATTTTCTGCAGTTTTTTGCGCAAAACCGGTTACCTGCCCTGATCTGTCAGACCTGTCCGGCCCGGCATTTGAATATGGCTTTCCATCTAGCCTGAATATGGTTACCAAAACCTTATCGAGCGGGATCTACAACAGCCTTCATAGTATCTTTTTGAACTGGAGACATCCGAAAATTTCTGATCAATCGAAATATCTGATCCTACATGCCTTCAGCCGCCGGAATTCCGGTGACGGGTTGCTGGTGGATCTGACTCTGGAAGCTATGGCCGACGCAGGGATAAGCGCCGCACAGATCGAGATTCTTGCGCTCGACCCCGACAGCTTCGATGATCACCCGCCGGTGCACCGGGCACCCGGGGAGCCATTTGCCCAGCTCACTCCGAAACTGGCGAGAGCCGTTGCCGAGTTGCTCACAAATCAGCTTTCCTTCGGCAAGGTCGCAAAACTGGTTGCCGACGCGAAAGGCCTGGTTGCAGTTGGCGGCGGTTATCTGGTGGCCGATTCCCTGGTCCGGCAAGCGGGTGTACTGCTCAATCATCTGGTTCAGCTGCGGACGGCCGCCCGGGCACCGATCCCCTCCATCTATCTGCCACAAAGCGTCGGCCCCCTGCATGGCCCGGTAGGACAGTCTGTTAAGCGAAATCTCAATAAGGTCAGCCTGTTTTGCGCGCGCGATGACCTGACAATGACCGAAATCGGAGGGGACAATATCATTCGCTGTGCCGACCTGGCGGTGCTGAAACTTGCGCGAACGGCCGATATCGCCGCTGATCGCCCGTTGCACGCCGGGGCGCCGATCGTGGTGGGTCGCGACCTGCCGAATCCTGGCGACTATGTCGAGCGCCTGAAAAGCCTCGGGCAGGCGCTGTCCAAACCGCTCTGGGCGGTCCAGGCAGATGTTGCCGGCGACCGCAGCGACCGTGCATTTTACCAGAGGAATTGCTTGAGCGATGACGGAACGCTGGCAGCGATGCTTGCTGACGGCACCGGCGGAGCAGTAGTATCGGTGCGGCTGCACGGCGCCATCGCCAGCCTGATCGCCGGCAGACCAGCGGTCCACCTGGCCTATGAACGCAAGGGATGGGGCGCCTATGAGGATCTTGGTCTGGGTGAATATGTCCACGATGCGAGAGAATTTGATGTGGCTCTTGTCGCTGACCAGGTGGAGCAACTTGATCAGGATCCCACCGCCTTCTGGGACTGCGTCGCTAATGCCGCTCCCAAATTGCAGGCGCAATATGATGGTCTGGTCGACGAATTACGCCGCCACCTGCTCTGAAATTCCGCACGCGCCGAGATATTCTTGAATCAACCGGTCCCAGCGATAGCGTGACATGATTGCCCTGATCTGCCGGGATCTGGCATGCAATGCCTCGCGATCCAGTACGGTCACCTGCCGAATAGCCTGTTCAAAGGCATCGATATCGCTCGGATCTTCCAGAAAGCAGATATGCTGCTTGAGCAAAGCCCATTCCGGCAACATCTCGATATTCGTATCGCGGCTCGCGATCACCATTTTCCCGAGACACAGCGCTTCGAGCAGAGAAACGGGCAGTCCCTCGACGTCCGCACCGGCGGCGACCGATGTGAAGACGAAAATCCTCGTCTGTTCAAAAAAATCCTTTTTGTCGGCACCCTGCAGAAAGCCCGTGAATTCCACATCGGCTGATCGCGCGGCATGCATCAAGGCCTTGCGATCCTCACCATCGCCCGCAATCCCGGTCGTAATTTCCCGACTGTCGCGTTTCAGCCGGTCAACAGCGTCGATCAGGAAGGGCAGTCCCTTTTTGCGGGAGAGCCGGGAAATCGTACCCAGATCATAGCGGAATGACGATTTCTTGGCATAAGAAGACTGATTATCCCGGGCAAAATCGGACGCCACGCCCATTGGCAAGGTGACAATTTTCTGCTCCATTTCATCGCGTCCGGAACCTTCGAACAGTTCCAGAGCAAAGGTCCGTTGCTTCGCATTTACACAGAACAGCTTGTCCGATCCCCTAATGATCCGGCGAGCCAAGGCTCGGCCCAGCGGTCCCAGTCGGGTAAATATTTCAAGGTCGGAAGAATGGTTCTGCAACACATAAGCTGTACCGCAAATGCGCTTGATCAGATAAGCGATCAGCCCCTGAGGCATCACCCAGTGGGCATAGATAAGGTCCAGTTTCTGCGCCCTGACCATGAAAAAAGTGGCAAGAAACTCTGCAATCAAAAACGGCAATATCAGCAGGGCAGTAACCGGATGATTTTTAAGATTCGGCAGAATCGCAGGATAGGCGAGTTTTTGCCAATTCTCTGGCCAGCAATAACGGAACCGGCGTACTTCTACCTCACCCACACGTTCGGTCAGCGCAGCGCCGGCATCATGAGGCGCCAAAATGGCCACGCGATCATTCGGTCGTTGTTCCATCCATGCATGGGCCTGATCAAGCACAAAACTGGGCTGCATATCGCCAAGAAAGCGGGGCAGCGTAGAGGTCAGGAACAGCACATTCATCGATCCACGAGGGACGACTGCATTCTGCTCGGGAATCAGCACTCAAAAGCCTCCGGCTATCGGTCCAGCCGGGAATTGCACTGGCAATTTCGGAACATGGTCGAGTGCCCATAATTTCACACATTCACCGCGCTGGTAACGGATCTGATGTGGCCCCGCCTGCAACCTGATGCTGGTGTTGTCAGCGACGTGGCGGCCATCGATCACCAGATCGCCGCTTTCGAGCGAGTAAGCACCGCTGCGCACGATTTCAATGGTCTGGTCGTTCGCCTGCGGACAGATTTGGCGGCCAAGAATGAAGATCGTGTCGCTATGTTGCAGAAAATTGTTCCTCAGCGCCGTCACATCCTGTTCGGGCAGAAGAGCGGCCGGTCCATCGCTTTTAAACACAGCGTCTAGTGCATCGCCTGTCGCGATAACGAACGCGATCTGACCGTCTTCAATGTCTCTGGCTAGCTGGCCGTTGCGCTCATCCCAGTAGCGACGCAAACCAACTCCCGAAATGAGCGATGGAAATTGACGGGGATAATGCGGCACATAGCTGGAATAGGACAAATAGGGCGTCGGCTCCGGGAACAGCCGCTCGACTTCTGCTATGGTCGCGCGTTGCCGGTCCAATGTGCCATAGGGTTCCTGTATCAGCAAAAACATCGGCCCGATCAACGCGAAAATGACGATGGGAACAAGGCCGTAGCGTGCGATCAGCTTGGACAGTGCCGGTGCAACGGCGACGCAGATCGGCGGCAAGAGAAAGGTGAAGAAATAGGGAAAGGTATTGCGGTAAAAAAGCAAACAAAGCAGCGGTCCGCATAGCCCGAGCAGCAAAATTCTCGTTTCCTTCGGCAAACCTCTCGCGACAAATGGCAGCATCAGCAGACCGATGGTCACCAGCGGCGCGAATATCGCCTCGGCGAACACATAGCGTATTTGCTCGAATTCGAAGAAACGAAGGAAATTCCCTAGACTGCGCTCTAGATTACTCCCTTGTGCTTCACTGGCCGGGAGGCCCGCTCCATGCAGGCCGATTAACAATATGAAGACGATCAGCGAAGCCGCGAGCATTGTGCAAAAGAGACCGAAAAGCTTGAGCCTCTTGGCATCCGGACGGCACCAATATAGCCAGGCGATTGCGGCAAAACAGGGCGTGTAGAAAACGCTCTTTATCGTCAGAGCCCCGGCAAAACCGACGAGAATGCCAACGAAAGCGGCGCGTGCCAATGACAATTGCCCAAAGGCAAAAACACATAAGGCACCCATCAGCGCAGCGGCAGCGACGGGATCCGTCCGATAGGTAAACGCGTTGGTAAAGACAAAGCCTGCGGTCAGATAGACCAGTCCGCACACCAACGCGATCTGGAGGCTGACGAACCGTCGGACCAGTATCGTGACGAATACTGCGGTGATTACCGCACAAGCCAACATGGCAAAGCGTATCGCCTGAATTTGCGTGACGACATCCTGCGAGACCAGAGTAGCCCAGCCGAATAGCCGGGTGGGTAATGTCTGGATGCTGCTGCCGAGCCGTCCGTCCGCCAGTTCATAAATTTGTCCGAAGTGCAGAAATTCATCCCAGTTGATCGCTTTTTCAAAGATCAACCAGCCCTGACACATGATGATCAGGAAAAGCATGCCCAGAATAAAGCGGGTCTGATCGACCGGATATCGAGCTGTGCGGTCCATTGCGACGGCGAACCTGTTCGCGGCAGGCTGTAGAACGGAACTCATGCCGAATCCCTCTTCATCCATCCGTTCCGTTCCGTGATTTTTCAATCCGCTTTCGGGAATGACTGTCATCTGCGCCTTTGGACCGCAGCGTATCCTCAACTCGGTGCAACCGTTCCAGCGTCTGCTCCAGCAACTGCCGGTTGCGCCCGACCAGATCAGCGACCGCGCCGAACATGATCGCGACTACGCCCAGCGTCATCAGCGATCCGCCGATAACAATCGATTGAAGATGCCCCTGTCCTTCGCCAATCATGAAGAACCATAAAAACCGAATTATCGGCATCGCACCGAGCAAAAACAGAACCGCACCCGCCAGCACAAACACCTTTAACGGATTATACATCGCATAGGAGCGGATCATTGTCGCACCAGTGTTGGAGATGAATTGCGGAATTGACTTGAACAAGCGCGACGGGCGGATGGCCCCATTGGTACGGATCGGTACCGAAATAACCGCCATTCGCTTTCGTCCGGCTTGAATGAGCATTTCCGTTGTGTAGGAAAAGCTGGACGTGATATTGATCTTCTGCGCCGCTGCCCGGCTGATCGCCCGGAAACCGCTGACCGCATCGGTGATATGGGTGTTGGACAATCTCTTGACCGTCGCACTGCCGAACATCTGCAGCAGCCGTTTGAACGGCCCAAAATGCGCATTGTCGCGCACCCCGCGGTCACCGACGACAATGTCGGCTTCACCGGACAGAACCGGTGCGACCAGCTTGCAGATATCCCGGCCTTCATATTGATTGTCGGCATCCGTGTTGACGATAATGTCCGCGCCTTCGGCCAGCGCCTTGTTGATGCCGGACTGGAAAGCCGCCGCAAGCCCGCGGTTGGTCCGGTGCCGGACTATGTGATGAACGCCGAACCGGCGCGCGACATCGCTGGTATTATCCTTGCTGCCATCGTCGATGACAAGGATTTCGATAGTGTCGATCCCGTCAATCTGGCGCGGCAGGGCGACCAAAGTCTCGGGCAGGCTTTCCGCTTCATTATAGCAGGGGATCTGGATAATCAGCTTCATAAGACGCCCGTTCCTACAGTCATCGCCCGCCTTGGCGGGTCGGAATATTCGGTTAAAAATGTCCTAAAAGCCTATGGTTAACAAAGCGTATATATGTGTGGATTAACTGGCTTTGCGTCCGGCTGGCGAAATGATACGGATGTGTCATGACCCAAATCAAATACCGCCCCCGCCGTTCCTGCCTCTACATGCCCGCATCCAATATGCGCGCGCTGGAAAAGGCCAAATCCCTGCCGGCCGACACGATAATCTTCGATCTGGAAGATGCCGTGGCCCCGGATGCGAAGGAAGAGGCGCGCGCGAATGCCTGTGCCGCGGTGCGGTCGGACGAATATGGCAAGCGCGAGCTGGTCGTGCGGATCAACGGGATGGAGACGCCATGGTTCGCCGAGGATCTCAGCCAGGCCTGCCTGAGCGGGGCCGATGCTGTGCTGGTCCCGAAAATACTGAATGCCGGCGATATCGGCCGGATCAGCAGCCTGCTGGACGAGCATGACAAGGACGCCAAGACCAGTCTATGGGCGATGATCGAGATGCCGCTGGCGATTGTGAACCTCGGCGCCATCGCGGCGACGGGGCCGGACACGCGGCTGACCAGCTTTGTCATGGGCTTCAATGATCTGGCAAAGGAAATGCGCGCCGAGCATGACCGCACCATTTTCGGCCCGGTGATGACCCAGGCGGTGATTGCCGCCCGCGCTTACGGGCTGAATATCATCGACAGCGTTTATAATGATTTCAATGATCCCGACGGGCTTGAACAGGAATGTAGGGAGGCCGGCAAGCTGGGCTTTGACGGAAAGTCGCTGATCCATCCCGCACAGATCGAGACCGCCAATCGTGTTTTCGCCCCCCAGCCGGAAGCGATTGGCGAGGCACAGGCGATCATCGCGGCGTTCAAGGACCCGGTCAACGCCGGCAAAGGCGTGTTGGTGGTTGACGGAAAGATGACCGAGCTTCTGCACTATAGACAAGCCAAACAGCTGGTCGCGACCGCCGAGGCGATTGCCGCGCTGGCGAAATAGCCGCTTCCCTCTCGACAAGCCGCCGGAAATCCGTTTAAGTGGTCAATTGAAATCGGATTTGACAGGGCATCAAAGCCCTGCCCCTTGGAGAGCAGATATGGAAGCATTGGAAGCAGCCGCTGGCGAAGTCAGCAAAGAAGAAATCCTGAAGCTTTTTCAGGCGCAGCGCGATGCATTTCATGCCGAGTTGCCCGTCAGCTACGAAGCCCGGATGGACCGGATCAATCGTACCGCACGGATGATTGTGGAAAACAAGGACGCGCTTTGCGACGCTGTCTCTAGCGACTTTGGCCATCGCAGCAGTGTCCAGACGGTGATGACCGACCTGATGTCGGTCGTCGGCCATGCCAAGGACCACAAGAAAAATCTCAAGAAATGGATGCGGCCGGAAAAACGCAAGATGGATTTCCCGCTCGGTCTGCTCGGTGCCAGCGGCCAGGTGGAATATCAGCCCAAGGGCGTGGTCGGCGTGATCGCGCCGTGGAACTTCCCGATCAACCTCGCTTTTGACCCTGCCATCGGTGCCTTCGGCGCCGGCAACCGGGTGATCATCAAATTTTCCGAATTCTGCCCTGAGACCGGCGAACTGGTCAAGAAACTGGTTGCCGATTATTTTGCGCCGGAGGAGATGACCGTCATCACCGGCGGTCCGGAAACCGGAAAATCCTTCTCGGAAATTCCCTGGGATCACCTGATCTTCACTGGCGGCGGCGGGATCGCGAAACATGTGATGGCGGCGGCAGCGCAGAACCTGACGCCGGTGACGCTGGAACTGGGCGGCAAGTCGCCGACGATACTCGGACCCGATGCCGATGTGCAAAAGGCAACCCAGCGGATCGCCATGGGAAAGATGATGAACGCCGGCCAGATTTGCCTGGCACCTGACTATCTGCTGGTTCCGCAGGACAAGGAGGAGGCCGTCGTCGAAGGCATCAAGTCCAACGTCGCCGAGCAATATCCGACCCTGATCGCCAATGACGACTATACGTCAGTGATCAACGGCCGCCACAAGGAACGGCTGCAGGGACTGATCGACGACGCCGTTGCCAAAGGCGCCAAACAGACCATCGTCAATCCCGGCGAGGAGGATTTTTCCAACACAAACAGCAACAAGATGCCGCTGACCGTATTGCAGAATGTCAATGACGACATGCGGGTGATGCAGGAAGAGATTTTCGGCCCCGTGCTGCCGGTGAAGACCTATCGCAATCTCGACGAAGTGGTCGACTATGTGAACGACCATGACCGGCCGCTGGGGCTTTATTATTTTGGCGAAAGCGAGAATGACAAGCGCAAGATACTCGATCGCACCATTTCCGGCGGGGTCACCGTCAATGACGTGATCTTCCATATCGCCCAGCATGATCTGCCCTTCGGCGGTGTCGGTCCTTCCGGCATGGGCGCCTATACCGGTCCCGACGGCTTCAAGGAATTCAGCCACGCCAAGGCGGTCTACCGCCAGCCGAAGATCAACATCGCCAAGATCGCAGGTTTCCTGCCGCCTTATGGAGCGAGCACGGAAAAGACCATGAAACAGCAGATGAAACTCTAGCGTCAGGTATCCATGTCAGATTATCCACTAGCGGGCCTCAAGGTCCTCGACTTTTCGCGCGTCGTGGCCGGACCTTATGCCACCCGCATGCTCTCGGACCTCGGCGCGGAAGTGCTCAAGGTCGAACCGCCGGAAGGCGATGTCACGCGCAAGCTTGGCAAGATCGATCAGGGGGTTAGCGGCTATTATCTGCAGCTCAATATCGGCAAGAAGAATATCTGCGTCGACCTGAGAGCCGAAGGCGCCCGCGACCTGATCCACAAGCTGGCGGCGCAGGCGGATATTGTCGTGGAAAATTTCCGTCCCGGTGTGATGGATAAATTCGGCATCGGCTGGGATGACCTGTCAAAGGTCAATCCGCGGCTGGTGATGCTATCGATATCCGGTTACGGCCAGAACAGCGCCGAAAGGGGACGCGCAGCCTATGCGCCAGTGCTGCACGCCGAAGGCGGCATCATCGCGCGCCAGGCCGAAATGGGCGGCGGCAAGCCGACCGACATGCAGTTCGCGATGGCCGACAGCTATAGTTCCCTACACGGCATCATCGCGATATTGACCGCGTTGCGCGTGCTCGACCAGACCGGCGAAGGCCAGCATATCGATCTCGCGATGGTCAACGTCCTCCATTCGGCCGACGATTACGCCCATTTTGCGCTCGATGACATCTGGCCCAAAGCGCCCGAGACCCTGGTCTGGGACGCGCCGGAAGAGCGCCAGATACTGATTACCGGCGACATGAAATGGCTGTGGATCATGTTTTCGACCAAGGACGGTCTGCAGGACCCGACACCGCAAGGCGCGGACGTGCGGACCAAGGTCCGGCTGCGCATGGAAGCCATGGAACGGCATATTCGCTCCTATGACAGTTTCGACGCGCTGATCGCCGCGCTGGACCGGCTCAACCTGGCCTGGGGCGAAGTCTTTCCGTTCGGGCCGGAAGTCTATGAGCAGCCCAGCGTGAAGGCCAATGGCGTGGTGGTGAATGTGACCGATGACGAGGGCAATCCACGCCGCACGATCCAGTCGCCCTATCGCTTTGCCAATATGAAAAGCGGCATCGACGCCGACAGCAAAACCGCAAAGCGCGGCGAACATAATGTCGCCGCGCTTCGGGATTGGCTGGATATGGACGAACAGGAAATCAGTGCACTTGCCGAAAGCAAGGCGCTGGTCTCCCAGTAATCCTAGGCGTCGGCGTTGCGCGCCTGACGGCGTTTGAACGATTTCGCGCCGTTGTTCCAGTGCTTCGGTCCGTCGCTCTTGGCAGCTGAGCCTGGACCACCGCGTCCGGAACCACCGCCGCCGGGGCGACCCTTGCGAGCGCTATGCTTGTTCTTGGCCGGTCCGCTGCGGGTTGGCGTTGCGCCGTATTTCTTGGGCTTCTGGCCATAGATACGCGCCGCGACTTCCTCGCGTGGCGGTTCGTCATAACCTTCCGGCAATGCGATAACGTCCGGCTTCACACCGGTCAGCTTGACCACATCGCGCAGGAACTGGCGCTCGTCGGGAGCGACCAGCGAGTAGGAAATACCGCTCGCCCCTGCCCGTGCGGTCCGGCCGATACGGTGGACATATTGTTCGGACACATTGGGCATGTCGAAATTGATGACATGGGTAATGCCGTCGACATCGATGCCGCGCGCGGCGATATCGGTGGCGACCAGAATGTTGATCTTGCCCTTCTTGAAATCCCCCAGAGCGCGTTCGCGCTGTGGCTGGCTCTTGTTGCCGTGGATCGCGGCGGAGTGGATACCGACCGCCATCAGGTTTTTCACAACCTTGTCGGCGCCATGTTTGGTCTGGGTGAAAACCAGCATGTGATCGGGATTTTCCTTGTTGATGAAATCCTTCAGCAGGCGCTGCTTGTCGTCCTGGTTGATATAGGTGACCTTCTGGTCGACCCGCTCGGCCGTGGTGGATTGCGGGGCAACCGAAACCTGGACCGGATTGGTCAGGAACTGGTCGGCCAGCTGCGAGATGGTCTTGGGCATGGTCGCCGAGAAGAACAGGCTCTGGCGCTGTTTTGGCAGCATCGGAACGATTTTCTTCAAGGGAACAATGAACCCGAGATCAAGCATCTGGTCGGCTTCGTCGAGCACCAGGATTTCAACCTTGGACAGGGTCAGATAGCGCTG
>TARA_R110001599_G_scaffold33832_3_pt1 | contig 25124 bp, 45 predicted proteins | sample TARA_R110001599 | Tara Oceans TARA_R110001599 (sample SAMEA4398360) | marine metagenome | biome: Polar Biome; feature: [MES] marine water layer (ENVO:01000295) within the mesopelagic zone...; material: water (ENVO:00002006), including particulate matter (ENVO:01000060) such as......
CAATCAACAACTTACGACACATCTACACCAGAATACTGTACATTTTCACAGGGTGTATATTGGCGCACCGCCAAAAAAATCACGCACTTTCGCTTTTTAACCACGCTTCTTTTGCCGCAATGGCTTCCTCTTTGGTGTTGAAGGTTCCGATTCTGGAAGTGCCCTGCTCCGCGATCCATTTTCCTCGATTGCTCAAAAACCGGACGCCGGGGTGCTGACTTCCAGATCCTCCGGGGCGGCTTTTGTTGCGCCCCTGCGTGAGGTTTGATGCCCACCGCACATTTCCCGGCCAGTAGTCCCCGTTGGGGTCTATTCGGTCGAGCGTGGTGCCAGGCGGCCGGTCGCCAACACACCTGTAGAACGATTCGAACGATGCGCTCCACTCAGGCAGAACCTTGATTCCCCTCCCGCCATACCGCGGGTAATCCTTGCTGGTCGGGCATTCGCACCTGTGCTTCATGGCCCGCCATGAGTGCCAGACCGGCGTGTTGGTCATGCCGTGCGTGGTCAGTGCGGCCAGCCTGTTTTCATCCTTGGTGCAGCCGCAGGAAGTCACGCTACCCCTGTTCAAGGTGTACGCCTGGGCTTCGAAGTTTTCCCCGCAATCACAAACGCAAAGCCACCACCGGCCATAGTGGTCGCTTCGCTCCAGAATCTCTACAGCAACTAGGCGGCCAAATCGGTTGCCAGTTAAGTCCTTCGGCTTTCGTCCCGTCATCCACTCACTCCGGCGGCTCAACTATCCGCAGTTTCCTGTTGTAAACCCTGTGCATCTTACCGCTCCGGTCCTTGTGTCCCGCAAACTGCTCTTTCATATCACTATAGCCACAAGCCTTTAAATCATGGAAAGTGAACGGCGCGATGCCGGCGTCGATCGCTCGGTTCATCAGTCGCCGCCAGGCGCTGTCGAAACTATTTTTCTTGATGGGCTGCCCGGCCTTGTCATGTATCAGGTAGGCCCCGCCCTTGATCGGTGTCGGGGCTTTCGGGTGCACAGCCCTGGCGGCTTCCACCGCAGCGCGCAGGCGGGGTGTCCAAGCGGTGATCTCTCCCTCGCTGCCCTTGCCCCGGTTCAGACGCAACCCATCCGGGAGCACGTCCGTTTCTCGTAGTGCGGAAACCTCCGACCTCCGGGCCCTGCAGAGATACGCCAACTCCATCATGGCCGGCAGGTAGCCTGTGGCGAGCTGCAGGACAGTCTGGTATTCCGATTGCTCTACATACCGCTCGCGTGCAGTCTGTTTGTTCAGCTCAACTTTCGCGCAAGGGTTCGCCGGCACCGGGTGGCGCTGGGCAACCCAATTCCATGCGGCCTTCAGGAACTGCACCTGGCGGTTTGCTGAGATCGGGGCAGGGTACTTGTCAAGGAAGTCCCGGATAGTGATCATCGTGATCGCATCCAGCGGCGCGTCGCCGAACTCTGTGCCGGATGCGGTCCTGAAGCTCAGAAGCGTGGACGCATATCCGGCGTATGCCTCGCGCGTTCTGGGGGCCAGCTCACTGAATTTCGGTGATTCCAGGTAGGTGTTGACCAGCCAGCGCAGGTTGTCGTCGTGGTCGGCCTTCTTTGCGCGCTCATAGGCGGCCCAGAGCATCGACACAGGGTCGGTCTGCTTGCACAGGTAGGTGTCTCTGCCGTCGTGGCGGTATATGAACCCCGCGCCCTTCCTGTAAACGTGCTTTGGCAGGTGCTGGTTAATTCGCCGGCGTCGCCTTCCCATTAGAACCTCACCTGCTTGTTGGCCTCCCGGCCCTTCAGCGAATCATTGATTGCATCCAGTGTAGTGCAGATCTCACCGCCCTTGCCGCGGCGCCAGGGTATGGCGTTGTCCCGCAGCCACTTCTCGATGTCCGCCTTCCTGGTGTAGCCGCACCACTGCGCGATTTGTTCAGTTTTCAGCAACATCACCCTTCCTGCCCCTCACCCATTGGCTGGTTCATTGTGCATAATTCTCCGCCTGTGCTTTTTGTGGTCAGAGCTATGCCTATGGCGGCAGGCCACGCAGCGGCCAGCAAGAAAACCTCATAAGCGGGTAGGTGTGCGGCGCACCTGTCCACCGCATAGCCATCTACTACGCCCGCAAAAAGTCCGCCAACAAACAAGTAAGGAATTACGTTTTTCACCCTTCCTGCCCCTCACTCATTGCCGCAGCAGCCCTGTCCTGCTCTCTGCTCATGGCATCCTCCGAAATTCGACTACCCATACCCAGGGGTTTGCATCCCATGAGCCGGGGCCGTTGATTTGCTCCCATAAGCCTCGAAACCACGTCCGGCACGGATGTTGGTCGGCAGGATTGTAGGGCAGCATGTCGAGAGTTATGCCTTCGTTATGGGCGTCCACCTCGCTAATATCCTGCAACCTCTCCACCCTGACCCCGGTTACTTCCAGCGTGATGCGTGAAGCCCAGCGTGGCATGTGGATGGAAGGCTTCCACTTTGACTCGTCCCAATAACTGTCGGCTCGATATACAGGTTTGCCGTTGTACTTACTGCATACGCAACTGTCATAGCAGGAGCATTCTTGGTGTGAATCAAATAGCCTGAAAGTCTCCCGCACCCAGAGCCTGTCTCCGGGTTGCCCGTAGGGGCAAAGCTGCGGAACACGGTCATCCCGAATGTTGATGACGATGTTCTTCCGTCCGGGCCACGGGATTCTATTGTCATTCCCCGGCTGCGGCTTCATGACACGCCGCGTCTGCGTTTTCCGGCCATCGAGGATGGCTCGCACCATCTCGCCATTGAATAATATCGGGCGCTCTCTGCTCATGGTTCCTCCTGCGCTGTGGCCTGTAGGGCGTCATCTAAGTGCTTTTCCACGATGGCGCGCAGCTCGGTGGATTTTTCGATACACGCTGACCGAGTATCTCCAACCAGCCGGGGATCAAGAGCCATGCCGCGCAGGTAGTTGGCTGCGCCTTCGATCGCGAGCAGCAGCTCTTCTTTAATTTCGTCATCCATCACTCCCCCTCCTGCGCTGTGGCCTGTAAGGCGGCGTCCAGTACCCGGAACTCCGGCCCATCCAACACTGGCAGCGCCGCTATTATCGCCTCCCGCAGCACACGCACCTTCTCGCGTTCGGCTTGGAGTTTGGCCACTAGGTTCTGCATGGATTTTGCGTGGAATGTTGACTGGTTGTTGGCCCATGCTGCGTCCCATGCGTCTTTGGGTGTCGCGTCCGGGTTCTGGTGAAAATACGCTCGGGCGGCTTTGTTCTTCCGGCTCATCACTCCACCCCTCTGGCTGGATCGGGCCGTGCTGGCAAGTGCCTCCAGAACAGCGCGGCAACCTTCTCGTTCGAGTACCAGAAAGAATCTCCAATCCATGCACCGAGCACAGTGGCATTGCCTCGCGCAATCAAAACCTTGCACGCTTTGTCCGGATAGCCGTCAACCGACACATCCATCCACCGCCCCGCATCAGCCTCCGCAGCGGCTAGGCGGGCTTTGAGTTTTTTGATTCTGCCTCTGTCAATATCGTTTATTGCCACTGCTGCCGCGAGCTGGGCTTCGAGGTCGGCTATGCGGTTTTGGTGGCACTGCGAACAGTCTATTCCGAGCCCGTTCTGGCACTGGTTCGGGTACAAGCAGTAGTCACTCATCCTAACTCCCCTTATGCGCTTTGGCCTCTAGTCTGTCCAGCTCACATACCGCGTCGAAAGATAAAGTGCCGCCGTATATTTTCCTGGCTTTATCCGTAGCATTAACAACTCTTAGCGCCGCCTCCTGCAACACCTTTACTCGTTCTCTTTCTGCCGCGAGCTGGGCTTCGAGGTCGGCTATGCGGCTGGCAGCCTCCGACAGCACAATGTCGGCGTCACGATCAAGCTCTGCCGGTACCCGCATATCAAACTCACGCAATACGGCGCCCCGTCCTTCGGTGACTGCGTCAGATAGCTCATTGAGCCGCTTGCACAGCACTTCGCTGGGCACCTTGTCGCCGTGCTTGTATTGGTCACTCATGGTGGCTGTCTCCCTGCGGGGCTGCTGGCAGGGGCATCCAGTGGGTCGGTGAAACCTCGGACTCACGGATAGAAAACTGCTTCCCGTCAAATTGCCCGCCCGTGTAAAAAGTAAGGCCCGCGAAAAACCTGTCCCCTACACGCATTCCGCTTAACGTGTGATAACCATCTTCCAAGTCAGGAATTGCGAGCATCATCCAGCAAACCCCTTGCCTACCGTTTTTTTCAACGCCTTTCGGCGCAGTCTCAATCGGCTCCCACCCCTCTGGTGCGCTGGGTGGGTGGCGGTAGAGGGGTATGTCTACATAGACCTCATCGCCTTCAGGGAACATCCGACCATCATCTCCCTCGTTTATGTAGTTGAGTTGATTTCGACTCGTCCACGCCACCGGCTCCGCGCTCTCCACCTCGGCGGCTGCTTCAAGCTCGTCTATCCTGTCCAGTAAGGCGAGGACTGCGACTGGGTTGGCGGCGGCTATGTAGGCTGCGTCAGAGTGCCGATCAATCCCGTGCGTGTCGTCACTAGTTCCCCATTGCTTGCGATTGTTCTGGTTTGGCGTCTGTACCACTCTCCGTCCAGAGTCCGTGTATATGGCGTAAGCGGGCAGGTCTGACGCCACTTTCCATTCCCCTGGCGTTGCCTCCAGTGCAAGCTCCCGCAACTTCTCGCGCTGTGCTTTATTCACGACTCCATCCCCCACGCCATTGCCACTATCACCGCCAGGGCGGCCAATACTTGCCAGTCCATAACTATCTCCTAAAAAGCCGCCCGTTGCAGGTCAGTGCGCAGGGCGGGAGGTCTCCAACTCTTTCGCCCGCACCGTCACCTTCGCCGTGGCAATCGCTGCCGGCCGCAACTCTGCAGGCACCGCGCCCAGTTTCGTTTTGTTCAGCCACACCAGCTCGCGCCGGCTCAGCAGCACAAGGTTCTCCAGCTCTGCATTCAGCGGGTCGCCATCGATGAAGCTGACCACATGGCCCTCCGGGATCGGCCCGTGTGCGGCTTCCCAGTTCAGCCGGTGGACACCCACCCAGCGGCGGGCCGGCGCACGGTGAGGGTCATCCGTCACCTTTTGCTCCAGGTATCCGTCCTTGCTGACCCGGAATGACCCGATGGGTACGTAGTTGTGCCTGGCTGCTCCGCTCATACATCCCTTCTTGAAGCTGGTGCGGTTGGGGCCCTTTGCGCCGCTGCCCGGGGTGCGTGGCTGGCCTTTTTCGAACTGGCCGGTGCGTCCGGACTTCAGTCCTCTATTGCGGGTCAGCGATCGGACTTGCTTCAAGGTCCGCACGACCCCGAACGCGCGCTCGAGCTCTACCGGTATGTGCTCCAGTGGCATCCGCGTGTAGGCGTCAGCCACAAGCTCCACCAGGTGGTCGGGCCACAACGTTGGTTTCTGCACTTTTCGTATTCCGCGAGCGGTTAGAAGTCGCCGCATATCATCTGCGGTCACCTGCCTACCGCAGTAGTCGCGAAAATGCCTGGCAATCTGCTTCGGTGTCAGACCGTGGTGGTTCTCACGCAGCCACTCGACTTGCTGCTCGGTGAACCTCACGCCTTCTTCTCCAGACCGAATACCTGGGAGACCTCGCCCGTGTCACGCTTCAACTTCTCGGCCTCGAGGACCAGCGCGGCGTTCTGCACGATGTTCTTCGCGACCCCGGCAATCGCCCGGCTGCGCTGGATCTCCGTGTTCAGGTCCTCGCCCTTGGTGTCCTCGTCATTCAGGCGCTCGAGTGCCATGAACAGGTGGTCGTTAAGGTCGGTGAGTTTGTTTTTCATGGGTGTCCCTTAAAAAGCGCCCCCATACCGGCGGGCGAGTCTCCTACTGGTTGCGGCGTGCTGCGTTCTTCTCGCTGCGCTCCACCGCTTTGGTCAGGGCCTCGGCACTGATACCCTGGCTGCGCACCTTGGTCAGCACCCGGTCGAACACTTCCTGCCGTTGTTTCGGTCGCTTGCCGGCTACCACTGCTGCAGTGGCTGCTGCCACGCCCTTTGCGTAATCCTCTCGATTCATCGATCGTTCCTCATGGTTTCCAGGGTGATGGTCAAGCCACGTCCAGGTGGCCCTGTTCCACCCAGCCGCCGAAGGCCTCCCCAAGCCCTGCAAGCAGCTTGCGCAGGGTAGGGGCCTGAATGGCGAGGTCGGCCTGCAGGATGGCGTCTGCGTCCTCGATGTCCTGTTCTTGCTGCCCGATGAAGTCGTCGTCAAACTTCAGGCCCTGCAGGCGCCAGGTGTCCACGAGAGTGAATGACACCCAACCTTCCCAGCTCATTGCCAGCTTGTGCACTTGCCTACCTGACTGCAGGTGGGTTTCGATCTCGTCGCCCATGATGTCCACGCCGGTGCACCGCACCACGCCACCGTCGTCCCCCGGCTCTCTGAGCTCGCAGGCCTCGCCAACATCGAAGCCGAGGGGCATGGCGCCGCGCTGTAGCCAACCGGTCATGACGTCGGGCGTGCCGAGGTTCGCGCCCAGGGTGATACAGGGCAGGGATCCAATGCATTCACGAATCAGGTTGATCAGGCTCTCTGCCTGGGCTGGCTTTCCGTCGACCACTATTAGGCTGGCGGTTGTATCGATGTAGGCATGGATCAGCCGGGACACCTGCGGCGTGTGAGGCATCAGATCCAGAATGATTTCGTCCTGCAGAGTGAGGCGCTCCTTGCGGTAGACCTTCCGGCCTTCACGATCCTCGATCGCCGCCACCTTGTCGGCCACCAGCTCCCTGATGGCCTGTGGCGCAATCTTCTTCTCGGACACCTTCACCGCGAACAGCATCGCGCCATCGGCTTCCACATAGGGCACACCAGCAACATCGATGAACCCCCGGCTCACTGGCTGGGTGGCTCCGCACGGTGTCCACGGGTGATCCTGCATCTTTCCCTGCAGGGCCGTGGCGAGCGCCTGAGCAGGCCCAAGGAGCTGGTAGACCGTCGCGTTACGAAAGAACATGCCGAACCCCGCGCTGCACCTCGGATGCCCGCAAGGCTGCCGCCTGCTCCTGCTGCATGAACTCCTGCAGATCCCGCTGGCGGTCAGATACCTGCCTGGCCAGCCGGTGGCCACCCGATACCGGCTCTGTCAGCCCTGCCTTGCGGAAGACCTCTTCCCTGCTGGTGGCGAAATACATTCCAGCCGGGGTGCGAAGGTGGTGCCAGTGTGCGTTGACCCGCCGGTATACGAGGCCCCTCATGATGTGGCGACCAGGTACATCGAGGCGATCAGCACGCTGATGAGCGTGCCGGTGAGCAGTCCTGCGAGGTATGCAACGTGAGCCAAGGAGGGCTCTGGGAATTCATCCTGGGAACGATTGCAGAGGTGTTTGACGTCGTGCATTGCCATGCTCCTGATTGGTTGGGCATGGGCAGAGTAAACAAAATGTTTCAGATTAAGTCAAACAATATGTTTATTTATTTCCATCGCGCAAAAAAAACCCGCATTAAGCGGGCTTGCTATCCAGGGTGCTCGTGTCAGAAAGCTAGACTTTTCACGGCGCAGCCGGTTTTGTCGACCTGGTCGTGGATGAACCCCATTTCGAAGTTCTTAAACTGCTTTGTCTCTCCAGGGCCGATGGTCTCGTAGATTGTTCGGGTGTTGCTGTCGATCTTTGTGCCGCTTTTGGCTACATGATTGCAGCGTACCTCGATGTCTTTGATTGGAAAGTCGTTCCCGTTTGTAAAAGTGAAATTCGCGCGCATCAGGGCATCGTTGGCGTATTTCTCCCACGTGTAGTCCAATTTGAGGTTCTGAATGGCTATTCTTTCACGATCCGCTCTGCTGGGCGCACTGGTGCCGGCGGTCGTGCTGCCTGCAGAGGTGCCACCGCTGTCGTCTGTGACAATGAAGTAAACCCAAACCAGTATGCCCAAGACAAGGAGGCCCCCCAGGCTTGAGCCACTCTTTTTCTTCTGTGGTTGAGGTTTTCGATATTTGTTCGGCTCGCCGCAACCTGGGCAACTTTCAGCGTTTTTGGAGATTTCCTTCGAGCAGGCGGGGCATTTGATCAAAGCCATATTCTCGGCCTCAGTTGTTATTGGATCCCCGATGTTCTGACAACAGGGGAGGGATGGCAAGCATGGGGTGTGGGAGTTTCTGGAGAGCTGATCTAGTTCGTCTCGCTGGTTCCTCGGGCTCTTATGCCCTCAACAATCCATTTCTGAGACTCTTCCATCTTGGACAGTTGAACTTGTATATCGGTAATGCCCCGCTGAAGCTGGGATGAGGATTCGGTCGCTTTGTCAAAAGACGCCTCCACTTTTGTTTGAAACGCATTCAGGTCGTCCCTTGAGGACTCCACCTTTCCGTCAGCCCAAAAAAAGGCTGCGAAAAACATGCTGACAACCAGCACGCATGCACCCAAAAACGAAATCCACAGGTGTTTTATATTGTTGCGAATTTCATTCAGTTGATTTTCCATGCCGCTCCCGCTTCCGCCGCCGCCACCATTCCTTCTTCTGTCTGGTGTATATGCATCAAATGTATCATGTGGAGCCGCGCCAGTCCCCTCAGTATAGCTACCGGTTTTGATTGGGAAAACATTGCCATCCCCCGTCGCATCAACTTGTGGGTCAGACATCGTTGACGTCCTTAAAACGTTTGGAGAGAAGGTCGTAAAGAGACCTCAAGTCCTGCTCTCTCATGGAAATTCGGACTTTATCTTCTCTGGTGGGCAGCAAGTCCCCATCAACAAACGTCGTTTTGCTGCTCTTGTCGTCTGGCACGGGCAATGTCTCACTATTGACCAGAAGGACGTCCTCGTAAAAAGTGATGTTGTACATCTCGTTCGCCGGCAAAAAAGAGAGAATCACACCGTTAGCAAACACTGAGGCGTAATCTGGCGAACGTCGGTGTGGCAATTTGCCGCCCATATCGATTGAGAAATGCTCTTCATTGGTGCCTTCAGACTTCATTCGAATCCCCTCGTAAAGCTGATTATCACAACAACTCCCCACCCACCCACACAGCTCTACCCAGGATCTGCAGCTGGGGGAGATCGGCGGCGGGCACTATTTCGTCCCTGAACTCTGGCAGCGGATTGTCGCTGCTAATGACCACTGCGCCATCGTAGCGACGGCTGAGACGCTTGATTCTGAGGTCATCGCCGTACCGTAGGGCATAGATGCGGTGATCTTTGATTTCCTTGTCATGAGTGTTGATCAGGGCGACGTCGCCGTTTGAAAGCCGTGGCTCCATTGATTCGCCCACCACCTCGATGATGACCAGGTGCTTGCGCTTGAATCCCTTTTTCTTGAGCCAGGTCTCGCTGAATGCGAGGGAGCGGCGCTCCTCGTAGTCGACGGCCGTTGCCCCTGGGCCGGCTGATAGTGCGCCGTTGGCCCAGTCGATCTCAACAAAATGTACCGTTGGCCCCGGGTCGACGGACTCAATGAGAATGTCCCGATCGAGTCTTGCAAGTTTTGGTTGACTGGTCGGGGAGGCGCCCCGCCGCTGAGACTTTATTACGGCCGTCGCCTCAGCCAAGCCGTCAGTCTCCACCAGCGCCTCTACGGCCCGAACGAAATCCTTGGAAACGCCACTGTCTCGGTTTTTCCAGTTCGTGATGGTTTGCGGGCTATTCGTTCCAAGCAGCTGTGCCAGCTCGGAATTTTTCACCCCGGTCCGGCGCTGCCACTCATTCAGCCTATCGATCAATGACCTGTTCTCCATAAACAGTGAGTTTATTCTTGTAAGGTGAAACATAGTGTTTGACTTGAAGTGAAACAAAATGTTTAATTCTTGCCATGGACATCTACTCAAAACTCAAAGAAGTGTTCGGCTCTCAGTCCGCCCTCGCGCGAATCCTGGACGTGGACCCGATGACTGTAAGCCAGTGGAAGTCCAGGGGCAGGATCCCAGCTGAGCGATGCCGTGAGATCGCAGACGCATCCAATGGGAAGATCGCGCTCTACGAGCTTCGCCCCGACCTGTACCCGGATCCAGACCGGGCCGCTTAAAACAACCGTCCTATGTGACGGTTTTTATTTGGCCGTATTTTGTGGGTGAAAGTCCCTGAAAGTGGGTGAAACAGAAAAATGGAACAGATCACACTGAATTATGAGCAGGGCCTGGTGGAGAGCTTCCCAACGTGCCGGGAATACCTCGCGCACAGGGTGCACCACCAGGGTGTTCCCCAGAAAGCGATTGCGGCGGATATGGATTATTCGCCGTCGCACCTGTCGCGCAAATGCTCACAGAGCCCGGATGACTCCATGCGGATGACACTGGACGATCTGGAGAAGTTTATCCAGGTCACCGGCGACTCCAGCCCGGTGCTGTATCTGGTTGAGAAGTACCTGGCGACCAACACCACGCGCTTGCAGGAACTGGAGGCAGAGCTCGCTCGGCTTCGTCGTTTGAAGGGTGCGGCATGAGCGCCGCGGACTTTACCGAGGCCAAGCTGCAGTTTGTGCTGCCGGTGGATGAGAAGACCGGGCACCTGCCGCTAGGGCTGCTGGTAGGCGATGAGCTGGTGCGTGTGCGCCTGGCGCCGGCGGAGGCAGCCCGGGTGATCCAGTACCTGGCGGCGATGTTGGCCGGTGGCTGTGTCAAAGCGGGGGCCACGCAATGAGTGACAATTTTTCGATGGTCCCAAACGAAGCGATCTCGGACCCTGAGCTCACGCCCTCAGAGTTTAAAGTGCTGGTGGCCCTGTATTCGTTCCGCAACAAGAACTTTGACACCGTCTGGCCAAAGCTGGAGGCGGTGGCGGCGCGGTCGGGATATGCCGACAAGACGCAGATCTCGAAGATCACCACGCGCCTCGAGGCGAAGGGCTGGCTGACCAAGGCCACGAAGAAGAGTTTCCACGGCCCGAAGGTGTACCGGCTGAGCATTCCTGACCGGCTGGTGATTGCCGGTGCGCGCGCCCAAGTTGAGGAAAAGGCCCAAACTGGAAGCGACACCCAACTTGGAAAGAATGCCCAAGTTGGAAGCAGTGCGCAGGAAAAGATATGCACAGCCACTGGCGAGGTTATCCAAGTTGGGCAAACCGCCCAAGTTGGCAAAACTGCACCGCCCAACTTGGAAAGAATGCCCAACTCCCAACTTGGGCAAACTACCCAACACGATCCAGAACAGACCAGTAGGGAACAGACCAAGGAACAGAGTTCTGTTGCTTACGCAACAGCCGCCAAGGCGGCGACGCATGTGGATAATTCGCTGGCTGCACTGAAATCGATTTACTCGGCACCCGACACCAACAAGTCGATTTTCGATGCGGGCGTTCCCTGGCTGACCAGTCACGGGAATACCGAGCAAGGCGCCCGGGCGGTGCTGGGGATGCTGGTCAAGAAGTTCGGCACCGGCCGCACGCTGGATGCGCTGGTCACCGCGATGATGTGTCAGCCCACCGACCCGAAACCCTACCTGCTGGCGGTGGCCTCGAAGACCGGTCAGGAGATCCCGAAGGACTGGGTGCCGCCTGAAGCCGTGCTGGCGGAGCTCGCTGGGCTGGGCGTTCCTGACGATGTGATTACCAAGGCCCGGGATATTTTCGTGATCTGGCTCCGCGAGAACGGGGTGCGTCACTCCAACTTCAACGGATTGTTTGTCGCTTGGTGCCGCCGAGACTGGGAGCGCGCCGAGGGGCACCGTCACGCATACCTGCAACGGCTGGCGGCGAGTGCCGGCCTTGAGTATCAGCAAGCCTGGAGGGAACCCGCATGAGCAACATCGTCCTGATCGAGAACGGCGAGGCCGTCACCACCAGCGCGGCGATTGCCGAGGGTGTTGGGAATCCGCACAAGTCAGTCATCCAGCTGGTCCGGCAGCACCAGGCAGACCTCGAGGAGTTCGGAAGGGTGCCATTTCAAATGCGACCCTTCGAGACCGCCGGCGGCACACAGAACCGGGAGATCGCCCTGCTGAACGAACAGCAGGCCACCCTCCTGATGACGTACATGCGGAACAATCAGGTCGTGAGGGCTTTCAAAAAACGCCTGGTGCGTGAGTTCTACCATCTGGCGCACGGTGCACGTCGTCAGGACCCCATGGCACTGCTGCGCGACCCTGCCGCCATGCGTGAGCTCCTGCTGGGTTACAGCGAGAAGGTCATCGCACTGGAGCAGCGAGCGGCAGAGGATGCCCCCAAGGTGGCATTCCATGACCGGGTCGCCGCCTCGGAGGATTGCATTACCGTCAAGCAGGCAGCCCAGATTATCGGCACCGGCCAGAACCGCCTGATGAACCGCCTGCGACAGATGCGCTGGCTGAACCGGAAGAATGAGCCATACCAGGAGTTGATCGAGCGGGGCCTGTTGCAGGTGAAGGTTTACCAGTACGAACACCCCGAGCACGGCCTGCAGAAGTCGATCACGCCGATGATTACTGGCCGGGGCCTTGTTCGGTTGCAGCGGGCATACCTCGAGGACCGGGTGGCATGATCAAGCCCAGCCGCGTCATCGGGGACAACTACCTGAGCCGGTGGCACATCATCCCGCGGAACCCATGGTTCAACATCTACCTGCACAAGTTCACGGGCAGCGATGACCCTCGCGCACCGCATGACCACCCGTGGCGCTCCGTGTCATTCCTGCTGCGCGGCCGGATGCTCGAGCACTACTGGCTGCGGCCTGGTGAGCCTCAGACGGAGGTCTCGCGCTGGGTGCCCTGGCTTCGCCCTGTTGTTCGGTCAGCGCGGTTCTCTCACCGCCTGGAGCTGGTGGGGGGGCCAGCGTGGACCCTATTCATCACGGGACCTGTTCGCCGCGAGTGGGGCTTTTGGTGTGGTAGCCGCTGGGTGCACTGGCTGCTGTTCACGGATCGAACAGGAAACAGAATCGGCAGGGGGTGCGACTGATGGGAAGGCCAAGGATCTGCGTGGATAACCTGACAAGAAACCTAGCCCACCTGCTGGAGCGCCAGGATCTGTCAATCACCACGGATCAGGCTGCGGCTTTGCTGGGCTTCTCTCCCAGCACATTCACTCGAAGCCTGAAGGCTGAAGGCACGACGCTTTACAGGATGAAGCAGGCGGAGCGCGTGCGTCGCCTGCGAGAGGCCATCGAGGATGCCCCTGGCTCCACGCCATCATTTCTGGCCGAGCTATGCGGCATCTCAGAGCCTCGGACATTCGAAAGGTTTTTCATCTCCGTGATCGGTTGCGCATACAACGCGCACCGCGACTCGGCAGGACTTCCGCCCATTTCAATACAACGAGACATCAACGAGGGTCAGCTCAATGAACACAAGCACGCAGCAAAAAACAACCAGCCCCACCCTAAAGCCCGTTTCCGCAAAGCAGCTGCAGCGCCAGAAAATCGAGCGTGACGTTGAAGCATTCCTGAAAGCTGGCGGACAGATCACCCAGGCGACCAGCTTTCACAATGCGAACCCGAACTGGAGCCCGCGCGCCATGAGCGCCGTGCAGGACCGGTGACGGAAAGGGAGTTCTGGCAGCTGGCTTACCTGGTCGCCTTGCACAACACGCCGGCGCCGGCCAAGGCAGCAGCCGCCGCAGATAAGTCTGTTCAACACCTGGTGGAGAGGCATGGCAAAGAAGCGGGCGAACAAGGCTGAGCGGGACCACCTGGACCGGGTGGCAGGCTTGGGGTGCATCGTGTGTGGCCGACCGGCAGGGATTCACCACATCACCACCGGCGTGGGCATGGGGCAGCGCGCCAGCCACTTCGAGACCATCCCGCTGTGTGCCGATCACCACCAGCACGGTGGGCACGGGGTGGCGATTCACGCCGGGAAGAAAACATGGGAAGCGCAGTTCGGCACCGAGCTCGAGCTGCTTGAGAAAGTCAGGGGGATGATTTGACGGCGCGCAACTACCAGGTGGGCGGGAACCACTACAGCAAAATGATTATTCAGCCTTTTGAGTTCACCGCGGCGAACGACCTGGGCGGCATCGAGCACACGATTGTGAAGTACTCCAGCCGGTGGCGGGAGAAGGGTGGCGTGGATGACCTGCGCAAAGCGCGACACTGCCTTGAGTTCCTGGTGGAGTCGGCCCCGGGGCTGGTGGCCCTGCGCGAGAACCGACCCGCATTCCAGCCAGCCATCACTGCAGACCAGTATTGCACCGCAAACCAGCTGGGTCCGCTGGAGACGGAGGTGGTGCGCCGGATCTACTTCTGGGCGCACAACCGGCAGGTGAGCGGGCTGTATGCCTGCGGCCGCTATCTTGACCAGTTGATCGCTGAGGCCTCCCCATGAGGCGGACCTACGCGAAACCCAACAAGTACAAGGCACAGCCGGTGGAGCTGGACGGGTACAAGTTTGACTCAAAGCGCGAGGCCTATCGATATTCAGAGCTGAAGATCCTGCAGCGGCACGGAAAAATCTCAAACCTGAACATGCAGCTGCGGTATCCGCTGAAGTGCGGTGACAAGGTGCTGCTGATCAAGTCGGAGGGTTTTCCCAACGGCCGGCGCGCGACGTACATCGCCGATTTCGTGTATGAGCAGGACGGCGAGACGATCATCGAGGACGTCAAGGGCATGGCCACGCCGGTGTATAAGCTCAAGAAGGCGATCATGGAAGCCATGGGCTACACAATCCGCGAGATAAGGTGACTGCATGGGTGTCGAGCACCAGGTGGCAAAAATGACAGCGCACGGCGTGCAGATCACTGGCGAGGGTTTTGGCGGCACCGGGGAGCTCTCCCAGACCGATATTGCCGCGGCGCTGGCGGGGCTGCACGGCCAGGCCTACTGGCTGATGCGCCTGAAATACTGCGCTGATACATCGATGCTTGCCCGGCTGGTGGATGCTGTGGCGTTTCAGATGCTGGGCGAGGCGATGGTCAGCGATGAGGACGTGTCGGCGCACACCGCGAAAGGCCTGGCGCTGGTGGCCGTAATGCAGGCGACGCTCGGGCCGATATGCGATGACTGCCACGGCACCGGGACGGCTTTCACGAAGGATTCAGCGACTGACTGCGTGCCGTGCAGGGGCACTGGTCGACTGGCCATGACGCAGGATCGTGCCGCCGGTATCGCCGGGATGACCCGGAAGACTTATGCAAAGACGTATTCCCGGCTGGTGGATCGCGCCGTGTCTCGCCTGGAGGCCTTCGAGAGCCTCGGATTCACCCATGTTCGGCGCCAGATATACGATTAGTTTTGACCGAGTTGGTGTATGGGTAACGATTACTCACTGAGGTATGCTTTTTCCCCATGATGGGATAGATTCCCTCGAATATACACAGCCGGCCAAGCGCCGGTTTTTTTGTGCCCAAACACCCCACCAGCCACCGCTGGTCTTTCCCGCCTAGCGCGGGTTTTTTATTCCTATTCGGCGTCAGTTGGGAGACTCCCGCCGGATCACCCACCGCCGTCAGCTCACCAGGCTAACCACTGGGGCGGTTGCGTGGGTGCCTATTCAAGGAGTGACGATGAGCGATGAACGCCGGGAATGGCACCTCGAAAAGTCAGTGTCGGTCGGCCACATCGTGACGACCTTCGTGGTTGCCGCTGGCGCAGTGGCGTATTTCAGCGCGCTAGAAGGCCGCATCAACAGCGTCGCCATGGATGTGGATCGTCAGTCGAAAGCGATCATGCGGATCGAAGACCAGCAGAAGGTGCAGGACGGCTGGATCACGACCAAGCTGGAGGCAATCCGCAAAGAGCAGAACGAGATGCGGGTGGAGCAGAAGCGTGACAACCAGCGCATCGAGGACAAGATCGACCGATTGATTGAGCGCGAGTTGCTGAAGTGAAGCTCTCCGAGAACTTTGAGCAGGCCGAATTCACCTGCGCCTGTGGCTGTGGCTTTGACGGCATCGACCAGGATCTGGTGGATCTGCTGCAGAAGGTGCGGGACTTCTTCGATGCGCCTGTCACGATCACCAGCGGGTGCCGGTGCCCTGATCACAACCGGGCCGTGGGTGGATCTCCGAACAGCCAGCACCTGATCGGTACGGCGGCAGACTTCAAGGTGCGCCATGTGCCGCCCAGCGTCGTGCACGAGTACTGCGAGACCCTGGAGCCTGGTGGGCTGGGGTATTACACCACGTTCACACACATGGACGTGCGACCGGGCAGGGCGCGCTGGTGAAAAAGCTGGTGCTCGACCTCGCCGAAGGGATGGACGCATACCGCATCTTTCCGCGCCTGTTCGTGGGCATGTTCTACATGATTCTGGTGGATACCCATTACTGGTTCCTCGGCATCGAGGCCCCCAGCACGCAGCAGGTTTCGTATGTGACCGCTGTGTGGGGCGCGACTGCGGCGGTGACCAAGTTTTACGTTGATTCGGGACGGAAGTGGACATGATTGATATTACGCAACCAGACATGATCTTGATGCGTGATGGGGTCACTGTGTCCCGGCATCGCTCGCCCGTGGAGGCCATGGAGCGCGCCGCGAAGGAAGGGCCGGGTGTTTATACCCTTGTGCGCCCTGACGCGACTATCACTGTCAGTGGTGAGGTGGTGGAGCCGAACCCTGATCCGGAACCAGAACCAGAGCCAGAGCCAGATCCAGAGCCTCAGCCAGAACCCGGCAGGAAGCCGCAGGGCGTAGTGACGGAGCTGGACCGCAGCAACTACATCTCGTTTGCGGGGCATTATGGTGGTGGCTCTGCATACCGGCGCGAGCAGTATCTGGTTGTACTGAAGCAGGGGCAAACCACCCTGCCATTCTACCTGTTGAACGGCGCGACACGGCAAACGATACCGGCTGGCACGGAGATGACCTTGCTGGCTGACGGCGAGCCTGTGACCACGCTGATATTGGACGCGGCCACCGACAAGCCCGCCTTTGATGTGCCTATATCGGCGCTCGATAACGGGTGGCATGTTTTCACGGTTAAAGGGTACAGCACAGCGGCGTTCCCGGCTTTTGTGCTGCACGATAGTCCAGAGTCAAACTTCATGCCGGTGATGACGACCAGCTATGAGGCCGCGCACTGGTCTGGTGGCAAAAAGACGTACCCGACACATGATGTGCGCTGGGTTCCCGCCAACTTCAACCCAACACCAAAGCCGCTGGCCCCGCGCACTTTCACGCCGTTCAGCCACAGCAACCGGCTTCCACCGATAGTCGCAGAGCAGTTGGTGATTGGCACTGCGTCCGATGTTCGCAGGCCGGTGGTTGATGAGCACGGGATATGGTCGACCTTCAACCTTCAGCGGTATCACTATCACAATTTTCACCTGGCACAGCCGCTATATCCGCTGTTGGATGGGCCGCGCGGCGTGGGCAGTGTTCATGGTGTTACGCATTTACAGATTGGCACTGGTCAAGTTGAGGACAAGCCTGATTCTCCGCTGATGGGGAACGTCTACGGGCTGGACACTTGGCGCATGTTCCGGGTATCTGCGGACGGAACGGTCACAACCTTGATCGGCTACCGCTCAAAGCCACCAGGCAACTACTGGGGTGACGAGCAGGAGCTGGAGCTGGTCGGAGATTGGTCGGCCATACCTGAAGAACGCCGTGGATTACATGAGCCATGGGGCTTTGCGTGGTATCCGAGAACGCTGGCCGTGGATAACAGCGCGGCCCCGATACCGAGCGAAGACAACCGCAAGCCGCACATCATGGCTCCGGTGTGTTTCATAGCCGACACACAGAACAACCGCATTCTGCGGGTAGAGTTCAACGCCACAGCGCACGGTATCCCCCCTAAGGTGACCGAATTCATTACAGGCGTTAATGACCCTTGGGAGTGCGTCGAGTGGCAGGGCAAGCTGCTGGTCAGTGAGCGCCTTTCTCATCGCATTGCGCAGTACAGCATGGAAACGGGCGAGCTGGAGCGGGTGGTGGTGCGGGGCGCGCCGCTGTCTGATGTGCCAAATAGCACTACCCGTTGGGTGTCACGCCTTGCGCCATTGGAGACAATACGCGCAGAGGGCGTAGTCGGCCCCGAAGGAATTTATGCGCTGGGCGATTGGCTTTACTACGGATCGCAGTCAATGGCGCAAGTTAAGCGTGTTCACCTTGTCGCTGGTGAAATTGAGCACGTTTGCGATGTGCCTCAGAGCTTCGCTACGGGAAACAAGTTCGTAAAGATCACGGTATCAGATGGCTCGTTCGGCCCTGAAGGAACGGTGTTTGTGGGCCAGTGGGACGCCAGAATGCCGATTGCCTACCTGCCTGACGGAACCCAGTGGCAGTACGGCTGGGGGCATGGCGTTGTGTACGACATTTGCTGCGCGATCAAGGGTGGCCGGTTTGTGTACGCCGGGGCGGGTGAGGGCATTTACGAGATTCGCCTACGCACTGACGAGCCTGCGATCAACTCAACCCGTTACAACGCTGGCAAGGCCAAGTGGATTGAGCGCGGCTACTACTACACGCACGGCGAACTTGGATACGGCTACCACGGCGAAGCACTGCCCTGGGGAGAGCATCCTGATATTGACTACTTTCTGACTGTTAATGGACTCACTGAGCAATGAAAGACTACTTAATTCGTTGCTTTGATGCTTTGAGCCAGCTTGGGAACTGCATCCTGTACCCCAGCACCGGCACAGCTAACCACTCAATAAGCGGTGACGCATGGCGGTTCAAGCGAACGAAAACAGCGTATCTGATTGACCTGATTTTCTCGCCGATTGAGCGCGACCACTGCCGGGTATCGCATGAGGCTGATGTTAAGCGGGCGGCAAGACTTTTAGCGGAGACACGACATGACGCCTGAAGAAATCAGGGCTGCGATTAGCGGCGACCAAGCAATACTCGCACTTGTACCAGACACCACTGCAATTGCTTCGGCGCTGTCCGATGGAAGAACGCGCATTGAAAAGCGCAACGGCGGTATTGGGTTGATTATAGAGACTCTTGGGCCTGATGTTGGCTCGCAAGTGCTGGACAGTATTGACGCGCTCCGTGCAAGCAATAATGCAGTCAAGTGGGCGTGGTATTTGCTTGAACGCGGCGACTTGGACTTTGGAAGCGCAGCAACTCGCGGCATGATTCAACTACTGTTTGCGGAAAGCCCGCCTGTTCGGGATGCGCTTTTAGCTGTGGCCGAGGTGCCAGACCCTGTATCAGAGTTTGAGGTACGCAAAGCAATATTCTCAGATTCTGGGGAGGTGTTGGTCTAATGGCTCTCACACTAACTAAAGACACGATTGTAGCCAGTGCCTCAAATGCTGCTGCTGCGACTACTCGCGGAACGCTGGACGTATCCGCAGACTATGGTGGCATCATCACCATGAAGATCACCAACGGTGGTACAGGGCCGACTGTGCAGTGTGAGGGGCGCGTCCTTATCTCGCACGAAGCCACATTGCCTGCTGCTGGTTCCGCTGGGGCTGACTGGAAAACAGTCTGGCGTTTTGGCGGCGGTACAACTAACTCGGCAGTGACTGAGCAGTCCTTTGAGTTCGGGCCAGAGATTCGTCACGTTGAGGTAGAGTTTACCGGCAACACCGGCCAAGCGGTCACGGTTGAAGCTATCGCCACCACGTTTACGGTGTAGATCGTGGGTGTAGTCTGGACGCCTTCAAGGAAGATTATCAGACAGCCGCAAGGCAATCTCGACCTGGATTTTTCCAATTCTCTAACGGAGGGAATGATAGCGGGGGCTGTCCCTGGAACTGAACTAGACTTTTTTGGCAGGAGTTTTTCGTCATTAGGCGCGAAAGACTCCATTATAACTAGCTCAGAGGGGAGGGCGTGGAAGGGATCAGGCGCACCATCACAGTATGTCACGATTCCAACTTACGATTTTTCTGAGCCATTTACGCTGTTCCGAGTTGGTAATGTACCAGCGAGCAGCAGCGACACTTATGGGGGGCTGGTTTCCAACTCCGGGACAGGTGGCGTTTTTTTTGTTTTCGGCACAACTCAGAACCGCGTCTTCCTTCGTGAAAACAACGTGGGGGGTGGCGTCTCTCGTATTTTTGGAGCAAACGAAAGCACCAAAACCAACCAAATGGTTGCCGCCGCTACCGTTTTGCGAAGCGGCGACCCAAACGATATAGATGTTTATTGGAATGGCCGGCTCGACAACGGGTCAGTGATAACTGGCTCCAACGGCCCACCGACAACATGGAACCGCTGGGCGTGGCATGGTGCGCCACGAGGATCTTTCCCTGGATCTGCTGCAACATCAGCAGTAACATCGCTTTCGCTTGCATATCGCAGGGAGCTAGGTGCCGAAGAAATATACAGCCTTTCCGCGAATCCGTGGCAAATCTTCAAGCCACAGAGCCGCACGATATTTCTTCCCGCAGCGGCCACCACCATCACCGCCTCGGGGGCGGTGCAGGGGCAGGCGGCAAGCGTAAGCGGCTCTGCATCCCGTAGCGTCACAGGGTCGGGCGCGGTATCGGCTCAGGCTGTCAGCGTTTCTGGCACCGCAGAGCGCACGATCACCGCAACAGGGAGCGCACAGGCTCAGGATGGGGCCGTTTCTGGCGCTGGTGATGTATCGGGCAACATATCGGCGTCAGGCACGCTGCAGGCCCAACAGGGAGCACTGAGCGGTACCGGCGAACGGGCAGTCACTGCGACCGGGTCACCGGCGTCCCAGGCTGCGAGTGTGTCGGCCACTGCTACGCGGGCGGTTACAGGGTCTGGTTCTGCTGAATCGCAACCCGGCAGCACGTCAGGTAGCGCAGAGCTTTCCGGCAACATCAATGCGTCGGGCGACACTGAGGCGCAGCAAGCCACCGTATCAGGCACAGCCACTCGGGAGATCACCAGCCAGGGCGCTGTGACATCTCAGGCCGCAACGGTGTCTGGCAGCAGTGAGTCCGAGGGCGTTGTCACTGGATCTGGCTCCCTGGCATCGGGAGCAGCCACGTCAACTGGTGTCGCGCTTCGTGTCATCACCGGATCTGGCGATGTACAGGCACAGGTCGCTGAAACCGAAGGCAACGCACAGACCGGCTCAGTTATCGGGGGTAGTGGTGACCTGCAGCCGCAGGACGCACAGACCACGGGCGCTGCTACACGGATCATTACAGCGTCAGGGGCAATGCAGGCCCAGACTGCAACAGTGGCCGGGTCAGCCAGGCGCACAGTGGTATCCGCAGGCACGATGGCCGCGAACGATGCCGGAACATCAGGGCACGCTACCAGGACGATCACCACATCAGGCGCACTGTCCTCACAACCTGCAGACCTGAACGGGTTCGATATTTACACGCTCTCGCCAACCACCTTCGTGGTGGAGGCAGATCCGAGGGAGTTCACCGTGGAAGCGGAGAGCAGGGTTTTCATCGTCGGAGGTAGGCAATGAATGTGATGGCAGAGGGTGGCGTTCTCGAAGGTCGGGGACAAGTCATCGATAAGCACGGCAACGTCAAGGCGGAATTCACGGTCACCACTGACCCGCTGACTCAAGAGCAAATTCAGAAACTGTTGGAGGCCAACGATGGCAATCACGCACAGCACGACAATTCGTAACGCAATCGCTGACCTGGTGGTCGACGCCATCGATGCAGGTGGCGCTGGCACGCTGGAGTTCCAGACATCCGGTGACGTCGAGGTGGCAACGCTGACGTTCGGCGCTACCGCATTCGGCGCTGCATCAAGCGGCACGGCCACAGCCAACTCGGTCACCAGCGACACCGATGCAACAGGCGGCACAGCGGCCAAGTTCGTGATCAAGAGCGGCGGCGCCGCCACGATCATTTCGGGTGCTGTCGGAACGTCAGGGAGCGACATCAACCTGTCATCCCTGTCCATCGGTGCAGGCGATACCGTTTCGCTCAGCTCACTGACCTACAGCGCGCCTGCATGACATTCCGCAAGATCAAAGACCCTGATGCAGTCCTGGATTACTCCATCGACTGGTCAGCCTGGCTGGTGGACGACACGATCACCACCAGTTCGTGGAGTGTCACGGGGGCTGATTCTGACCTGACCGTGGACTCGGACAGCAAGAGCACCACTGCCACCACGGTTTGGCTGAGTGGTGGGACGCTGGGGCTGACCTACACCGTGACCAATCGGATCACCACGGGCGATGGCAGGACGGATGATCGGTCGATCAGCGTTCAGATTCTCGACAGATAGGACAAAGGCAATGGCGAAAGGTGAAACCATCAAGCTGGCATACGCCCGCGGCAGCAAAGTGCGTAACCGGCACAGCTCAGAGTCTGCGGTCATCGAGTCTATAACGGTGAATGACGCCGGGAACTGGTACCACATGCAGACGGATCGCGGCATGTCGCTGGGTATCTGGCACGAGACCGACATCGATGGGGCGCCGAAGACCGTTGCGCCGACGGAGAAGCGGGCGTGACCCCGGCCCCCACCCCCTGGGTAGGTTCTTCTTGCGAATCTGTGGGATACGGGTGGCGGGCTGCGCGGAATTTCTCCACTTATCAGAATTTTCTGGCAAGTGGGTTGTTGATGATAACCGATGGGAACGGATAAGCCAAAAGTCCGGCGCGATGTCCTGCTCAATGCCAGGCAATGCTCGGAAGCGATCGGGATCTCCTTCAACGCTTTCTCGAAGTGGGGGGTGCCGATCCACCAGCAGGAGGGGAAGCAGAACCTGTACCTGTTGCGGGATGTGCTGGACGTTTACCGCCGGCGCATCGAGCGCGACCTGCGCCCGACCATTGAGAAGGAATTGCGCGCCGCGGCTGCCGGAAGTTCTGACGAGGAGCTGGACCCGTTCTTGATCAAGCTGCAGGTGGACAAGCAGCGCGCGCGGCTAACTGAGGCCCAGGCGGAACACCAGGAGATGAAGAACCAGATGATGCGGCACGAGATCGCCCCGTTTGGCTTCTTCACGTTTGTGCTGGCCCGAGCGGCCAACAGTATTGCCAGTGTCATGGATGGGCTGCCCAGTGAGCTGGTGCGGAAGTTGGCGCTGAAGCCGCAGCAGGTGGACAAGGTGCGCGGTGTCACTGCTTCCGCATCTGATGCCATCGCCGCCCTGGGCGATGAGGAATGGGTGGCGGCGCGGTATGACGAGTTTCTCACCGAAACAGATCAGTAACGCCGCTACATCGATCAGGATCGCGCTCGATGTCATGCGGCGCCCCGCACCGGTGGCGCTGGCAGACTGGGCTGATGCGAACTTCTACATGTCGGCTGAGTCGTCCTACGCAGAAGGCCCCTGGCGCACGCTTCCGTTCCAGCGGGTTCCCCTGAACCTGATGGGCAACGAGCAGGTGGAGGAATTCGACTTTATCAAGTCGGCCCGGGTGGGCTACTCGAAGATGATCATGGCCAGCGTGGCCTACCAGGTGGAGCACAAGAAGCGAAACCAGATCATCTACCAGCCGACCGATGCCGCTGCCAGTTCCTTCATGAAGGAACACGTCCAGCCGATGATTCGGGACGTGCCGGCAGTCAGGGGTCTGGCCAGCTGGTTCGGCAAGAAGCACCCGAACAACACGCTGGACAGCAAGACCTTCGACAACCGGCGCAAGCTCTGGGTAATGGGCGGCACCAGCGCGAAGAACTACCGCGAGAAGTCGGTCGACACCGTCTATATGGACGAGTTGGACGGGTTCGATGAAGACGTCGAGGGCGAAGGCAGGCCGGACCATCTGGCCGGGAAACGGAACGAGGGCAGCTACTTCAAGAAACTGATCTGCGGATCGACGCCGACCGAGGATCACAAGTCGCTGATCGGCAGCCGGTCAGCATCGGCAGAGTGTCTGTTGAGGTGCCATATTCCGTGCCCGCACTGCAGCCACCCGCAGCACCTGGTGTTCGATCACATGCGGATGCTGGAGCCAGGCAACCCGCACAGCACTGAATATGCTTGTGAGTCGTGTGGGGCGTTCTTCAGCTACCAGCAGAGCCAGGAGGCACAGGTCGATTGCTTCTACCGTGACCCCAAAACCGGGATCACAACGCAGGACGGTCTGACCTTTACCGACATCGATGGCGAGCCGGTGGAAACGCCGCGGCACGTTGCTCTACACGTCTGGTCGGCTTACAGCCCGATGACGGACTGGGCCAAGATCATGCGGGACTTCCTTGCGAGGAAAAAAGACCCCAGCCAGCTGAAGACCTGGGTGAACCAGACGCGCGGCGAGACCTGGAAGGAGAAGGGCGACGCCCCGGAGTGGGAGCGCCTTTACGAACGCACCCGGGGAACAGCCCTGCAGCCCAACAAGCTGGAGGACTGGGTGGCACTGGTCACCATGGGCGTGGACGTCCAACGCTCTCCCGGCCGGCTGGAGCTGGAGATTGTTGGCTGGGGCCCCGGCCGGCGCACGCAGAGCATTGATTATCGGGTGTTCAGCGGCGACACATCGGACCTTGGCCCCTCCGGCCCCTGGGAGCAGCTGCGGCAGATCATCCGCAGCGAGACCTGGGAGCATTCGTCTGGTGTGCACCTGCCGGTGGCATGTACGGCAGTGGACTCTGGGGACCAAACCCAGACGGTCTACACCTTCTGCCGGGAGTTTCAGCAGCCACAGGTGATCCCGATAAAGGGCGAGCCGAACCTGACCACGATTGTGGGCATCCCCAAGCCGGTGGATGTGTCCCAAGCGGGCCGAAAGCTGCGGCGGGGTGTGATGCTCTGGGGCGTCGGCATCAACCTGCTGAAAACCGAGCTGTACAGCTGGCTGAAGTTGCAGCGCCCCACCGATGAGAGTGGCGAGGATCTGCCGGCCGGGTGGTGTGAGTTCCCGGAATACGGCGAGGACTACTTCAAGGGCCTGTGCTCTGAGCAGATGGCCCGCAAGAAGAACCGCGCCGGGTACACCGTCTGGGCATGGGAAAAGATTTACGAACGCAACGAACCGCTCGACTGCCGGGTATATGCCCGCGCCGCCGCAGCGGTGAAGGGCGTGGACCGATGGACCGACCGAGACTGGCTCGAAATTCGCCAGAGCCTCGGGATTGTCCGGCGGCAAGAGAAAACAGAAACCGAGGCCCGCAACGGGGTCACGTTCAAGAAATCCACTTTCTGGGATTGATTATGTCATTCACCACCGCACAACTCGCCGCCATCCGCGAGGCATACGCCCGTGGTGTGACGGAGGCGACCCTGCCGGATGGCAGCAAGATCCGGTACCGGTCACTGGAGGAGATGGACCGCATCATTCGGCGCATCGAGGATGACCTGGGCATCAATGCGCGCCGCGTGAACGTGGTGTACCCAACGCACTCGCGGGGTTTCCATGGCTGAAAAAACACTCCCGCTCGGCACCCGGATGCTGCTCTCGGTGGCGCCAGGCTTCGCAGCCCGCCGGGTACAGGCCCAACGCAACTACCACTCGCACAAAATGGCGCTGGACGTCATGCGGAAGTACGAGGCGGCGGGCACCGGCCGGCGCAAT
>TARA_R110001599_G_scaffold97166_4_pt1 | contig 25123 bp, 48 predicted proteins | sample TARA_R110001599 | Tara Oceans TARA_R110001599 (sample SAMEA4398360) | marine metagenome | biome: Polar Biome; feature: [MES] marine water layer (ENVO:01000295) within the mesopelagic zone...; material: water (ENVO:00002006), including particulate matter (ENVO:01000060) such as......
TTTAATGTTTGGCATTTTATCATTAACATGTTGCATTGCTTTAATTATACCAGGAGCTGAAGAAGCTGATGTCATATTTCCTTTAGGATTATCCTTGGATATGTTTGTATAGTTTTTCTTCCAACCCTTAAATGGTAATGGTTTGTTTGCTATGTTAATTATAAATGTTTCTTTAGGATCTAATGTCCTAATTGCTGTGGACTTTCCTGTCCCGGAGTCTGCTATGACTAATACGCTTTGTGCCATTTTATTATTTTATTTAATTTCTAGGTCCTGTATCTGGTGACAATCCACCTGTTCTTGTTTTACCATCATATTGATCATTTTTTATACCTGCTTTATCATTAAGTTGTATAGATGCCCATATTTCTGCAAAACGAATTAGTTGTTCTTCAGTATATTCTTGCTTACCTCCTGGGTCAAATATTGCATCCCATTCACTTAACTCATCAGAGTGTAAAAATTTTTTTGCTTCTCCTTTCATTATTTTAATTTTTGATTAATACTTAGTAATGCTTTTTCTATTCCTTTGAGTACGTCAACTATATCTCTTTCAGTCTCTGGGTTAGGTATTGCATCAAATTTACCTGATGCTACAGCTACATCTTCATTGTCAAGTTTATTTTGACCTCTATCTGTAACATCATTAATTACTTTTAATTCTGATGCTGGAATAATGTGTCTTTCAAATCCTGAGCTACTTGTAATCAATTCATATTCTTCTTTCCAGTGAGGATTATTTTTAATTAAATATAAAGTTCTTTTAGGATCTTCTGATTCATAACTTATACTTACAAACTCTGTATAAATGTCTTGACCTTTTTCTAATTCACTAGGAAAAAATGAAACATGTAGTTCATCTTTACCTGTTGGCCTGTATGCCATCTTTGGTATATATAGTTGATCAAATCCAGATCTTGTTTTATCAAAATAAGGCTGATGCTCTTGTCTAAGTTCTGCAACTTTTGCTTTACGTTCAGCTGGAGTCATATTTTTATCTTTAGTGTTAATCATTTTATCTTCTTTCTTGTTGAGGTGGTGTATCCATCTCATGTATTTCCATAGTTTCAAATGCTGCTTTAAAGAAACTCATTCTAGTGTCACCATTTCTTGCTTTAAGAAAATGTAATACTAGTGTCTTATCATCTTTTATAATGTATCTATCAGGCCCATAAAATCTAATCTTTTGTTTAGCTGGTCTGTTAATACCTATTAAAGTATCAGCATGTTGTAACATTGCATCTGAACCAAATATATCTGATTCTAATACATAGTTACCATACTTACCGTCCACTGCTCTATCAGGATTATCTATATTTCTATTTAATTGTGACAAACATATAAACATACAAGGATAATCACGCTTTGCTTGTGTAAAGAATTCTCCTAACTCAAATAACATATCTAATCTATTGTTTTGATAAGGAGCTCTCTTAACTAAAATACTATGATCTAAAGTTACAACAACTTTCTGATCTTTATGTTCATTCATATATCTATCAAGTGTTTCTCTCATTTGATTAACAGTCATAGGTGTTGATACAATATCAACCGGATACTTTATTCTTTCTTTAGAATATTCATGACATCTTGCAAATGTTTCTTGATCTAATTGAGAACCTGCACTACATAATTGCTTATATGTTTTACCTGTTATAGAACTAAACTCTCTTAATGCTGAGGTTCTACCCACCATCTCAAACTGAAATTCTAAAACACGGTAATTTTCTGCAGGATTGTGTATAAATGATTCTCTTATTATCTGATCTTTAATTAAAGTTTTACCACTACCTGGTCTACCACCTATAACTGTAAGTGTATTCCATTCTAACCCGTCTGTTACAGCATCATTAAACTTTGGCCATGGTGTTTGTATAGACTTTTCTTTACCACTCTGTCTATCAAGCATATATTTAAGGGCATCATTAAATGCTGTATATTGACCATTCCATGGTTTACTATCACTCATACAACTTTTTCTTTAAAGTGTTCTTCTTCTGTGTCTACTCCATCACGGATCATATCACAGTAATCAGCTAAATCAGATGATTTAACTTTATTTTTATCTTCTTTTGCTATAAAATATTGACTTGTTTTCATATACATATATTGTTTATCCCTGTATTCATTAACATACATTCTTGTTGCATTTATAATTTCATCCCAAGTAAAATCATAAGTTTCAAAAAACCATCTAAATGAATTTTCTAAAGTTCTTACATTTACTCTAGCAGGTTTACCACTTGGTAATTTACTTGCTGGAAATATTTCTCTATACTCATTTAATTTTAAATTAAACTTCTTACCCATTAACTGAATACTTGTTCTTTTTTTAGCTTTAACAAAATAATTCTCAAATTTTGCTATAATTTTCTTTCCTTTTACTGTTAATTTATTACCATCAAGAAATCCTTGATGATTAAGTATTTTAACATTTTCATTTACATTAGCCATTGGTAATGATAAACTTTTTTTAATTCCATAAAGAACAAGAAACTGGTCTGGAGTTATCTTTTCTTTTAACATTTGTTGAAACAATTCCCACATATTTTTTTAATTTTTAGATTTACAAATATAAGAAATTAGACTGATTATTTAATTTTTTTTCTTATTATATTTATATAGATTTTTTTTGTATGTTTGCAACATGTATAAATTTGAACAATATAATATCATATGTGGTGACTACAAAAAAATACTTGAGGAACCCTTAATAAACAAACAAAAAGTGAACATTCCACTTGAATCATTAAAATTTTTAAATTATGACAAAGAAAAACAAAAAAATAAGACAAGAAAAAAAGACTAAATCATATAATAAAACTAAAGAAGCCTTATCACAAGGTAAAGTTGTTACTATAAATCCTGATTCAGTTGTTAATATTCCAGTTGCAGCTCAGTTTAGAGAATATATTTCAGAGGTACTTAATTATTTATTTACATTAAAAAGTGAGGAAGAAACAATGAGAGTTCTTTCTACTATTAGAGAAGGATTTAAAAATGTTCCTAAAGATGCTCCATATGATGGTTATATGAATTCTGTTTGGACACTTATGAGTTTAATGTCTGAGATTAATTATCAAGCTGCACAACAAGGTCTTACTATAGTTACTGATGAAGATCATGATGAAACACTTTCTAATATAATTAATTCATTTGATATAGGTGAGCAAAAACATACTGAAGGTACATTTAAAGAAAATAGAGCTGCCTATAAAGAAAAATTAAAAGCATCTGAAAAAGATGATGAATCAAAGACTAACGAAGATTAGATCCTACATCATCACCTAATTCTATTATCTCTTGTATAACTGAGTTTAATTCATCTTTACTACAATCTCCAAAAGATTTGCAGTACTCTCCTCCATTTTTATTGAAGCAGAGTCCTGCTTTTCTTTTTATTTGTAACTTCATTTCTCCAAAACTATAACCTATATCATTTGCAAGCTGTCTTATCATAACGTGAACCTTTGCTATTTGAGCATTAGTACCATTATCTCCTGATACACTGACAAATATTTCTACTTTAGCTCCTTCAGGAAGATCATCTACAAATGTATTATAGATTTTCTCCTGTGCTTTTATATTGTATTCTAGCTTACCATCTTTCTTAGTAAGGTTAGAGAATAAATTTTGTTTACTCATTTTTTTGTTCTATTATCTATGTCTTTCTCTATTTGACTTGATAAATACATTCCTGTTGCTAATCCAGCTATATATATTACTATATAGACTCCTATATATATTATTTCCATTATTTTAAATATTCTTTAATTCTACTTTCACTTTTATCAAGAACTTCAGCTATATTTTTTACTGACATACGCTTTGCTCTTAGTTTACTAGCTATAGTAGCTAATTTAATGACAGATACACTTTTAAGATCTGTCCATTGTTTTGTTTTACTATTCCAATTCATATTTATTCATTTAATGATTCTAAAATTTGTTCACACATCCAGTCATAATCCATATCTACATCTATAAATGATGATACATCTACTTCTATCATATTTCCATTTTTATCTGGAGCATTTATCATAACTTTGTTTATAGTTACATAAGGATCACAACCAGGTTCCATTCTTGTTTCTCTTTCACCCGGCTCAAAAGTATAATGAAGATCAAAATCTGATCCATCAATTTCTATACAAAATGTATCTTTAAAACCTATTGTTCTCATTTGCTTTTTTGTTTAGTTTCTGTTGACACATCACCAATAGTATTAACAGAATTGTTATTATTATAATTTTCATTTAATTTATCTATTTTTTTAGCTTCATTGTGAATCCACCAAGTGAGAAACTCATTTGGAGTTCCTTCCCACTCAGCTTCTGCCATTGCCATATATAATTCTTTCATTTTTCCCATTATTTTTTTTCTTTATAATATTCAGTGTAAAGAGAATCAATTTTATAATTATATTCTGCATGTACATAATCTATTTCTTTTTGAATAGTAGCTCTACGCATATACTCTGCATCACTTATATTATTATACATACCACATGATGTAAGCATCATTGTAAATAATATAATCAGCAGTGTATAAATGTATCCGCCAAACCATTGTAATAATTTTTTTGTTTCCATAATTTATCTTTCTAAAGGGTTATAATATTTAATTTTGTCTTGATCAAACGTTGATAGTGCTGAGTCTACCCATTTCATATCTACACTATTTGAATAGCATAAAATATGACAAGTTGCTTTTTCATGAGGAGATAATCTTAATAATCTACCAATACGTTGGGCAGTCTTTCTTTCATTGCCATATGCATGCATAATTATACCTTGTTTTACTCCTGGTATATTTACACCTTCACTTAACTGTAGTACACATGACAATTGATTTATTCTACCATCACTAAATAAATCTAAATTTTCTTCTGATTTTTTGTTACCTGAATGATAACTGTTAGGACACATTCTATCAGCTTGCTTCTGTGTATTAGCAAATACTAAGCATTTCTGATTAATATTTTTTAGTAGACCTTTTGCATATGCTTCTTTAGTTCCATAATCCATCATAGATTTCATCCTCATTATAGATGTAAACTGTTTTTGCTTTTGTGTTTGAGCATCTCCTAATCTAGAAGTATAATAATCATAGTCTCCTTTTTCTGATGTATACCAGTAACCACCTTCTTTACCTTTTTTTTTATGAGTCTTAAGTTTAGATAGCTGTAACTGATGAACTATTATTTGATAATCATTTAGTATATTACTGTCTGCTGCTTCATCTACACTGAAGTTATATATAATTGGGCAGTATTTATTTACCATTTTATATTTATCAGATCCTTTTCTAGGTGGTGTTCCTGTTAAACCTAAAATCTTCCCAGTGTAAGCATTTAAAAAATTTTCATGACCTTCAAGTAAACTGTGACATTCATCAAGGTACACTATATCATAATCATTAGGATTTTGTTTATTTATACTGAGATAAGTGCTATAAGTAATATGATCATGAAGATGTAACGTTCCATTTTGTTGACCATTATCCATTTTATCTATCTCACTAGTCCAAGCATCCTTAACAGATAACTTAGGTATTACTACTAACACACTTAAGAATGGATTAAAATTCTTTATAAGATGTTGGATTGCTATTCTTGTCTTGCCAACACCCATAGATATACCTAATCCACATCTCTTTTTAGTTAGAGTAAGATCTAACGCTTCTTTTTGTACATTATCTCTACTCATTTTAATTTCTTTTAATTGATAAATTAAGTTCTATTGCTTGTTCAGGATGATTCTCTATCCATTCATGACATGATCTACATACTGATAACCACGTTGATACATCATTATGATGTTCTCCACGCCCTTTTTTATGATGTATTTCAGAAGCCCTTAGTGCACAGCCAGGTATACTGGCCATGCAATTAGGTTTATCTGTAAGATATACTTTTCTAAGTTTAGAATATTCAGTATTCTTTTTTGTCATTTTTTTAGATTGTTTCTTCATTATATATCTTTTAATCCTTTTAAATCATAAAATATTGACTCAATCCAATCATAACATTCTTTTGGAGTTTTAGTTTTAGTAGAATACTCTACTTTCCACCTCTTATCCTTAGTTTTTGTTACATATTTCCTGTAAATAAATGCTTTCCAAATTCCATTATTTGATGGATATACTGCAACCCATCTATTGTTACCTATTAGGTAATTAATATCTATTTCATCCATAATATTTATTTAAAGTCAAAAAAATTCTTAGGTAATAGACCTTCTTCAATAAATTTAATTATCAAGTGCTCATATTCTATTCCACATTGTTTAAGAGTAAGTTTATTTTTATAATCAGGCATATATTCAAATGGAGCATTAATAAATGATTTTGCTAATTTACTATTTTCAAATATACCAAAAATAACATTAGCTTTTCTATAACATATCCATTGTTTCCATTTATTTATAACATTTTGTGATCTTTTCCATACTTTGATTATTCTTTTCTTCTTATCCCAGTGCATCTTATCAATTTCTTCTTTTTTATAAAGTTTCAGCCCGTGTAGCACTCTTTTAAATAAGAAATGTTGCTTTGGGTTTAGTTTCTTGTAATTGATTTTTTTTTCATAACTAGTATATTGATCTAATATGCCTAGTCTATCAAGTTTTTTATTTTCTCTTGATATTGTTAATTTTTTAATTTGTTCATTAGTAAACATAGTTTTAAGTGTTATTAAGTTATTAAGTGAGGTTGTATTATAAAAAAAGAGAGACCCGTTAAGGCCTCTCTTCTAAACAAGTATTGTGAAGATTTTTATAACTCAAATGAGTTTTCTTCTACTTCCACCTCTTCAGGTGAAGTTTCTTCCATTTCTACTTCTACTTCTTCTTTTTTATCTACTTTCTTATTTCTTCTTGTAGATTTATCTTCTTCTTCATCATTAGATGAAGTCATTTCTTCCACCATTTCTTTGCTAATTGTTACTTTTTGTGTCTCAGTACCATTAGCTTCTCTGATTGAATCACCATTAGTGTGTGCTACTAATGTGTCTCCTTCATCAAGATCTAGTGAGTAAAATGTTTTTCTATATATTGGTTCACCCATTTTACAGCAAACTATTCCGGTGTCACCAGCTATCTTAAGATCTCTATCTGGATTACTAGAACTAAATGCTTCTAATTGCTCTCTAATAACAATATGTCCAGGTAGTTCTGTTTGATCAGCTATACCTATTGATTGTAAATCTTCTACAGTACCATGTATCAAAGTACTTCTTACTTTTCTATTTACCCATCCTTGGGCTCCAAATGCTACTTTTTCTTGAGTTAATCTAACGTGCCCAAATTCAGGGTTACTTTTAGATACTCTAATTACACTACCGTTCTCATCTTGAACAATAGTAACTTTACCATTTTCTGTCATGTCAGTTTGGTTTTAAATTGATTAATAAAATTGTTGATTGTTGTTATATGTCATCAGGATGAAAGTAATCATCCTCTAACTTATCTATATCCGTAATCTCAGTAAGATTAGGTTCATGCTCTTCTTCTTCTTTTAACTCTTTTTCTATTTCTAATTTACGTTCTCTTGTACCACCTTTTAATGCTGAATTATGAAAAGGATCTGATACTTCACTTGTAAATTCATTACCTAAGCAATTTAACTCTTGAATATCTTGATCACTTAGATCAAGGTATTGTTCAAGAGACATATTTATTATTCTTCCGTTTGGTAATTGATAAATCATACCACAAAAGTAAATAAAATATATGTCTCTTAAACATAAATCTATTGGCTCAGTAAAATTAATTATTAGGAGTATAGCTATCTATAAAAATTATCTATGAATATCTATCACTTCTTTACTAAATATTGCATGTTTTCTTGCATATATTCCACTGTTTTTAAGCATTTCATTAGCCCAAGTGTTGCAAGTATAATACCAACCATACTCACCATTTGCTTCATAAAATAAATCACTAGATCCATAACCATCTGCTACAACTACTCTTGCAGCATTACTATCTAACTTAAATGATTTAGTTATATTCTTAGATAAATCATTCCATTGATATTTTGTAATAGGAATTGCTACCCAATCTTCCATTTTTACAAGATTTCTTTTAACATGCATCAATGTCTCATTTTCTTTATCTACTGCATTAAAACAAGCTCTGAATGTTAAATCACTCCATGTAGGAACATCTAAATAAAATGTTTTACTTCCCCATCCATATCCTATATATGTATCTCCTCTAGGCATTATTATATCTACATGTCTTCCATTATCATGTAAGTATATTGTATCTGTTATTACTCTTGTGTCACCAAATATTAAACATTTTTGATGATTTGTTGTTCCTACTTCACAACCATACCATGTAGATATAGCTAATACTCCTAGTATAAAGTTTCCTATTGCTCTCATAATTCTTATTTTCATTTGATTAATGTTATTAGTTTACCATTTCTATTAATATAATTTGCTTGCTTTAGTTCTTTAATTCCTCTTTTAATAGTACTATAACTCACATTAAGTAAGTCAGCCATAGTACCATTAGAAGGAAAACACGTACGTTTCTTGTTACAATGAACTGCTAACACTGCATAAATTGCTTTAGCATTAGTTGACAGTTCAGGATCAGATATTACCTCATAAGATATTATTCCAAATCTAGAACTTTTTTTCATAGCTTAAGTATTTAATATCCTTTTTATCAATTTTAGTTATTTGTATTGTATTAACTTCATGATCTTGACGAATTACTGTACCATCATCATTAAGTGTAATTGTATTTAATAACATTTTGTAGTATGTAGGATTAAAATCACTACCATAGCTTGTATCTTTTAATACTTCACCATACATATAACCATCTTTCATAATACCTAGATCAATCATAGTATCTACATCAGCATTAAAATCATACTTACTAGGTTTAAACTTAACATAATCACCTATACTGAGTAATTCATAATCTGGTTTAAACATGATGTGTATCAACATATCTATTGATGAATCACTTAACATATTTAATAATGCATCTACTAAAACACTATCTTTATAATCATCATCAAATACACTAGATAACATGTGTTTAATTTTATCATTATCAAGGGTTATATTTCTAATCATGAGAATAACATTAACATTGCATACATAATTGCTATAAATAATCCTGCTCCAAACATTACTGTCAATATTATGCTTGTCCAGTTTTCTTTAAACAACATCCATACTTTACTTGCTAAACTATTACTTGTCCTTTTTGTAATTTTACTTTTGTATGGTGGAATTTTAACTCCTTTTGCATTATATGCATACCATACTTCATCTATTCTTTTTGCCATTTTTATTTTTTTTATGAGTTTCTAAAGTTTCAATTGACACCCAAAGGCTTGGTTTTGTTTTACGTTTATAAAACCAACTATTCCCTTGGTGACCAACTGTCTTTAATTTCTCTGGTTTATACTTTTCTTTTAAGTTTTCCATATTATAGTTCTATGTTTCTTAATTTTAAACTTAATAGATCATTTTTATGCATTGTCTTTCTTCTTTTATATTTATATGTAATAAATATTGAATACATTACTAATAATGAAAAGATAATTGGTCCAATAATAATAAATATTATCACATTTATCTCTTCATATGTTGTTGATGTTAATTCTGCTAGCCAAACTAATAGTTCAACACACAGGTTAAATAATTTTTCCATGTCGTAATACTTGTTTTAGTTAATAAAAAGAAATAAGGAGATGATAACTTAATACCATCTCCATATTCCACTCACTCAAACTTAATAATCACTTCTGACTATTAAATCTAATATAGTAATAACTATAATAATATATAATTATCCTATTGTACTGTTATGTAGGCCATACTTGAGCCATTATTATTGTAATTATAATACCTATGTAGCCAATTGCTACAAATAAACTACTGTCTTTATCTTTTCTCATATTTTAATGTTTCTTACTTCTATTAAATTGTCATCATTAGGATTTTGCCTACATATGTTATCTAACACACAAGGATTATTCTTTATGTATTGTTTAATCTTTACCATATATGGACGCATTTCTTTAAGATTATTTATATTATCCCAATGATCATGAAATCTAAGTTTATCTTCTTTAATTTTTCTTTCAACTTTAATTGAATATTCATTTAAGAATATATCAGTATCACGATCTACTTTAAACTTGTATGTAAAGTTCATTATTTTACTATGTAGATGAAACAGATTAGATATATAATTTGGAACATTACCATTGACAACATACATTCTAGTTGTAACATCTTCACTAGTATCATAGAATTGATTTACATTATCATGATAGTATGCGTTGTATAATAATAACTTATTCCCTAGAATCTGTATGCCACCACAGTGTCCTTTAAATAGTCTACCACTATTAAATGTCATTACTTTTTTAGTATAAGGAAGACCTGTTTCTGAATCTAGGTCTTCCTTTATAGTTTTATCATTTAACATGTCTACTATCTTTGTTATTAAATAAATACATTATTGTACTTATAAAATATACTAGCTGTGCTCCAACAAACATCATTAATCCTCCTGTGTCACCTATATCAAACAAGTGACCAACTGGTAAAAGTGCTATCATAGTTATTAACGATAAGATTGTTGAGAGTATTACACTTATAAATATCTTTATAGGTGCAATTAAACATTTTATTCTTTTCATGATTATTTAGTTTTAGTTAATTATTAAGTTAAGTGAGTTTATTTTAATTCTTTGATTCCTTTGATTAACCTAACGACTTTGGTTAATTCTTGTATCATACTATCAAGTTTCTGTGATGGTTCTTGTTGTCTTTCTGAATGTAAATAGTTAAGTGTATCTGAAAGAGTATTCAAGTGATAGTCCATACTATATTCTTTATTTATTTCTGTTGCCATAATTGATATTATTTAAGTGAGTAATTAATTGTTGATATTAAAAACAACAGAAAGATAAAATATGCACACATTTATTGATTAGACTAGTGTTTTTTATAAAACTCCTAGTGTCCATACTAATCTCATTGTACCTAACTATCTTTTACAATGGTAATTAAATTTCCCATTAACTGTTGTTTGAAGACATACCCGTTGTATCCTTTGTTTCAAGGAGATTGTTTTAATACTCAGTTGGTATATCTTAATTGATAAAACGGTTACCTGTAATTATTAGGTTCATCTATTAATACTGATAAACCTGCAAATGATAAACAACCTATAAGTAACGATCCTACTAGTGCAATAGATGCATTATAAATTGTTTCATTCCAGAAGTTTAATAATAGTCCTAGTATTACAAAGCCAGCTAAAAGGACAAGTGCTGTAAGTATTGTTATCAATACTGATTTATAAATTGTTTTCATGATTGATATTATTTAAGTGAGTAAATACAATGGATTTGGTAGTCCAGTTGTTAAGTATACAAAGAACAAGTGAGTGATCAAACCCACCTGTCTGAATGAGATTACGTTTCTATTCAGTTAACTTTGTTATGTTATTGTTTTTAAGATTTCGGTTACTAATACTCTCATCCTATAGAGAGAGAACATAATAACTATACATAAGAGTAGAACTCAATCAACATACATCTATTTCAGTATGCATTCTGCTGGAACTACTCTAATGATAGCTATATTATATATTACTGTCTTTACCTACTGTTGTAGTGGTAAGAAGTGGTGTATTGTGGGTTATGAGACCACCTATTCATTGATTAACACACATAATTAAATAAATAAACAATTAAATTGTCTTTTATTGGTTGTGTAACCATTATGGCTGTGGATCCTGGAGTAACTCTACTCTGAATGCACAGATGCAATTAGATTAATCAAAATTCAATTGGATTGCTGTACATTCATAGTTTGAGTGAGTTAAGCTGTCACAGTTTAGAGAACAAGAATGGGAGAACTATTTAAGTTCTACCCAATACATTCCAGTTTCTTCTTGAGTCTCTTGGTCAAGGACCGGAGAGTCAGAGAACTGGAAACCATCTAAAGGTTGGTTAGCTTTTAAACCAAGTGAAGATGGGTCAAGGGAATTACCCTTGTCATCCATTAAACACAATAAACCATAGGTCACTTGACCTTGTTCTCTTGTGTGTACGGATACACCATTGATTTCAGTCTTGTGGACTGACAATGGTTGTGATTTACAGATGATAGTATTGTTTACTATCTTGTGGAAATAAGTTTTTGAATTAGACATAATTAAAAAATTTAGGTTGTGTGTCCTCCACTACAGGGGTAGAACACTATCAGAATTAAACCGGGGAGCTGATAGTTAGAACCTCTCAAGCACTTGACACATGAAACATTTTAAAAAACCAAAAAATTTTTGTATATTAGATATATAAATCCTTTACTAAAAGGAAATACATTAATTAAAACAAGCAACATGTCAGAAGAATTTGAGGATGAAGAAAACAATGGTTTATCATATTCAGAACAAAGAGAACTAGAAGATATGATAGTTGACACTGCGTTTAGAAATTCTTTCTTAGTAATAACAAAGAAGAAGAAGTTTGAAGATATATTAAACGCAAAAATTAAAAACGGAATAAGTGCAATCTTAGCACATCAACCGGAAGAAGAAGCGTCATTGTCCACATTAGAAAATATGATGGCTTATTTCGTTGACACGGAAGAATATGAAAAGTGTTCTGAAATACGGGATATAATTAATAGTAGAGAAATAGAGGGGGAGCTTAAAGAAATGATTCCAGACTTAAATGTAATTATTAAAAACAAAAAAAAATGAAAGGAGTAAAGCATTATACAAAAGACGGTAAAGAATGGAAAGGTAGTTCCCATAAAATGCCTAATGGTTCTTTACATACAAATAAATCACACACTAAGACTAGTGTAAAATTATTGCATTTTAAAGACTTGTCTAAAAAAGCAAAATTAAGAGCTAAAAAATAATGGCTAGAAAATCAATGAAATCATGTGGGTGCGGACCTAAAAGAAAAAAAGCGTTACCTAGAAAGAAGAAAGGGGGCACTGTAAAGGACTCATGTTACTACAAAGCTAAGAGAGCTCACAAAGTATTTCCTTCTGCTTATGCTAGTGGTATGATTGCAAAGTGTAGAAAAAACAAGTAATGGCAGTAAGGAAGACAGCAAAAGGCGCATCTCTTAAACGTTGGTTTAAAGAAAAATGGAAAGATGAAAAAGGTAATGCTTGTGGATCTTCTAAAAATAAGAAAACTAAAAAGTGTAGACCTACTAAGCGGGTGTCAAAGAAAACACCTAGAACATGGGGGTCAATGACTAAGAGTCAAAAAGCTAAAGCTGTTGCAGAAAAAAAGAAAGTAGGTATGGGTAAACGTACTAGCTCAATAAGGAAAAGAAAAAAATAATGGCAAAACCAAGAAAAGGAAAAGCAAAAGTAAAGGTTACTGCTTCTGGAAAGAAAGTAAGTTATGGTCAAGCCGGTAAAGCTAAAGGAGGGGGGCCAAGAGTTAAACCTGGAACATCTAAAGGAGATGCTTATTGTGCAAGAAGTTTAGGAATTAAAAAAAGAGTATCTAAGAAAAAAAGAAACAATCCTAATACTCCAAATAATTTATCTCGTAAGAGATGGAAATGTGTAGGAGGTAAATCAAAAAAATAAAAAAACCAATTATGAAATTTGAATGTAAAGAATGTAAAGAAACTAAAGATATATACAGAGTATCTCTTAGTTCAGTAAATGGAAAATTAGTATGTAAGGATGCTGAATGCTGTAATGACTATATGGAACAAGTTATGACAGAAGAGTATGAAGGTCTTACTGTAAATCTTCATAGAAATGAAGGGACAGATAGTGCTTTTAAATCTAATTTATCTAATTAATATGTAAAAAAAATAAAAAAAAATCTAATAAACTTTTTTTATTTAAACTTTATATATATATTTGCCAAGAATTTAATTATTAATTTAAAATTATTTAAAATGGCAAAAGCTAAAAAAACAAAAAACCCATCTGTAGAAAACTTAGATGGATCAAACATTTCTAAAGAAGAGTTAGAAACAAGAAGAAAAGATATTACTTCATATTATGAAGCTAATATTCCACATTTGAAAATTCAAAAAGAATATGAGGATCTTTTAAGAGACATTGAAAAAACACGTGCTGAAAGATTACAAGCTCAAATGTTTATTGCACAAACAATGGCAGCACCACCAGAAGGTGAAGAAGAAGCACCATCTGAAATGAGAACATCTTTTGATACAAGTAAAACATCTGGCAGTGAAGCAGCAGAGCAAATTAAAAGAACATTAAAAAGACAAACTGATGAAGCATAAATATAGTATAGAACATATTAAACGTGCATTAGGAACAAAGGGTTATAAATTTTTTGAAAATGGTGATTACAATGTTAACATAGTTGGTGTAAGAAATTCCCTAACTAAAAACAAAGTTACAAATGCATTTGATGATTTAATTACTCTATGTTATAAAAAAGATGGTGAATGGCAATACCATGAATTTGATTGTACCACTGATCCTGGAACCCATTATATGGATAGTCCTATATTAGAAAATACTGGATGTGCAATATTAAAACCTGGACAATACCCTAAATCTCATAAGATAAGAAAGCACCAAGGTAGATATGAAGCATTAGGTCAACAAAACAATGTAACTGTTTACCGTGACAATAATAGAGATGATATGTATAATCTTAATAGTGAAAATACTGATACTGGTTTGTTTGGTATTAATATTCATAGAGCTACTAAGTTTGCAGGCAAAAAATCTTCTCAAGTTGATAAATGGTCAGCAGGTTGTCAAGTAATTGCAGCTAATGATGACTGGACTAAATTTATGAAGATAATGAGAAAGGCTAGAGCTGCTTGGGATAATAATTTTACTTACACACTTCTTGATAGTGATGATATTCCAAAAACATGGCTATAGTAAACAAAATTGAAAAGAAAATACAAGTAGGTAGGGATGAGGTAATTCAATATCAAATCCTTACTTACTGTTTCTTTAATAATATTCAAATTAGTATGTCAGATTTAAATTGTTTATATTCTTTAGCATTGATGGAAGAAATTGAATTAACTATATTTTGTGATAAAATATCTGAGTTAGGTATATTTAAAAGTTCTCAGTCTTGTAGAAATGCATTATCAAAAGCAGAAAAGAAAGGGTTAATAGTAAAGAATGGTAAAAATAAAAAGACAATTTTACTTAATCCTAAAATGGATATTCAGATAGATGGTACACTATTTTTAGACTTTAAAATTTTGAGTGTTGAACCCAAAGAAGCATAAAAGTTTTTATAAAGATATTGCTAAAGATGTAGGGGTACATAAAGATCTAGTTAGCAATTTAGTTTTTTTCTTCTATGATAAAGTAAGAAAGAATTTATCTGATTTAAAAAATCCAAAGGTTAATATACCAAACCTTGGGACATTTTCAATTAGAACAAATAAACTTAGAAATGCAATTAAAAGACAAAAAGATATATTAGGTAATTTAGAAAAAATGACATTTGATGGATATGATAAATCTATACCTGTAAAAGAAAAGCTAAAACAAATGGAAGATTTATTAATTAAAATTGAATTAAATATTACTAACAAAAGAAAATTTAGAGATGAGAATAAATAAATTATTAGGTGCACTTGGCAATCTAGATAAAATTGCAGAAGGTATAAAAAATAAAATTTTTAAGAATGATGATGTTGAAATGGTTGCTAAAATGAGATTTCAAGAATGTAAGATTTGTCCACTTATAGATAGAAAAGGTGAAACTTGTGCAGTTCCTGGATCAGCACCTTGCTGTTCAGATTGTGGTTGTAGCTTAGGATTAAAGATAAGAGCTATGTCAGATGCATGTCCAAAGGGTAGATGGGATGCTATTATGCCTGCAGAAATGGAGAATGAACTTAAGAAACAACTTTACTTTGGACATGAAGCTAAAAAAGCATATGATGAAAAGATTAAAAAAGCAAAAGAGGAACACTTCAAAAAATTAAAAACCCAAATAAATAAAAGAGATGCCGGTAATATTTAAAGAAGAAGGTCATATATATGAAAGCTTAAATGAAGATCTTGAAAAAGATAAAATCAAATGGACTAGTGTAACTAGTTTTATAGGAATGTTTAAGCCTAAATTTGACAGGGATGGACAATCAAAAAAATCTGCTAAAAATAAAAGATCTAAGTGGTATGGTATGACACCTAAAGAAATCATTGCTGCTTGGGATGGTGAAACAGATAGAGCAATTAAGTTAGGTAATTGGTATCATGATCAAAGAGAAGAAAATCTTTGTGAGTTTAATACTATTGAAAGAGATGGTGTTGAAGTGCCAATAATAAGACCTATATCAGATGATAAAGGAATTAAGATTGCTCCTGAACAAAAACTAATAGATGGTGCATATCCAGAACACTTTGTTTATTTAAAGTCATTAGGATTATGTGGTCAAGCTGATTTAGTATCTATAGTTAATAATAAGATTAATATTTTAGATTATAAAACTAATAAAGAAATAAAAGAAAAAGGTTTTACTAATTGGGAAGGAATAACTTCCAAGATGTATAATCCTGTAAATAATCTTGATGATTGTAATTTACAACATTATAATTTACAAATGAGTTTATATGCATATATAATTAAAAAACATAATCCTAAACTTAAGATAGGTAAACTACAAATACAACATGTATCATTTGAAAAAGAAGGTGAAAATAAATTTGGGTATCCAATATCAAAATATAATGATCAAGGAGAACCAATGATAAAAGAAATTAAAATTTATAATCTACCATATTTAAAAGATGAGATTGATAGTCTTGTTATGTGGCTAAAAGATAACCCACAATGTTAGTAAAATTATTTGATATACAAAACGGAAAAGTAATTCCTTCAGAACACTGCTATTCTATAAAAACTCTAAAGAAAGTAATGGATGAATATCCAGATACATTTATGTCTGTGTATTTATATATATTTTATATGTCATGTCCAGATCCAGACATGAATCCATTCTTTAACATGACTGAACATGAAAAAGAAGATATAATTATTGAAGAGATAGAATTTGAAGAATCTACAGAAGATGAAGTTATAATTAACGCTATGAAACTATGTATTGAACTATATCATACCCCAACATATAGAGCATACAAAGGTATTAAAACTATGCTGGATAGATTAGCTAGATATATGGAGAAGACACAAATAGAACATGGTAGAGATGGTAATCTAACTGCACTAGTAAACACAGCTGCAAAATTTGATAGCATTAGGCAATCATTTAAAGGTGCATACAATGATATGAAAGATGAACAAAAAAGCCAAGTCCGGGGTGGACAAGGGTTAGCATATGACCAATTATAATAATTAAAACCAAATAGAAATGAGTAAAATTAGACCAGTAGGAGACAGAATCCTAGTTAAACAACATAAAGCAAAAGAAACTTACGGTGATTCAGGAATATATATTGCAGAAAGTAATCAAACAAAAGATGACAGAGGAACAGTTGTTGGTATTGGTGAAGATGTAGTAGGTATATATGATGGAGAAGTTGTATTATTTAATCAGTTTATACAACCAGTTAAAGTATCTCATATGGATGAAGATCATATATTACTTAGACAGTCAGATGTATGGGCTATAGTAGATAATGATTAATGTATAAATCTGTTCCCACATATAAAGATGGTGAATGGAGTGTCACTGAATTTGAAACTCATGATGATTTTAGAAAGTACATAATTCTATTATTTAAAGAACCAGGACAATATAAATTTGATAAGGTTGCTTTGTTATTTAATGAACAAGCAACCTTATTTAATGAACAAGGGTTTTATTGTGACAAACCATTTAGATCTAAAGACTTTAACATTTATTGGGAGGATCAAAAAAAGAAATGTAGAGATGGAGTAATATATCACGGTGAAGAAAATATATTTTATTTATCAAGAGATTATTATATGTGGTTAAATTTCTTGCCAATATTTGATAAAGAAGAAAAGAAATATGGTTTTGCAAAAGTAAGAGATGCTCAATATCACATGGCTCTCTATGAGATGTTAGCAGAGTTACATTTTAAACATGCAGCTATTCTTAAAAAACGTCAGATTGCATCTTCTTATTTTCATATGGGTAAACTTATTAATCAGTTTTGGTTTGAAGAAGGATCTATATGTAAGATAGGAGCATCACTTAAAGATTATATTAATGATAAAGGATCTTGGAAGTTTCTAGATGAATATAAGACTTTTCTTAATGAGCATACTGCATGGTATAGACCGTGTACTCCAGAAAAGGTTTTACTATGGGAACAAAAGATTGAAGTTAGAATAAATAATAGAAAAACTAACAAAGGTCTTATGTCAAAAATACAAGGTGCATCTTTTGAAAAGAATCCTACTACTGGAGTTGGTGGACCTGTAACTTACTTCTTTCATGAAGAGGCTGGCATTGCTTCAAAGATGGATCAAACATATGAATACATTAGACCTGCAATGACATCAGGTATGATGACAACAGGTATGTTTATTGCAGCAGGATCTGTTGGTGATCTTAAACAATGTAATCCATTAAAAGAAATGATTCTTAATCCACAAGCAAATGATATATATGCAATAGAAACTGATCTTATGGATGACAAAGGTGTGGTTGGAATTGCTGGATTATTTATTCCTGAACAATGGTCTATGCCACCACATATTGATCAATTTGGTAATTCATTAATTAAAGAATCTCTTAAGGCAATTAAAGATGAAAGATCACAATGGGAAAAAGATCTTGGTCCTGAACAATATCAATTACGTATATCTCAAAAGCCTATAAATATTGCAGAAGCATTTGCCTATAGACAAGCAGCAATATTTCCACAGAATATAATTGCTAGGCAAATGAAAAAGATTGAAGATAAAGAATATTCATATGAGTTTATTGAATTGGAAAGAGATGAAAAAGGTATAGTAGCAAATAGAACTAAGAAATTACCTATAACGCATTTCCCAGTTAAAAAGAAATTAGAAGATAAAACTGGTAGTATAGTTGTGTGGGAAAGGCCAATTAAAGATCCTGGTTTTGGTACATACTATGCTTCTATTGACCCTGTGTCAGAAGGAAAGACTACAACATCAGATTCACTTTGTAGTATATTTGTCTATAAAAATCCAATAGAAATTACAAGAGATACTCCTGATGGTCCAGAAACATTTATAGAAAAAGATAAAATTGTTGCTTCATGGTGTGGTAGATTTGATGATATAAATAAAACACATGAAAAGCTTGAACTAATTGTAGAATGGTATAAGGCCTGGACAATTGTTGAGAATAACATATCTTTATTTATTCAACATATGATTGCTAAACGTAAACAAAAATATCTAGTACCAAAATCACAAGTCTTATTTCTAAAAGACCTTGGCTCAAACAGAACAGTGTATCAGGAATATGGTTGGAAGAATACAGGTACTTTATTTAAGAGTCATCTTATATCTTATGCAATAGAATATATAAGAGAAGTTATAGATGAAGAGCTGGATGATAACGGAGAAGTAATAAAACAAACTTTTGGAGTAGATAGAATTCCTGATCCAATGTTGTTAACTGAAATGTCACAATATTATCCTGGATTGAATGTGGATAGGCTTGTAGCATTTTCTGCATTAGTTGCATTTGCAAAGGTACAACAGTCAAATAGAGGGTATTTAAAACGCAAAGAGAGTGATAAGTCATCAAATAACTTGGATAATTCCAAAAATTTGTATAAATTATCTATGAACCCCTTTAAGAATATAGGAAGGAAAAGAGATTTGTCAAAAAGTAAAAAGTTTAAAAAGTCACCATTTAAAAATATAAAATGAAAAATTACTGGATAACAACAACATCATGGGGAGATATTAGCGTAAATTATATCTTAAATAAATAAAAAAATATGCAAGTACTTAATGCTCTTCAATTAAAAAATGGTGCAAAGGCAAAGCAATCTAAATATCCTGCTACGTCAAGCCTATCTCAACCTATCCAATTTTTGTCATCTAAAAAGAAAAATTTAGATTGGGCAGCTTGGAATCTAGATTGGTTAGAAACACAAGGAATGGAATTCTTAAGAAAGAACTCAAGAAAACTTCTTAAAAATTATAAACTTGCTAAAGGTATAATTGATAGATCAGACTATATTGTTGAAGAAGATAATCAATATAAAGAACTAATGGATGTTCTAACAGAAGAAGATGAATCTGCATTAGAACTTAAATTTTACCCTATAATCCCAAATGTAATAAATGTTCTATCAGGTGAATTCTCAAAGAGATTCTCAAGAGTTCAATTTAGAGCAGTGGATGATCTATCATATAATGAAATGATGGAAGATAAAAGATCATTAATAGAAGAAAATCTATTAGCTGATGCAGAACAAAAAATGACACAACAGATGATAGAGATGGGAATGGATCCATCAGCAGCTGAAGCTCAAGAACAATTAGCACCAGAAAGACTTAAGTCATTACCTGAAATAGAACAATTTTTTCAAAAAGATTATAGAAGTCTAGTTGAAGAATGGGCAACTCATCAAATGAAAGTTGATGAAGAAAGATTTAAAATGCAAGAGCTTGAAGAAAGAGGTTTTCGTGACATGTTAATTTGTGATAGAGAGTTTTGGCATTTCCGTATGTTAGAAGATGATTATGACGTAGAGTTATGGAATCCTGTATTAACATTCTATCAAAAGTCTCCAGACATAAGATATATTGCAGATTCAAACTATGCGGGTAAATGTGAACTATCAACTATATCAGATGTTATTGATTCTTTTGGATACCTTATGTCTAAAAATCAATTAGAATCTTTAGAATCAATTCACCCAGCTAAATCAGCAATCTACATGAATAACCCAGTTCAAAATGATGGATCATTTTATGATGCTACTAGATCTCATAAATGGAACACTAATGCACCATCATTAGCATATAGGCAATTTATGAGCAACTGGGATGCTAACCCAGGAGGTGGAGGAGATGTAGTATCAAATATATTAGGTGAAGGAGAAGATATTGCTTCTTGGGGTAGTGCTGATATGTTAAGAATATCTACTATCTATTGGAAGACACAAAGAAAAGTTGGACATCTTACAAGAGTATTTGCTGATGGAGAAGTAGAACAACTTATAGTTGATGAAAACTTTAAGATGACACATAAGCCTATTTATAATACAACTCTATTTAAAGATAAAACAAAAGATAATCTTGCTGAAGGAGAACATGTAGATTGGATCTGGGTTAATGAAGTTTGGGGTGGAGTTAAAATAGGTAGGAATTTACCAGGATCTTTAGCAACAGATACTGCAACTGATTTTGCACCAATATACTTAGGTATAAATAAAAAAACTCCTGGAAGAGTACAGTTTCAATTTAAAGGAGATAATAATCTTTACGGTGTTAAACTACCTATTGAAGGTAGAGTTTTTTCAGATAGAAATACAAGATCAACTTCTTTAGTTGATTTAATGAAACCTTACCAAGTAGGATATAATATGGTTAATAATCAAATAGCAGATATACTAGTTGATGAATTAGGTACTGTTATTATGTTTGATCAAAATGCATTACCACGTCACTCAATGGGAGAAGACTGGGGTAAAAATAATATGGCTAAGGCATATGTAGCTATGAAGGACTTTGGTATGTTACCATTAGACACTTCAATAACAAACACTGAAAATGCTACAAATTTTAATCATTATCAAACATTAAATCTTGAACAGTCAGGAAGATTAATGTCTAGAATACAATTAGCAAATCATTTTAAAAATCAAGCGTTTGAAGCAATTGGTGTTAACCCACAAAGAATGGGGCAAGAGGTTTCAAGACAAACAGCAACTGGTGTAACACAAGCTGTTCAGGCATCATATGCACAAACAGAGATGTATTTTATACAACACTCAGATAACTTAATGCCACGTGTACATCAAATGAGAACTGACTTATCACAATTTTATCATAGTAAAATGCCAAGTGTTAGATTAAATTATATATCTAGTGAGGCAGAAAAAGTAAACTTTACAATTAATGGAACAGAATTATTAATGAGAGATTTTAATATATTTTGCACTACTAAAACAAATCATAGATCTATACTAGACCAATTAAAACAAATGGCTTTAACTAATAATACTACAGGTGCAAGTATTTATGATCTTGGAGGTGTTATTAAAGCTGAATCAATTGCTGAAGTATCAACTATCCTTAAAGGTGCTGAACAAAAAGAGCAACAACAAAAAGAGCAGCAAATGCAACAGCAACAACAAATGCAACAACAACAAATTGAATCACAAGCTAAAGAAAAAGCAGCTGAACGTGAGTTCTTAAAAACAGAAAGTGCAGAAGAACGTAAGAAAGATCTTATGGTTGCAGAAATTAGAGCTGCTGGCTATGGTGCACAAGCTGATGTTAATGAGAATAAGGTTAGTGATTTCCAAGATGCAATGCGTGATATGGAGAATAGAGATCAGTATAGAGATCAAATGGAGTATAAAAGAGAAGAGTCAGCTAGAAAAGGTTCTTATGAGAATTCTAAACTAGATGTTGAAAAGTCAAAGTTAGCAACTCAACGTGAAATAGCTAATACAAATCTTGAAATTGCACGTGAGAATAAGAACAAATATGATGCTCCAAAATCTAATAAAGATAAGAAAAAGTAAGGATAGCTATATACTACCAAAAATCTTTATATAAAATAAAATTTTTAAGGTTTATTAAGAAAAATCTTATTATATTATATATATAAAGTTAAAAGATTATAAACCAACAAAACCAAAATATTATGTCAAACGAAACAAAAACAGTTGTAACTAAAGTAGGAAAGGTAGATGTTAACCTTGATGAGATCTTTAATGGAGCTCCATCAGCAGACTCAATTACCTTACCTGAAGAAGATGTAAAAAAACCTAATGTATTCTCAAGAAAGAAAGATGTAGATATGTCTTTTATAGATAAGCCTGCTGAAGAAGTTAAAGATGAAGTAGAAGAAATAACAGAAGAAAAAGTAGTGGAAGAAGTTACTGAAACTACTGACGTAAAAAAAGATACAGTTTCTAAAGAACAAATTGATGAACTTTTAGGAGATAATCAAATTGAAGATGAAGAAGAAGAAGAAGTAAAAGAAACTAAAAAAAGAGGTAGGAAACCTATCAGTGGTATAGCTGATGTTTTTAATAAATTAATTGCAGATGATAAGATTGTAGGATTTGATGATGATAAAGATTTAAATGACTACAGTGCAAAAGACTTTGAAGAACTTATCCAAGCTAATTTAGATGAAAGAGCTAATGCAGTAAGAAGAGAAACTCCAAAACAGTTCTTTGATAGTTTACCACAAGAATTACAAATTGCAGCAAGATATGTTGCAGATGGTGGTACAGATTTAAAAGGAATATTTAAAGCATTATCTACTGTTGAAGAAACAAGAGATTTAAATATTAAAGAAGAAAGAGATCAAGAACATATAATTAGAGAATATTTAGGAGCTACAGGTTATGGTACTCAAGAAGAAATCTCTGAAGAAATAGAAGTATGGAAAGACCTTGGTAAACTTGAAACACAAGCAGGAAAGTTTAAACCAAAATTAGATAAGATGAAAGAAAAGGTTGTAGCTGCTAAACTTCAGGAACAAGATATGAAAAGAAAGCAACAAGAACAAGCATCTCAAAATTACATGCAAAGCGTATATAATACATTAAAAGATGGAAAAGTAGGTGGTAGTAAGGTTGATAAAAAAGTACAATCACTTCTTTATAATGGATTAGTTAATCCAGCATACCCATCAATTAGTGGACAGAACACAAACTTATTAGGTCACTTATTAGAGAAGTATCAATTTGTAGAACCAAATTATGATTTAGTATCAGAAGCATTATGGTTACTTGCAGATCCAAATGGTTATAAATCTCAAATAATGAAGAAAGGTGCAAACAAAGCAGTTGAACAAACTGTAAGAAAATTAAAAAGTGCACAAGGAAATAGATCTTCTGCAGCACCAGTTGAGAGTACTGAGCCTAAAGCTAGGCCAAAAAGACAAATCTCAAGAGGTAATAAGAATATGTTTAAAAGAATTTAAAACAATAAAACAACAATAACTAAATTAATTAATTAAAACAATTTGAAATCATGAACGGAACAAATCCAAAAAAACATTACATCACGGCAAAGTATGACTTTGCTGTAGATGCAACTGGGGCAGGGGGATTCCCTAGAACAATAACATTGGCTACCACATCTACATTGCCTGACAATGCAATAGTTAATGAAGTAGTAATGTATTGCCCAACTGCAGTTACAAGTGCAGGAGCAGCTACATTAGGAATTAACGCTGGTGGAGTAAATGTAACTGACCTTGTAGCTAAAGCCGTACTTACTGATGAAGTAGTAGTAAGTACTGAAAAAGTAAAAGCAGGTGGTAAAGCAACTTCAGCTGCACCAATTAAAGTAATAAATGGTACAGCAGCATTTACTGCTGGTGTAGTAGAAATTACTGTAGGTTACTTTATAGGTACTAAAGAATAAAAAAAACAACAATAACAATAATTAATAACTAAAACAATCAAAAATTATGGCAACTCCAGTATTAAATAATGGAATTTTCCTAAGAGATACAAACTACAAAGCTAGTTCTCATGTTGATTCTTACCACCTAACTGAATTGTTAGGATCTGCTGAACCTATGGATATGGGTCCAGTAGACTTATGGGCTATGACACAAAAGGTAGAAATGCCTTTGTATCAGTTAGCTTCATTTGGAGGTAATAACACAATTATGGTAGACAACGCTAGAGGTGAGTATAAATGGCAAACTCCAGTAGCACAAGACCTTCCTTATTCATTAGGGAAAATTGATAGCGTAACAGACGCATCAGGAACTATCAGAGGTGTAGATGGTCAAACATTCAAAATCTTATTAAGTAAAAGAGCTTTTGGACATGGTGATATTATTACTTATGACAAGTATAATGGTAAAGAACTTTATGTAACAGCTGATGATATTTTACCATCAGGTGACGGATATGTTTATACTGTACAACTTGTTAACAGTAATAACACTGCAGGTTTAGCAGACAAGTACCTAGTGTCAGGAACTAAATTCTTTAGAAAAGGTTCTGCACGTGGTGAGTATGG
>TARA_R110001599_G_scaffold19830_1_pt1 | contig 25110 bp, 9 predicted proteins | sample TARA_R110001599 | Tara Oceans TARA_R110001599 (sample SAMEA4398360) | marine metagenome | biome: Polar Biome; feature: [MES] marine water layer (ENVO:01000295) within the mesopelagic zone...; material: water (ENVO:00002006), including particulate matter (ENVO:01000060) such as......
CATTTCCAATTGTTTGTGCTACTACCATGTTAGACACAAGCAGCATCAATATTATTAGTTTTCTTACCATCTCTTTATTATCACTTATTTTTTGAATTGTTTACTTAATCGTGGTAGTAACAATACCCACTTTTATTGGATGTCATAACACCACACCTTTCTTTATTTTTCTTAATCTTTTTACATTGAACAATTTTACCGTCTTTTCTTTGCTCTACTTCTTGGTGTACTGTGCAGTATTTGTTACCTTTTACAATAGGCAAGCCACATCTACCGCTATTAGTTTGTTTAGCACAACCAACCTCTTTACCTTCTTTCTTTTCTTGCTTTTGCTTTTCTATGTTTGTTTTTTCTACTTCTTTCTTTTTTTCTTCTTTCTCTATTTTCTTTTGTACTTTCTTTTCTTCTTTTTTCTTTTCTTTAACCTCAACGTTCACCTTTCTTGATTCAGTTTCTAAATTTAAATCCCAAGGATTCCAACCTAAAACCAAAGCGATTTTATCAGCAGCCTCGGTTTCACTTTTAGAAGCTAGTAGTATGTTTTGTATCTTGTTAACAGCTCTATCTAGTGGTATATTTGTTGTAGCTGAAATAACATTTGCTAAAGAGTTAAACGCTGGGTTGTTAATATTGAAGCCCATTTCCTCAATAGCACCTTCGTTTATTTGTTCTGTTCTTATTCCTCCATACAACTTTCTTAACTTAGACCCAATGGTTGGTGACAAGTTAGCAAATTCAAGAATAGTACGAGTGTGATCCGCATTAAATCCTTTTTCTTTTTGTTTACTGTACTCTAGGTAACCATTCTTTATAGTAACAGCTACAGCACCAGTTAACCCCATACCATTTAAAATACTATCAATCATTCCGTTAGCCATTCTCTCTTTCTTAGTGTCCCACTCATCTTCATCTCCTAACGCTGAGAATAATGCTGTTTGTAATGATGTAAATATTGCATTTTGCACAGCTCCATAATATGCTATTTTACCTAAGTTAGTTTTCGTATCGCCACGTCCGTTTTTTAAATCAGCTATTGCTTTTATCATTTTCCTATTATACTGCATAGGTGTATTTTTAAACGCTAATATTAATCTACCTAAACCTCCGGCTTGTTGTTGAGATATTAAGTCTGGTCTAGAAGACTGTTGTCCTTTTTCAGTTTGATCTCTAAAATCCATCCAAGCTTGTGTCTCAGCATCTTTAGTAGACATACCCTGTTTTTCGTATGCTTTTATTTGATTTCTATAATAAGAAGCGCCACCCGAAGCAATAGCAAAACTATCTGCAATTTGTGTTGGTGTGAACCCTTTTTCTAATAACCAAGCTAGAGCTGCCTTCGCTTTATTAGTAGAACCTTTAAGATGATTTGACAACTCAGCTTCATTAATAGTTCTTTTATTTCCAGATCTTCTTTCTTTTAAGTAATCAGAATTAAATATAGTACCAAAATCTTTCCAATATTGCGGTTGATTTGCAAAAGCCAAAGCAGCGTTTCCTACGCTATTATTTTCCCAGTTTATATAATTAAAAGCGGATATAGTTTGTAAAGCAGCAGATCTCATGTTAAAGAACATCACGGCACCAACAGAATTATTAACCCAGTTGTTCCAGTTTTGCTCTATTCTACCAGTACCACCTTTATTTCTACCATATTCCATACGGTATAACATGTCTTCTAACGCTTCAACGTGATCGTTTCCATATAAAGCTCTTAGTTTGTTTTTATTTTCTTCAGAAAATATTTCTTCAACGTTTTGTTTCCAGCCAGCCAAAGCCTTTGCTCTACCAACTTTTCCAGTCATCTCTGTTAAATCGTAAGATATACCTTCTACTGTCCAGTATTCACTAGGGGCCACATAACCTTCTTTTTGTCTAGAAATAGCAGAAAGTCTATCTGAGAACATTATTAACTCTGGATCTGCTTCAACGGCTTTTATTAAAGCCTTGTGGTCTCTTTTTGACAAACCAGGTATTTCTATACCATTCTTAGTCCAAGTATAAACTCTTACCGCTTGTTCAACGGTATAATTTGTACCCTCTATGTTTTTCTTTAAATTCTTTCTAACTTTAGGTAGTTCCTTAACTAAAGCTTTATAATCTTCCCTTACAGCTTGTTTTTGTTGATCTATTTGTTGTGTTGCTTGCTCATAAGGAACAAATAACTTTTCTTTAAAAAACAACGCTTGTTGTTCTCCTACCTCACCTTCACCCATGTATTTATAAGTGAACATTTCAAAGTCATAAGCTGAAGCAGGGTATATCGCATCTAAAAGCCCACCAGCGTTTTTACCTCTAATTTGGCCCTGCGCTTTTGAAAACACTTTTTCGGCTTGCATGCCTTCTGTGTCTTCTAATATCTTATTAAACGTAGTGCTTAAAGAAAACTTAACATTACCCTTGTCAAACTCTAAAGGGTTCTGGGTCGTAAAACTACTCACATCTCTTACAAAGTCAGATGGCAAAGCGTCATCCATCAACATGTCGTCTGTAAACACTTCAAAGAAATTATCTCCAAACATTTCTTTATACAACTCTATATTTGCCTGTACACTTTCCCAATTGCCAGAAACTATCTTTTCGTGTAAAACCCTTTCTCTTTGCGTGTTTCTATGTTGCGCTGTCTCAAGAGAAGTTTGTACACCTATAGCACCTATACTATAACCAGCTGCGGCAAAAGCATCATAATATGCTTGCATAACTTTTTTACTTGCACCTGTTCCGTCAATAATAACACCTATACCGCTCTCTCTAGCTTCTATGATTTTATTTTTAAAATCTTTAACAGCTGCGGACTGTATTTTAGCCCATTGACTTAGCTCTGGACTTCCTTTTTCATAAATAGATCTATCTAATGATAACCCAGCTGCTTTTAAATCTGCTTCCATTTTAGCATCTGGATTTAATATAGTATAATTTTCACTGAGTTTAGCTTTATTTATTATAGTAGACTTTCCACTACCAGCTCCACCAACCATGAATATTACTTTGTTATCAGTATTAGCTTTAGCCGCTTCAACTATTACAGATTTTCCACCATCAACAAGTACTCCAGGAGGATACTCGTTAAACATATTTTGAACTGCTTCTACGTTTTCATGATGATCATCTACAAAATAAATATCGTTAAAACCGTTAAGTATTAAATTGTTTTCTATCCAATCAGCCTTTGCTTGCCCAGTAGAATTACCTAACCCAACTATGTTTTCTAGTGGTAAATTTATTCCTTGAGACTGTAACCAAGCGTGTATTGCTGGAGCGCTTTCAGCTGCTCTTGCTGTTAATATGTGGACGTTGTCAACGCCATATTTTTTTATTTGATTTTTAAGTTTTTGCAGTAATGGTCCTGGTCTTCCGTCTGTAACTTTGTTGAAGTCAGAAAAATCCATTGTCCAACCATCTTTAAGTAATTTATCACCGTATTTAGCCCAATCAACACCATCTAAATTTCTAGTTTTACCAGTCTTTGGATTGGTTGCTACTACAACATTACTACTTTCGCCAACGGTTAAGTCAAAGTCCATAACAGTAGTCCCTTGAATCTCACCTCCAATAGTTTTTTGGTTTATTTTTTTAATAGCTTCTGCTTTTAGCTCTTCTCTTTCGCTTTCAAATTTCTTTTTAGCAGTTTCTATTTCAATATTCTTTTTAGCATTTGCATTGGCTAAGGCTTCCTTATAACTCTCGCCATTTATACCAACAAAATTTGCTCGTTGTTTTGGTGTTAAAGCTTTTAATCTATCGTAGCTACCAGTACTGGTTGGACCACTTAGTAATTTCGACGTATCTATTGTTTTTGCGTCGGACGAAGGGAATAGTACCTGCTCATGATCGCTGAACAACTTGGCAACAGCTTCTCTATAATTATATCCTCCATCTTTTTTAGCACGCAAGGCTATTTTAGCTAACTCTAACATTTTACTAGAGTTAGGATTTATATGCTCACCATAAACCCTACTTCCATCATCTTTATAAGCACCTTCTGAAACAGAAATCATTGAAAGCTTAGTTAATCCTCTAAATCCAAACGCTAGGTTAGTTTGACTCTGCAAAACATGTATAAGCGTTTTCGGATCCATACTGCCGTCTTTAACGGCTTGTATTAGTTTTATACTAATATCTGTTGCTAGTTCTGTATTAGCTCTATTTGCCGCTTCTATTTCCGGACCATGTAGTTTTATTATTTTATCTATCCTAGCTTGTCTCGAAGTTATAGTTTTGTCGTTAAGTATATTACCTATCTTTTTAAACAAACCTCCAGGATAATCAATATTCATTATTCTAACACCATCGTACTTTCCAGTAGGAGAATAATTAGGATCACTTTTCTTAAGTTCGTTTGTCGCTTTTATATTTTCAAGCGTTTGAAAATAAGGGGCAGAAGTGGTAGTCGCGTTATATTCTTTTACAGGATCCTCACTAGGCTTGTGCTTGCCTTTATTATGTACAAACATATTAGTGTAGGGGTTAAACGTCCACCCATCTAATAGTAGCGTTGTGTTTTTGTTTGCATAAGATTGGTTTCCTTTCGGGTTTTTTGCGTTCATCTTTTGTACAGTTGAACCATCACCCCTTTTTGGTCCGTGTTGTGTTTCGCCGGCGTTTAAAGCTCTACGGTGGAAAGCGAGTATATCAAATCCAACAGCGTCTAGTATCTCTGGATCTAACCCACCAGTAAACGTTGTAATGTCTTCGGCTATCTTATCTAACACTGCTTTTTTACCCTTTATAGCTCCATCTGCTTTTAAAGAAGCGGCTAAATCAGGATCTTTTATTTCTAAGTACTTGATTATATCTGATTTAAATTTAATAGCATCACCTACTTCAATTATTTCCTTAGAATCTAAATGAACAACAAACTCTATAACATCTTGTTTCATTCCCAATTTTTTCCCTTGAGTCCTAACCCAATCCTCAATCTCATTGTGATCGATCAACCCAGAACGTTCTACTGACCCTATGAGTTGGTTTGCTTTACTTAGATCGTCGTGATTTTTTAATTCATATTTAATACCAGTTGTTTCATTAGAAAACTGAACAGTCATATCTCTATTAATCTTGTCAGCGATAACACCCATTATAGCTTGCTGTGAACCGTGGGTATCTTGAAACGCCTTACTTTCAATTGCTGTGCTAACGGCATCAAGGCCGATAACGGTAGATAGCTGATCTACTAAACCATCTTGCTTAGAAGCTGCTCTACCTTTTTCTGGATTTAATAGGTTTTGAATAAATTGCTCTCCAATCTCTGGAGTAAAAGGTTTTTTAACAGCAACTCTATTTCCAGCTGTTTTACTTTTAATTTTTACACCCTTTTCAAACTCAACATCTTTATCTTCCGATTGCGCCACGTTGGCTCTTTCTGAAACTATATCATTAAACTGATCATAAGATTTGTTAAATACAGATTGTGGTAACAAGTTGTATATCTCCTCTATATTATCATTTAACCAAGTAATATACTTTTCTGATTTTGGAGAACCTAATTTATTTTTTATTTTTTTAAATAATCTTTCTTTTATTCTATCTTGAGTGTCTAATAAAAAACCTTCTTCATTTATAGCGTCCCAATTTTGAATAGTTATCTCTATTACATCATCAAGGATCTCATTATATAATGGATCGTTATCTTTAATGCCAAAAGTTTTCCTCATTTTAGAGGTTACTTCTTTTATAGTTGTATCAACACCTCCAATAGTTATAATTTCGTTTTCAAAATCATTCATGAAGTCATCGTAATCACTACCAGCCTCATCTTGTCTAAAATCTGGATCTGGTGTGAATTCCATTTTGTTGACTAAACCGTCCCATATTCCAGGTATTCTTCTGTCCATCAAAGCTCCTAAGTATGAAGAAAATTCTTGATATTTACCAGTGTCTTTATTGTAAGGCGTGTAAGTATTTATTATATCTCCAACCGCACCCATAACGGCTTCAGAGAAATCACTATAATTAACATCACCAGCTTTAGGATCAAAGTATAAACCACCATTAGATTTGTGTTTCAAAAACATGTTTATTAAACCCATGTTGTTTGCAACCAATTCCCCTTCTAACTTCTTCATTTCCCCAGCATTTATTACCTCCCAATTTGGGTTTGTCTCAGCACTAAAAGGTGGGTTTGCTATCTGATCTTGAATTAAGTCTGCTAATACTTTATTAGCTTGTTTTATTTCATCGTTTGTTCTACCAGTAGGATATACTCTTCTAGAATCCTGTACATATATTCCATCACTACCTTTCTTAACATCTTCATCAAATAATCCAGGTTCTTTACCATCTCTAAGGTCGGCTATAGGATCTATAGTTTCTTCTACCCTACTTTCTTTAGTATAACTTTTTATGAAATCAACAACACCCATTTCACTAAATCCAGTTTTCCAGTCTACTATGGGTCCTATGTTTCTTCCGAATGCGTCAGAAAATGTTTCACCCATAAGCGATAAAGTAGTACTACCATCTATTGATAGATTTTCCATATTTAAATAATGGAAAGCATCTGACATTGCTGTAAAAAATTCCTCGTGCTCGGTTCTAGTACCCTTTTTGTCAGCGTAACCTTTTAATTTAGCTCTCATAAGAATTAGAGCTCTTTGTAGTTGTGGATCTTTGGACGCCTCCATTTCTTCAAGAACGTTTAGTCGTAAGGCTTTTAGCTCTTCAGTGCTAAAAGTAGATAAATTATCGTGAGCTTGCTCGTGGTTTATAACATTACCAGCGGTTAAGTCACCATTTTTAATACCAGCAATAACATGTTCTTCTATAGCGAAATTATAGGCAATAACCTCTCCATCAGGACCTATCATTTGTACGTTTGCACCATAACCCCCTTCTAACATGTTTTTAAACTTACTGTACTGTTCTGGATAATTTTTGAGTAAATATTTTTTGGCCTCGTCTTTTGTTTTAAATATTTTAGTAAATCTATTTTTATTTAAACCTTCTGATTGTCTATTTTGCCATTCAGCTTGTCTCTCCGCATTAGTCACAAAACTATCAATAGTTTTTTCTTGAACCATAATATCTATATTCCTACTTACTTTTTCTTGTAGTAGAGCTATTTCTTTATCTATATCAGTAGTCTTAGCAGATTCTCCAACATCTTTTTTTCTTTTTTCAATCTCCGCTTGTAACTCATTTATTTTAGCGTTATGCTCTTGAGATTCTAATAATTGATTAATTATATTTTGTCTTTGCTCTGATCCTTTTACATCTTTTAAATTAGTACTTGAAAGTATCTCTTGAGCATTCCAAAGTCTTTCATAAGATTCGGTTTTTTCTTGTTGACTTAAATTTGACGCATCTATTTTATTTTTAGCCGTTGTAAACCAAGCTTCGTAACTACCTTTACTCGTGTCTAAATTACTATCTTTAATAGATTGAACCATCATTTGAACTGATTGTCCAGCTATTATAACAGGACCAGGAACGACAGCAGCCATCATAGCTTCATTTACAACAGGATGATGATCAAAAGTACTTAACGGGGAATTAATAGAGACGGTTCTTTCTGAATTTGTCGCTTGTAAACCCTCTGTTAGCATTTCGCCTAAAGTACCTGTTCCGACTGTAGCCAATAAACTACCAGCTCCTTTAAAGAACATGTTAAGGTTTTTAGTCATAAACCCAGTTACTAATTGTTTTGGTACTAATTTAGCTCCTTTACCAATAACGAACCAGTTACCTATTAAATCTAGACCACCGGATCTAGCAGCACTAGTATATAGTTCGTCAAAAGGAATATGACCTCCTTTTAAAACTTGCATAGCAAGATAGTTTTGTTCTTCTACAGAAAGCTTACCAAACTTCTTCATTAAGTGTTCTACCTCCTTCTCGGAAAAATTTGCAATACTTCCGTCCATCGGTATACCTTCCATCATCATCACTGATTTTTCAAGAATCAATTGTTGCGACATTTGTCCTAGTTCTTGCATGAAAGTAGATCCACCGAAAGATAAAGTACCTAAAGCCATTTGACCTAATTGAGTACCTAATAGTTTTTTATAACCTTCCGCGTCTAAATTCCAATTCCAGTTTTCGTCTAAAAGTTCTGGAGAACCAAGTAAACTTAATTTTTCTTGATATTCTCTAGATTTTGCAAGGTTTTCCATGACAATATACCCATATTTATCAATTTCGGTATTTAATGTTATTTTAGCCTCTCCCCACGTAGTGGCTTTAACGTGTTTCATTCCGGTAACATTGTATCCTTTAGCTTCTCTAAATTGTAGTCTACCTTTAACGTTACCAATAAAACCCTTAGTTTTATCTGTCCAACCTTTGCTCTCACCTTGCTTTAAGTTTTCAGAAATACTGTAAATATTTTGTCCATTAATAGCAACTCTGTCATTAGAAAGACTGCTAGGTATCACGTATTTAGCAAACTCATAAATCGCTGAAGGTAAAGTGCCAGCATTTTCCCAATTATCAGGTATAAGATCACTTCTTTCCTCCTCAATACCCTTGTTTATTATCATGCCTCGGAATTTGTCGTGCATGATATCTTCAATCATGTTAGCACGAAATTGATAATCTTCATCAAGTTCAGCTTCTCTTATCCAAACTTCCTCCATTTTTGATTCATACGCTTTTGCGAAGTTGTACATAGCGAGAGGATCAGTCCAATCTACTTTTGTTTGATATTCTAAAGCCCAATCATTAAGTTCTTTTTTGGTTTTTTGTTGTGTTTTAAAGTTGAATCCATCTTCTTCATAACCTCCAATATAACTATCTTCGGCTTTTAATTGATCCCATATCTTAGTTGCAGCGCTTTTTAATTCAATTGAAGTTAAAGATTGATTGCCTTTTAGGTTGGTGTTTGTTCTTCTAACACCAACTATATTGTAGCCATCTTTAACGTCTTCCAACCCAGTTAACGGATTTTTAACATGTCCCAATAAGTACTCATCATCCTCGCTAATCTCAACATCTCCTCCAAATTCATTAGTTTTCTTTTGTATGTTTAGTTGACTTACAGAGGTTCCTTCGTGAACTTTACTTAATATTTCTCCAACTTCATTTTCAAAAAGTTCATCAGCTCTTTTAATAGTTTCTTTGTATGCGGGCGTAATTCTAATTTCAGGTAAAATATGCTCTTTATCATGCCCAACTATTCCATCGTTTTCTTTTATATAAGTGCCAACCGGTGTTTCGCCCGCTAACCTTGTTACTTCATCTAACGTTAGAGTTTCCCCTCCTATATCAACTACAAGTTGAGGTTCGTATGGATCTTTTTTAACTTCCTCTGGTTTTTCTCCGGAATACCTTACATAGGAGCCTAAATAATTGCTATCTTCAATAGTAGGCGTTGTGTCAACTGGAGTTTCTAAAGCCGAAGAAGTACTTTCCGAATCTGAATCCGTATTCTTGGGTGTTGTATTTTCCGACGCCACATTCACACCCTTTGATGCAACGTCTTTTGTCTTTCCCTCTATTAAACCAGTACTTACAAGGTCTTCTGAAGTTGTATTTTTTATCTCTGCAATCTCTTCTTTACTAGCGTTTTTAGCTACTAAGTCGGCAATTAATTCTGCTTTTGTTTTAAACATATAATTTTATTTACTATATTTTTTTACGATGTCTTGAGCAATCTGTGCTTGAGTTCTCTTCACTTGTCCTGTCTCTTTATTAATAGTTGGGCCGTGAACATCTCTCATTATATTTGTTATATATCTTCCTAGGTATTTTTGTAAAATAGCATAATTAGCTGGATCTTTCATCCAGGAATTATCTTTATTAGTAATTGGCTGTCCAGTTTCTGGGTTTGTGTAAAAATAAGAATCAGACAACCCATCACGCCATTGATCAGCAAAAGATTTTGAACTATTGTCTCCAGCTAAATCTGCAAAAGCCAATCCTATAGTGTTTTTGTCGCCCTTATTTGTTAGCTCGTATGCAATTCGTTTTGACACCCATTCCTCATCAAACTCTTCGCCTTGCTCTTTTTTTCTGTTAGTTTCTTCTGCTAAATTCCATACATAAGCCTTACTTTCATAAGGTTCAATTATTATAGGAGAAGCACCCTCTACCGGGTCGTTTACATTATCTAAATGAAATACATCAATGTTATCTTCCTCATCTTGGCGGTAAGCACTATCTCCTGAAGAACGAACCCTACCAAAACTTAATTTACCACCATCATCAATGTTGATACCATCTGATTGACCACCATAAACCAACATATTAACAAACAAACTAGAGTCGTCTGTTCCTAGACTCATTGCTCCCAAGCTTTCTTTCAATTTAAGCGAACCCATATTATATTTATCAAGTTGTTTTCTTAGTGTACTAAAAGAATTAGCTATACTTTCTCTACCTTTGTTAGCTACCATGTGTTCGTCACTGCCCTTGTCTAAAGTTTCCATTGCTTCTGTAAAAACATCAAACTCTGCTCGTTTTTTTCTTACCCATGGATTTACAACCGCCTGTACGTGACCAAATATATAGTTAGGAGCGCCCACTTCCTCTGTGTTCATGTTTTTTATGAACTCATATCCGTTGCGTGTCTTTTGACCAACAACGTCTACAGCTCCCATTTCACCTCCATCAAAAACTCTTTCTTCTTCTTTTTGTTTTTTTGCCATAGTTTTTTTATTTTAAAGCATTCCCCCAGTTGGGCTAAACGCATCACCAACCCCACTCCACATAGCACGCTGGGCATCCTGGTGAGCTTGTTTTTGAGTGGCAAGTTGATTAGCAGACATCGTAAACATTGTGCTTACTTTATCTTTCTCTAAAGATCTCGATTGTTCAGCGCCTGATCTTCTTGTCATGTCAGCTTTCCAATCACCTTGTCTTTCCATTTTTTGTAGTGCACCAGCTTGCTGAGCCGCAGCCTTCTGATTAGCGGCTTCTTGTTGCCCAATTGAAGCCGATGCTTGCTGTGCTGCTTGTTGGCCTTGATTAGCCATTGCTTGGGCTAAGCCAGCGACACCAGATCCACCAGCCGCGCCTTTCATGCTACCCATAACGTTAGCTCTTGTCTGAGCACCTTGTTGGGCTTGAAATTGAGCTTGCTGCTGGTTAACTGTTAAATCTTCCATTGTGTTCTGCATGTTTGCGTATGGATTAGACACATCACCATATAGGTTACTAGTATCTAAACCCATATACTGATCTTTCATTTTATCGTATTCTCCTTGCGCCTCTGCTATTCCTTTTTTTCTTTTTCCTCCCCAATCATAGGCCCCAGCGGCTTGAATAGCTCCACTAATAAATTTTACAGGACTATTTTTAATATTTTTTGACATAATATGTTGTTTTTGGTATAATTATAGTTACATTTTTTACGGATTATTTACTACTTTCTATGAAGTCAGTAGCAACTGTAAATAACTCTGATTCCTCAGTAGAGTTATTTCTAAGTTGAGTTAAGCAGTAATAACCTAATAAACTGCTTAAATTAACTTTATTGTCCTTGCTAAACATAATAAAATCGTTATTCGCCGGAGGACCGTATTGAGCAGCTAGATCATCTGGCATATCACAAGTTATCGATGTTTGTGTCATGGATATTATCGGCCCAATCATTATAACACTCTCTCTAGTGTTTGTTTCATGAGGGGTTGTTGCCGCTGCCCAGTTTCCGTCTTGACCAGGCATTTGACCTGGAAATGGAGGCGTAAATGTGTAGTAAGCAATATCCCCAACTTGAACAGATACATTTATAGTATGATTGAAACTTAAAGTTACATTTGGCATTTGTTATTATTTTATTGTTATAAAAACTGTTTTTGATTCACTAGTTACGACACCGTCACCTAAAGTAAATTCTATTTGATCTTTCCCAGCAAAACTAGGGTTTGGCACGTAAAGCTGAGTAGTTGGATATGTTAGCAAACCACCTTTACTACGGCTAGCAATACTCCCGTTTTTTGGGCCACTTACTATAGTTACTGTTAGGTTGTCAGTAATCCCACTACCGCCTTGCGCGAAATTAATATTTCTAGTTGTATCTTTACCTATAGTTAAGTTTATATCTTTAATCGGAGGTACATCAGTTACAAGGTCATCTACATTTAAAGTAAATACCACATCTTCTCTTCCAAACTTCACCTCATCTATGGTTGTTGTTATAGTTATCTCTTCTTTACCAACGATAGAGTATCTTACCTGTCCTTTAACATAAGATATATCACCATTTTCAAATGTAACATCAGTTTTTTCTGGAAATAAAACTGGGTTAATAGATATTACCTGTCCATTCCCAGTGTCTCTAACGCCATTAACCTCTGTTTTTGCAAAATAAGTAAAAGTTAAAATTGTGTTTTTCTTTAAAATATGCTTGTTGGTTAAGGTTATACAAGAAAACCCCGCAACATTAGTATCTATAGATTGTAGTTTAGTGTTAAAACTATTGCCGTTGTGATCTACACCGGTAACAGTCATGTTTTGGAAGATGTCGTTGGGACTATTTATTATTTCAAACCTATTAGTATAAATATCATCATCACAATCATAACAAGGGTCTTCATTTTTATCTATATCTATAACACCTATAACTTCTTTTGTTACAACTGTTTTTCCTGTCATTTTCATACCAACCAACACATCTCCATTGTACAGAACGCCATCTGGGTTAGGTACAATTAATAACTCTGTACCGTTGTTTTCAACAATCCTTTTTCTTATTATATTATTTTTTGTTATTAAATCATCAAAATTAACAGGTTGTTTAATATAGTAGTTCCTGCTACCACTCGACCTAGTTATCGTTGTCACATGAGATTGAGCTGTAAAATTTCTAGGCGAAGATACTCTAGACATAGCGTCACCGCTAAATACTGTTGTGTTTGACGTTGTAGCTGCGTTAGTTATAGTCGAAGCGGTATTATTGAAAGTAAACGCTGGCCGTTTGTATTGGTATATGTTTATTTTTGGTGTACCAATTACCAAAGCACCACCAACCTCTACTTCAAACTTAACATCTGCTGTTGGAAGTAATTCAACAGTATAAACTTCACTTATCACTCCATTCAACAACGCTGGCACTTCTATTTTAGCGTTATAACTATTGCTAGAAACGTTTTTAATTTTTTCTTTTAAAACGCTGCAGCCCGTACTGTCTTTTACTTTTAATGTAAACGTAGGTTTGTTTACGCCTTTTATTTTAATGTTTAAAAAACCTCCATTAGGACTTATGCTAGGATTGTTAGACACAGAAGGTTTATCATTAGCAATCTCACCACTAACACTACTCTCTATTATGTTTTTTCCATTTACTTCAAAGGCAGTTATAATTTTTTCTTCTCCAGTAGAGTTGCCTGGAACAAAACCACTAATACCATTATTATCGTACTTTACTGTGTTTTGAGATGAGTTGTAAACTATGTTATACCATTTAGCTTGCTCTAGGGTTTGAAAAATAGGCTTTCCATTAACCGCTCCCAAGGTGTCTTGGATGTTAAAACCGCTATTCGGTAGTTCGCCACCGGAGCCAGTAGTGTTCTCGTTCTCGCTGGCATTTTGATACAGTTTCTTTACCCGATCTTCAGTCCAAAAAACCTCATTGCTCTTAGTTAAAGTTTCAGATTTTGGAATATAACAATTTGATGTTGATACTACTGAGTTAAGTAGAGAGCTATTGTTATAGTTACTAGTGTTTTCAACAACACTTACTACGTGTAAAGTATCCCATTCAAAATCGCCTTTTTTACACTTAACCCCAACACATCTCCATTTATCACTTATCTTAGGCGCTGAACTATTAATCTTATGATTATATACGGATATAGGGTTAATGATATCAACAACCCCAAAGTTATTTCTTTCACAACCAACAAGACCGCTATCTATTCCAACAGCTCTTGTGCCACAAGGACACGACATCGTATTGTAAAATAACTCAACTGTAGTAGATATCTCTTTTACACGAGCTCTGAGTCCTAAATCGCTATGAGAACGCCCTTCACGATCGTCAGGACTCATTACGCTATCGACTACTTCGTTTTCTAGATCCACACCGCTTTCCATTCCGTAACCGCCAAGACCAGATGTTTCTGAACGAGGACCACTTTGAACAGCTTCTGTGAATGGGGTTGGTTCTGTTACCGCGCTTGTATATTTCTTTTTTACTCGCCTATATTCAGCCATTTTTTATTTATTTATTTATTAATTTACAAAAACGAACCAACTACCACTCACGATACAACCTCCAGCGTCAGTAACTGATACGCTGTATGGTCCTAATGATAAACCACTTGCGGTTTGAGCTGAAGTCCCGTTACTCCAAGCGTAAATATAAGGAGCAACACCACCAGTAACATTTAAACTTATTGATCCATCTGAATTACCACCACCTCCCGTGGCTGGAGTCGCATCCGTAACGGTACCAACAACACTCATTGGACTAGGATCCACCAGTGTGACTGTCACAGTGTGACTACAACCAGGTTGAGAACAACCGTAATAACCATTACTCGTAGGGGTGAAAGCCCCAGCGTCATTGGAATCACAATTCCAAACCTGAGCCGTGTAAGTACCCGCTGGCATACCGGTAAGCGTGTCACTGCTGCTAGTATTAACTGTGCTTGCGCCATTTCCTATTAGATCACCGTTAGCGTTTCTCCAAGTTATAAAAGTTGCAGGCTGAATAGTTCCCTGTTGAAAAGCTAAACCTTGTAGTATTGAAAAAGCTGAGTTATTAGGTATTGGAAGAAATACCTCTAACACTCCATCATATGCTCCAGGACAAGAAGGATTTACTTGCTGGAAAACAACAGCCTCCCAATTACAACAAAACTCATCACCAAAACCTATACCACTTATCGTCGCGGCGTATGCACTTAGGTTTGTGCCAAGTGGGAAATCACACTCATAAGCGTCATTACCAGGGTAAGTGCCAGTGAAAGAGCAACACAACTCCCAGCCGTTTGATGGATCGCCTGGCGTTCCGTTTAGTCCACTGGATGACATTAAGTAGAAACTACCATTGTATTCCACTATAGCTCCAGGAGCATAGGTACCAACACCTAACCCATAAGGTATTGCAAGCGATAGATCACAATTTGGATAACAGGGACCGCCACAGTTATCATCACAATCATCAAACGTGGGATATTGACCTGAGTTATTAGTAAGACCTACACAGTTTCCACTGACACAATCGTACGAACCACTACAAGAGTTGGTAGTATCATCTAAACAATCTAACATAGTAGGGTAAATACCAGCCCCAGGAGTTCCAAATGGAACTGGTTGGTTGTTAAAATTGCTTAAAACTTCAAAACAAGTGTAAGGCTGTTGGTATTGCTGTGGGAATCCAGTGTACATCCCAGAATAAGTGCTACAACTATATGATGATGCATTCTGCACAACCACACCACAATTATCGTCACAATCTTGATATGTAGCATACATACCTGTTCCACCTATAGCCCCAACGCAGTTTCCGTGAAAACAATCATATGAAGGACTAGTTGTGATATTACCACAATTATCTAGACAATCTTGATATGTGGCATATGCTCCTGTCCCGCTCACAGCTCCTACACAATTCCCGTGAAAACAATCGTATGAAGGACCACTTGGCGGTACGTAAACACAGTTGTCTATACAATCTTGCCAAGTAGCATATTGTCCTGATCCACCTATTGCCCCTACACAATTCCCGTGAAAACAGTCATATGAAGGCGTAGTACTCGTGTACTCGCAGTCACAGTTTGGAACGTTTGCTTGTGATGAGTAAGTCGTCGCAGATCCAACCCATCCAAAAGGTCTATCTTGAGTTATAAATAGATCTGTCGTAATACCATCGTCCATACACCCATATATATAAGGTGCCACTGGAACTGGTTGCACTCCCATGCAGTCATATAAATACGTGTAACCGTCCTCACAACAGTTAGCAACACAATCGCATAAAGTCGCAAAACCACCGCTTCCATCGCCTGGATCTATACAACCATTATCAGTGCAACACCAAGTTTCATTAAAACCACAACAAGCGTTAGTGTCAGTATTACATGCTAGCTCAGTAGGGTAAGTACCTGATGAGCCGGTTATCTCCACACAATCACACGGACTGCCAACACAATTCCAACTCGTGACAGTTGGACACGTAGGGCAACTCACACTAATTGAATCACCAATACCTTGAAAAGAAAATTCTCTAGGATCTATGTTTCCAGCTGTGCCGTCGTTTAACCATTCCGTTGTTACTCCTTTTATTTGACTAAACCATTTATCTTCTTTATCCCAGAACTCTAATTCACCTAGTTCTTGAGCGTTTGAAGCAACACTACCAATATACCAACCGGTTTTAGGTAAATTATCGTAGTAATCAGGATTGTTATTTATTCCTGGTGTAATTCTCGCTTGAGAACCTTCGTAGTTAAATGTAGAATAACTTTTTATAATACCTGGTGCTTTGTTAAATAATACATCCACAGAAGACTCAAATTGGTTTCCGTAAAAATTGTTGTGAGTTTCATTAGCGTGATGCTTATACATGTTACCGTTTTTAAACGTGTAATAGCTATTGTTTAAACTAATACCGTTTTCGTGATCCCACGATTTAAATGATACCCATCCTTTACTCTTCTCGCTATAAGATAATGTGTTGACAACATCAGCGCCTTGTGCGGCCGTGGTGGTTCCAGTGCCACTTAACACCGCAACACCGGTAGAACAAGGAGATGTTTGCGTAGTTCCTAGCGGAAGTAAATATGATGGTTCGTAAGTCATTGATTCCAAAGTCATATTGTACTCTGATTTATTATCATCAAAACTACCAATAATATTGTAATCACCTGTTCTAGCCAAGGTGCCAGCGAAAAAAGCGTGCATCCCAACACTGGATATTGCTGTAATACCATCTTGAGATAGTCTTAATACTGCGCCTCTACTCGAATCAGCAAAATAAGCTCTATGAGAATCAGAGGCAAAAGATTCTGGATTTAATGAAATTCCATAATCTCCAATAAAAGGTCTAATTGTTCCAAGAACTTTATTTGTTGCTACTACATTGGTATTTCCATCCGCATTATATAAAAGATCTTTATTAGCTGGAACTTTTAAAACTCTATCCTCACAGAAGGCAACTAAGTCGGAGTCTCTAGCGTATAGTTTTTGAATACTACCATACGAAGGATTTGTATCTTTTGTTATAGCCTCAGCTTGTATGAATTGATTTAAATCATTAACACCACTCGTAGAGTTATATAATCCAGACCATATAAACCCGTTGCTTCTTCTTTCCTCTAAATAAGGCTCTTCTAATGTTGTAGATGCCTTTGGCCCATTGTCTATTGTTACTTGGTTGAAGTCATCTCTAATTCTATCTGATTCAACACCGTTACCGAATGAGTAACAATTAAACCAAGGTAATACTATTTGTTTGTTGTGAACACCTGTTTCTCCTGATATACCAACCAATTCATACCAAGTTCCTTCACCTACCACGTTATATGTGTTAGGCCCAACGTGAGCTTCCGTTCTACTACCATCCGCTCTATGGAACATTAAATAAGATCCAACTACAGGAGTAGTATGAAGCGCATTGTTGCTGTCTAGTGCTAACTCTGGAGCTGTCCAAGTACTCCCCTGGTCTACACCTAATCTCACATAATTGTCCTTAGCTGCTAAAACTCTTACGTCACGACTACCACCAGCTGTTAAACTAATTGTGCCAGCTCCACTTCCTGGAGCATATGGTGGATCCCAACAATGCACGTATGAGTTTTTAGTAATATCTATGTGAACAGGTCCTACAAACTGTTCTATTGTTTTGTTGTTTAACTCTATAGGGTATATTTGTCCTACTTCATAATATATATCTAAGCCAACATCTTCTTTAGGTTCTGTTTCCCAAATAGCTGGATTTGTACTAGTAAATTTCTCTGAGTCTGCTTCAAAATGTTCAAATATTTGAAAAGTTACACTACCAGGCACACCAGACTCTCTAGGTGGAGCGCCATTAGTAGTATAGTTGGCATCCCAACGTTTGTATTGCCCAATTTGATCTACACTTACCGCTCCATCCCCATCACCTCTATCAAACATAAAAGGACCACCTGGATGACCGTCGTATCCCCAATACATCCCGTCTGGTCTAATACCAGGAGCTGGGGTTGTAATGGTATCACCTTCCATAGCATGCCCTGCGGGAAAAGTTGTTATAGGGTTTGTTTGATGATCGAAATGTGGTGGGTCGTTAGGATTGTTAGTTGGTAAGTAGTAATGTGGAGCAACAGAACCTAATGCTCCACCACCATCAAGCACCTCTGCAAATATAGCGAATCTTCTACGCCTATTATAGCATGTTTTCCAAGCTTGAATTCCAGTAGGAAACTTATGATGTGCGTTCCAACTCCAACCAGCCGGTGCGCTAGTTCCAAGAGCGCCCGTAGGGTATATTTCAGTAGCCGCGTCGTCTCCATGGTGTTTTAAGCTAACTTTGGCATCCCACCACAAACATAACGCATAGTTATAAAACTCATGGTTACTTATACTTCTACTCGCAAAATCTTCTTTCCATTTATCACATGAACCCAAACTCCCATCATACCATGCTTTGTGGTGGTCTTTTATAAAATAATCGTTAAAACTCGCGTAGTTGTAAAGAAAAACTCCAAAACCCCCGTCTCTATCCATTTTCTCTCTAGCCATCCAATCACTAGTGTAGTCAGAGTTTGTGTTTACGGGTAAGCTAACTATGGTCTTGTATTTAACTTTCCCTGGATCTTCAGCCCAACCCCACATAGTTCCTGCTTGTCTTATTTTATTTATAAAAGCAATATCACCATTATGTTTGCTTCCTTCTTTAAAATCCCAATCAGCATTCGTATAGTCATTTGCTCCAGTGTAATTACCCCCACCATCTCCAGTGTTTAATCCAGCGTAAGAAAGATGAATTAATCCAATACTTGGATCTATGCCCAAACTACGCGAAACACGATGACCAGAATTACTTCTTAACACATCGCTATCCCTACCTGGAGTTCTCATGTTTAATCCTAAATAATCGAGATCCGCTTGTTTATAAGTATCAAGACCAGTTGCTTGAAGTAAATCATCTGCTGGATTGTTCCAATAAGAATGGTACTTACCAGACCCAAGAGTAGCATTTCTTGGTGAGTTGCTAGAAGTCCACTTAACTTTATTATCTTTGGTAGAAACAAACTGATGCACTTGCCCTTTCATTGGTCTAAAAGCCTCAACTTTATCTATAAACCAACCAGAAGAAGCGCTTAAACTACCATCCGCCTCATCGTCACCCGCCATTTTCCAAAATTTTTCTCCTTGTCCGTTGTCGCTATAATCGCTTGGCGTAAAGTACGTCATGTCGGGATCCATAGATATTCTCATTGGATTAGTACCAAACCCATCCCAACCACCATTATCTACTTGCTGTTCTTTGGGTGCTATATATTGGACTTTCAATGAATTGGTTACAACCGTGTTGTCTGCTACTGTGGATGTAATACCTAGCTTCTCTATTAAAGTGTGATCTTTTAATATTTTTACAAAAAACCTACCTTCGAACTCCGCCCTGTCTTCAGGTATCTTTTTCATTATTGAAAGCTCACAGCTATTTATTCTATTAAAGTAAGTTCCGTCAGGTGATGTCCACGCCATATCCCCGCCAAACTGTTTACCAGATTTTATAGCATATGTCCCATCGCCAGCATCCCATGTTACTTGTTTTATCCTATACCAAAGACTAGTACCAATTCCCGGCGCTAGCATTCTAAAATAAGTCTGTGAAACATCTTTGTTTATTAAAGATTCCTTCCATCCAGCTAACTCAAAAGCGTGTTTATGTATGTTTACTTGGAACGGACTTAAACCAGCTCCAGGTTCACCAGGGAAACCAACTGCATTTGGAGCTATTTGCCAATGATCACTACCCATCCCATCAGCATCTAAAAAACCATCTTGCACTCCACCCATAGATATGTTTTGTAACTTTATAAATCTAGGAGCTTCGTTTTCAATTGCAATAATTTTGTATCTAGCTGGATCTTCAATAAAATTGTTGTTATCATGCTCTTTTTTTAGGATTATAAATGTCTCCTCGTCAACTTTATTTCTATCGGCACTAGGGAATGACAGCCATATATTACCATCTTCCGCGTCATACCAGCGATCCATAGATAAGTTATAATACTCATTAGAAGTTTCTTTAACAAAAAACTTCATGTGAGTAGCCCAACTTGGTGGATCGTTTTTCATTGTAACTAATAGAGCGTTTCTTTTTGGCGCTCTATCTTTCTCAACATAGACAGATGCCGCTGAGGTTTCCCCATCATAGTTAGCACCCCTTTTATCTTCAGAAAAAACTGGAGTTTCTCTACCATATTGATCCAAGTAAACAACTCCAATTTGATATGTTCTTAATGATTTAAGGGATTTTGCTGGGTAATAATCTAAATGCCTTTTAAGCCCTGCGTGAATTTCTTCTGGAGATACTGCTCCAACGCCAGTAGATAAAACGCCAGCTTGTAAGTCTACTTTTATGCTGCTTTGAGCAGGGAATAAATCAAGGTTTTCAAGATTATAGTTTTGTAAATAGTTTCCATAAACCAATCTATTACCAATAACCTCTTGTGCTAATGCTTTTCTTGGAACGTTATCCCACGGTCTTAACAATTGATTTGCTGGTAAAACAGCGTGAATCATCTCTGTTGTTATAGGCATGTACCCTGTAACTCTAGCTTTTGTATTGTTAAAATTGTTTAATGCTGGGTTCCAGCTACTGTCACTAGATAGAGCATTCCATTCATTCCACACGCTAGCGTTGTATTCTCTTTTTTTGATTGTTTTTACGGAATATATATTTGTGGAGTTTGATTCTTTGTATAGAATATCAATAGCAACAACATCGTCTGGTATCTGTCTATCATGAACAAAATCTTTTATTGCTAGTTTTCGTAGATTATTAAGCATTCCAAGGTTATAACCCTCTTTAGGAACGTAATTAAATGGACCAGGTAAAAATGCTGGCTCTGTAAATGGAGAAAACGCAGAGTACTCACCGTCTTCATATTTGTATCTACATGCAAATCTTGGAAATTTAAACTGAAAAAGAGCATCTCTTTGTTCTAGTTCAACCGTCAGATTAAGTAAGGCACTTTCAATGTCTTTGTTACCCGATAGTATCTCGCACGTGTATCCAATAGAACCACCACTAATAACTTTTACCCTAACTTTTATTGTTCTGTCATCCGACTGATAAACGTTTAAAATATCTCCAGCACTAAAATCTGTGCCAGCCTGATAACCAGTGTCACCATCTGGATCTGGAGACACACTAATAACTATACTATCAACAAACTCTCCACTACTACTATCCAACCAGCTTCCACCTAAGCTTGACACCTCTCTTCTTAACTCAGCACCACCAAGATCATCATCACCATCCCAATCGTCTGTTGAAAGCGTATCTAACATTTCGAGAACAGGCGCCGCTGGAGGTCCTTTTCTTATAACCGTCAAATGTTCTTCTTCTATAAGCTTTCCAGAATTAACAAATGTATTTGGTGCGGCTCCAGCAGAGACGTCTTTTACCATTAAATTTGTGTGGGTTGTGTAATAGTTGGCAGCACTTAACGTAGCACCAAAAGCCTTCCCTCTTGTTATATTTATTCTTTTTGGTTCGGAATTATTGTCTGTCCAAAACAATAAATCTTCAATGATATTTACACCTGTTATTAAGAAGTCTTTGTTAAAGTTCAGAGCTCTATGCGCGTTAGCGGTGTGATTGTCTACGCATACAGGGAAAAACAACTGAGTGCTGTAATCGTATTCTATTATAAAATCTGTATCTTCACCGGCTATCATAAAGTAAAGCTTGTCGTTTTTATCATCAGATATAGACCCAACACAAGTCCCGCTTTCAGGAACGCCAGCAGTACCTTGCCATGTTCCACCGAGAAGCAAGTTACCTTTTAAAGTTCGTAAAGTACCAAGATCAGAGGAATCAGTCGTTGCTATCTCCACATTCAAAGCGTCTCTATACTCACCACTTGGCACTAATCTTTCATCAAGGTCTTTATTCATTTTACCTCCCTGAAAGTTATTCTTCATTTCCGGCATATTCTAGTGTTTTATAAATTTGGATTTACCTCTTAATATTTGAGTTAATTCTTCTAGTTTAATATTTGATAATCTTAATTTCGCTGTTCTAACAGCCGCAAACCTCTCTTTTTTATATCTTTGAACTATGTATTCTTGCACGTTTGATCTAGTTGATAATATAGCGTACATTAAGCTTTTATACATCGCTTCTTCGGCAAGTTTAGGTACAACCATTTCTTCGTCTGTACCTAAACTATCACTAATATATCTTAAGGTAATAGTTGTTCCTGACATGTTTGAGCTAAAGTGTATTAACCCTGTTGATTCGTCTATGTAAAAAGTCCCATTTGCTTGAGCGCGTTGGGTGTTTAATCCGTATCTTTGGCCTAAGAATGGAGTGAAAGAATCATCATCGAAATCTACTAATTGACTATTGTTATTCGAGGCAGAAAAACTAGACCAAGTGTCAGAATACTGAGGATGTATTAACATAGTAGTATCCTCAACACCATCATCATTTATGTCAAAAACATATTCTCCAATTGCTGATTGTTTTATAGCGTTTGGATTAGATGATTTCATTTCTGGATATAACAAGTGCTCTATACCAGAACTATCTTTGTAAGTTAATTTAACGTAATTAACATAATCTTGAGGCAACTGCATAACTAAAGAAGGTGGAACCTCTATCTCTTGAGCTTTTGAAGACTTAAAAGTGTCAAAAGATAATTCTTGCAAGGTTCTCATAGCATGAAACTGAACGTCTGTTCTGTTTACTTTACTTATTATCTTGTCTTCCCCAGTGTAAGCAATCATAAAATTATTAATAACATCCCTAAGTGGAGTCACGTGGTATTGCTCAACTATATTAGTGGTACCTACGTTTGGACCAGTAGCAGCAACGTTGGCATCTAAGTCTACTTTTATGTCTAATGATATTTTAACACCATCACTTGGGGGTGTAATAAACATAACAGCCCACCCGTTAATAGCGCTGTACTCAAAAGAATAGTTAATTATTACAGTACCAGTTGCATCTGCGTAAAATTGAGGGTATAAAACACCATCAATAAATAATTTTACCCTAGTGTTGGGTAGTCCACCTACAATATCTAAGTGATCATGAAGTGCTTCTGCAATTTTTGTTACAGTAAAAATGGTTATAGTACCATCTCCAGTAAACTCTTTACGTCCTATATAGTAATCTATTTCTTCTTGTGATAGTAGTCCCATTTATTATGATTTTTCTTGTTGAACTTGTTCTTTAACTTTTTGATTAGCATACTGTACTAAATTAGGATCTTCTATTATAACTCCAGCTAATTCTAATATTCTCATTACCAACTCGGTTTCTTCTGATGGGTGATGTTGAAAGTGTGTAGTCTTGTTGGGAGAGCCATTGAATAACGCTTTTTCTCCAATAACATCATACCCCCACTCTACTCTGTCAGGTTGCTTAATGTAGTTACACGTTAAATTACTTAGCACCTCGTTGTTAGTACCGTGAGCAAACACCCTATTGTCTTCATCTCTAACGTAAATAGGTCTAATATCCGTTGGTCGCAACAGTGGGGCGTGTTGGACGTAAAGCCACTCTTTTGCACTTACCTCGACACACTCATAGTTTTTACGAACCCCTTGAGCGGGACTAGCACCGGTACTCGCGTATGGATCTGCTAGCCCGTATATAACTGAATCTAATCTATATAAATCGTTTGGTAAATTGACACTAAACGGAATGTTTCGACGTTCAAAAATAGATATCTTCTCTGTTAGCATTGAATCAACATCAGAGTGGTTAATTTTACTACCAGGCATTTGAGCTGTTGCGTGTCTGTCATAAAAATACTGTTCAAACACAACGAGTTGTGCTTGGTTAGCTAAAAGATTATATTCTAATGGAGTTATATAACCACGCTGCTCTTTGTTTGCTATAGCTAAAACTCTTTGATATACAGTATCTATATTTACCATTTTTTATTTTTTTAACGGAATCTTTGGCTAAGCCAAGATCCTTTTGGATTATAAGGGAATTTTTCGTTTAAAGCATTTTTTCTAGCACCACATCCACAATCTTTACCAGTTGCTTTGTTTACTGTGTCTACAACTTTCTTTATCCCCGTTGCTTTTGTAAATTTTTCTATTGAGTCTCCTAGTCCTTTTGATTTTGTCATATAATTAAATTTTTAATAAATGGTCACCCCGAAGGGCAACCATATTATTTTGTTATTCGTTCAATCTTTTCTCTATATTAGAGAAGATCTCCATTCCTTCATCAGTCTTAAACCAATGCGCTAAAGCGGTATATGGATGTTCATCAAATGGTATTACCATTAGCTTTCTTCCATTAGAACCCCAAAGAAAATTTCTTCGATCTGAAGACAATCTTAAGATTCCAGCTTCTACAGCTTTAATACCAAAGTTTCTTAACATCACATTTTCATCATCCGCTAGTTCTAAGAACAATTTAGGATTATTACGAGCGAATACTAATAAATCTCTTCTAAGTTCCTTAGAACTCAACTCTGATACCTTAGAGCCTTGCTCAACTCTCATAATAGCTTCAGCTACATCAATCTCAACATTTCTAGCAGCAACCAATGCTTCAACTTGCTGTTCTAAAACGTCTATCTCTTCAGCCGCTAATACTGCTGGTTTATATTCTTCATAGATAGTTTCTCTGTGTGGGTGATATAAACTTAATAGTTTTTGTAAAGTTGTTTTTTCTTTTTCTACAAATAAACTACCAGATCTAAACACAATGTGCTCCAATCTTTGGTCTCCTTTCATTTCATCAACGAATGGTGTTTTTTGATTTTGACAATATTTAAGTTCTCTTTCGTAACCTTTTTCTTTGTCAAAATGATAAATATTTGCAGATTTAATAGATCTTGATAGTGGTTTTTTACCATCTCTTAAAAGATACAATCTATCTTTAACTTCCCATTCATTAGATGGTACTTTTCTTTCTCTTGCTTTTGGTTCTGCAACTACAGTATCTTCAATAAATTCTGTAACTACTTCTTCCATTGTTTCGATTTGAGGTAGAACCTCAACTTTCTTTGTTTTCTTTGCCATAATATAATATATAATAAA
>TARA_R110001599_G_scaffold227707_1_pt1 | contig 25020 bp, 23 predicted proteins | sample TARA_R110001599 | Tara Oceans TARA_R110001599 (sample SAMEA4398360) | marine metagenome | biome: Polar Biome; feature: [MES] marine water layer (ENVO:01000295) within the mesopelagic zone...; material: water (ENVO:00002006), including particulate matter (ENVO:01000060) such...
CTTTTTTAAAGAAGCGACTGTATCCTTTGCTGCCGCCTAGGTAGTAAATCCGTGGCATACCAATAACAGGGCAGACGACGACGAAAATACCAGCGCCCATCAATACGCTGGTAGTCGTCCCAATACAGCATTTGCATGATGACCCACTCACCGCCGCACTCGTGCTCGTTCTTGGAATACAAGACACCCATCGCATTGTCGGGATCAGTAAACTCAATAATGTGATTGCCAACGTGATGAGACGTGCCGCTAAATTGATGACGGAGAGTGTCGTCTACCCAGGCTTTTAAATGGCTGCGCCCACTCAGTTCGCGACTGACTCGAATATCTTCCGCAAACAAATTCACGTGTGCATCGAGATCGCGCATATCCAATGACAGCGAATACTTCGCCACTAGTTGGCGAATGTCATCCAGCGACTCCAGCCTGTCGATACGCTCTTCAATGGATTTAGACATACTTAATCTCCCCAGGCCGCCGCACCGGTATTTAGCTCTGCCATACGCCCACCATCCACCGGCAACACGGCACCAGTAATGTATGAGGCTTCGTCGCTAGCAAGAAACAATATGGCATTGGCGCATTCCCGCGGATCACCTATACGTTTTAAAGGAATGGTTTTCCCCGTCGCCTGCTGGCTTTTCTCATCAGGATTTACAGATTCTAATGAGGGCGTTAAAAAGGCGCCAGGGACAACAACATTGCACCGCACTTTAGGGGCCCATTCAATAGACGCGTTGCGGGTTAGCGAGATCATCGCCGCTTTTGCCGCACTGTAACCCGCGGTTCCCACCGAGCCCGCCAAACCGCAAACCGAGGAAACGTTCACCACTGCACCGCGATTTTCTTTCAATTGAGAGTAGGATTCGCGCATTAAAAACATCGCACCATCGAGTGACACCTGAAAATTTTGCAACCAACCGCGGGTGCTGTGATTCGCCAACATGCCGGGAATCATAGCCACCGCATTATTGACGATAATATCTATGCGACCAAATTTACCCATGGTGTCGGCAACCAGTTTTTTCACCTCATCTTCTTTGCTGATATCTACTGACAGCGGCAAACATTCGCCACCCATTGCAGAAATTTGTTCCGCCACCGCGTGTAGAGGTTCAATACGGCGACTACAGATTACTACCTTGGCGCCTTCTTCGGCAAAACGAATTGCGGTTGCCGCGCCAATCCCTTGACCACCACCAGTTATAATGGCGACTTTATTCTGCAATCTTTTACTCATTTTTTACTCCTAAAATTTGTAAGCGCAGCTAGCTTAATTTCCTGCCTCGCTGCACTGATCTGCGCCGCGCTGAAAATAGCATCGGCCCCCTATCCAGACTCTGTCGACCTTAAAATTCAGTAGATTGTCATCGCCTGCAAACGGGTCGCGATCCAGCAATACCAAATCAGCGATCTTGCCCACAGCCAGTGACCCAATCTCGTGCTCTTTAAAACTTTGCCACGCCGCGTCGATAGTCAGTGCTCGCAGCGCTTGCATTGCACTGACTCGCTGTTCAGGCCCAAGCACTGCACCACTGCGCGTTTGCCGGGTGACACTGGACCACAACAGTTTATTGACATCCATTGGCACGACGGGCGAGTCCAGATGCACCGTGAATCGCATATCTCTCGCTACCACATCGGCCATGGGACTGATACGCGAGCCGCGCGCTGGCCCAAGAAATTGATCGCGGTGACGATCGCCCCAGAAAAAAGTGTGGGCGATAAAAAAGCTGGGGCTAATATCCAGCGCCTTCATCGCGTCAAGCTGATCCGGGCGCGCTGTTTGCGCGTGAACGAGGATGCTACGGCTATCCTCGCGAGAACAGCTTTGCTGCGCTGCGCGTATGGCCGCAATGACCATATCGATGGCGGCGTCGCCGTTGCCGTGCAAGGCGAGGTGAAAGCCTTTGCAATACAGCGCAGTTACGCGTTCGTTGAGTTCATTTTGTTGGTAGCGAGGAAAGCCTCGATAGTCTTGATCTAATTGATCAGGCTGCTGCCGGTAATAGGGCTGGGTCAGATACGCCGTATAGCCTTGTATACTGCCGTCGACAATCAGCTTGATCGCTGAGGCGGTAAATTTATCGCTGTCAAAGTGTTCAAGATTCAATTCGCCATTCATTAATTTTTCAAAATTAATATCGGCGAGCGGCCAGGTAATTACCCGCTGAGGAATACGCTGTAAACGAGAGGCCCAGAACAATCCATTCAGCATGGGCATATCAACACCACCGCTTTGAACGGTAGTGACTCCCGCAGCCAGATACTGCTTTGCGGCTTCATCGATCATGGCTAGGAAATCAATGGCGCTAAAATCCATCGCTATCGGCGCAATTAAATCTGTCGCATGTTCAAGCAGTAATCCGCTTGCCTCTCCAGTTTTCGCGTCCCTTACAATCATTCCGCCATCCGGATCCGGCGTGTCTATACCAATACCGCCAAGTCGCAAGCCGGCACTGTTAACCACACCCATGTGACCCGAGCTGTGCATTAAATAAATGGGTCTGGTGGCTGACACGGCATCCAAATCTTGCCGAGTGGGATGGCGCGCCTCACTGAGCAAGGAATCATCGTAGCCAAATCCGAAAAGCCAATCCTCGTCTCCGCCCTCGCTAAGGCCGGTACGCAACAATGTTTGAATATCAGCGATGCTGCTCACTGAGCCAATCGGTGGGCTACTTAAATCTATGCCGACTGCGCTCAGACCGGTGCCGGGGAAATGTCCGTGAGCATCGATAAAGCCCGGCAATAAACTGCGGCCATCGAGGTCAGTCATCACCGTTGTAGAATCCGCTAATGCGAGAATGTCTTCGTCTCTGCCCAGCGCCACAATACGGCCATCTCGCACCGCCATCGCAGAGACAATTTGATCATCACTGTTCATGGTAATAACGCGGCCGTTATAAAATAATTGCTGCGCGGGCAGCGCCGGCTCAGAATCCAAAAGCCAAACATAGCCACCGCCACCAACGAGTAGCAACAGGAGTACAAGACTGGCAAAAATCCGTACTAAAACCGTTTTCATCACAGACTCACCGCCAGTTCACGGGCGCTGCGGATGGCACCCTCGATGTACCCTATCTCGGCGCTGTCGCCAATGCTATGAAGATCGACCTTGAGACTGGCAAACTGCTGGCGCAAATCACTGTCAGGTTCCGCACCTACGGCAATAATGACATTGTCGGCAACAGTGTGAGCTTCGCTCTCTCCTTGCGTAAACATCACGCGATCGGCCGTAATTTCCCGCACTGCAGCGTTGCGGTGTAGCTCCACACCGTGCTCCTTCAGTTGATGCAGCACCCGCCAGCGACGCACCAGGCTCAATTCTGCGCCCAGGTCGCGGCCCGCCTCTAGCACCGTTACTTGTCGACCGCGCTCGGCGAGCAATTCGGCCACTTCTAAACCAACTAAACCGCCGCCTATAATGCAGACACGTTTGCCCAGTGGCATATAGACATGGCTGAGTTTACGCATGAGATCGATATTCCGACTCAGCCCCAATGCACCGGATAAGCGCGTCAACAAGCGCTGATGCCAATTCAATTTACCGCGAGCATTGCCAGCAAACAGCATGTCGCGCAGCTCTTCGCCATCAAGGACATGGCTGAGTTGCTTACCGGCAATATCCGGGGCGCGTCGACGAGCGCCCGTTGCCAATATCACGGTATCAAAACCAGCAGCGTTGATATTTTCGCTATTCGCCGATTTGCCCAGCTCGATATTCACCGGCAATTCCGCCAAGGCATTTTTGAGATAACGCACTATTCGACCATTGGGCTCATAGGCCAATGCCGCCACTCTGGCGGTACCACCGAGTACCTTGTCGCGCTCCCACAAGCTGACTTGATGACCACGCAGGGACAACACTCGCGCAGCCTCCATACCGGCAGGGCCACCGCCCACTACCAATATGCGGCGTGCAGCTTTAGTCGCGACAATCTGCCCCAATTCCGCTTCGCGACCAGTACCGGGATTAACAGCACAGAACATAGGCTCATTGATAAAAATTTGGCTGACGCAGACATAGCAATAGATACAGGGGCGAACGGTGTCTTCGCGACCAGCTAATAATTTATTAGGCAGCTCGGGGTCCGCCAATAATTTGCGCCCCATGGCAACAAAATCAAAATCACCCGCCGCGATATGTCGCTCCGCTATCGCCGCTTCGATACGACCAACGGCGATCACTGGAATACTCACTGCCGCTTTTAACTCAGTGGCAAATTCAATATAACCCCCGGGCGTATGCACCAGCGGCCCTTCGGTAAACGCAACCCCAACACTGACGTCAGCGTAAGCGCTGACATCGATTGCGTGACAACCCGCCACTTCGAGCAGCTTGGCAACGGCAACGGTATCGCTAATGCGAATGCCGCCTTCAAGCCTAAACTCGTGGGCATCAAGGCGACAGATTATAGGGAAATCATTGCCGATCTCTGCTTTGATCGCAGCGATAAGTTCCAGTAAAAAACGCGCGCGATTGTTAACATCGCCGCCGTATTCATCATCGCGGCGATTGCTATAAGGAGACAAAAAAGACGAAATTAAATAGCCGTGGCCGCAATGCAGTTCAATAGCATCAAAGCCCGCAGCGACAGTGCGACGTGCGGCGGCGACAAACTTAGAAATCGCCCATTCGATATCGGCTCTATCCATCACTTTATATTGCGGACCTTTACCATCGGGACCCGCAGCTCGGACAAAATTGGCTATTTCTAACTGGGTCAAACTGTCAAACATATCTCCCTTTTTGCGATGGGGAACAGAGGGCACCAACATAGGCCGTCCCGCCGCAGTGTCTTCCTGCGCGACTTTACCACTGTGATTTAGCTGCGCCGCAATCTTGCAGCCATGGCGATGCACACGATCAGTTAGCTCTGTTAATGCAGGCAAATAGGCGTCGGAAGAAAAGCCAATCATATTCGGCATCGCCGCGCCTTTGGGCCAGGAAACCGATGAGGTTTCCAATACAATCAAGCCCACGCCGCCCGCCGCACGCGCTTCGTAATAGTCCATCAACCGCTCGCCAATCGAACCATCATCATTGGCGAACTCGGAGCCCATGGCCGCCATCACAATGCGATTTCGCAGTGCCAGGTTGCCGATTTTTCCCGGCGAAAAAAGCTGGGGATAATGAATATTTTTAGCCGCGATCATTATCGCCACCCTCGATCAAAAATTGGCTATACCAGCGCCGGAACTTGGCAAAAGGACCATCGCCATCGCATAGCATGGGCTTTTCAAGGTAGCGTTTACGCGCCCAAATAATTTTATCCTCTTCCATCTGCTGACGAATATCATCTATGATGGCCTGTGCAACTCGACTGGTTTTACCGCCATCGCGACGCTGAATGAAGGCGTATTTGGCACGGCTGCGAATCCCATTGATGGGTGTGATATTCGCCATTAAGACCGTGTCGCAAATACCGCTGAATCGCACCACAGAGAGGCCTGGCCCGACGCTGCTATTTTCAATGCGGCCTTCGACGGCGCCGCGAGGGGTGTCCATTTTTGAGACAAAGACACCGTGACGAAGGTGGTCTTCAAAACGAATCTCAGCTGGCTCAGGAATTTCGGGGGTACCGTGTACAAAGCAGAAATGCGCTGCATCGACGGCATTCTCGCCAATTTCCTGCATGTGGGTTTCAATCTCCCACTCGTGTATTTGCAGCTCACCCCAGTCGGCATTGTCGAGCCCAGCCTCGTCGATCTCGATGGGATCAAACAACGGATCAACACCCTCCGGGTGATACCACACATAGATACACTGATTCGCTTCACGGACGTGCCAGCTAGGAATCACCTTTTCACAGCGCGCCACCCGCGGCGGTAAATTCTTCGCATACGGGATGCTTGTACACTCGCCCTCGCCATTAAACTGCCAACCGTGAAACGGGCAAACTATGCTTTCGCCCACCACCCGCGAGCCACCACCAGCCTGATCGCGAATACCGTAACCCAGGTGCGCACCCATATGGGCACAGTAGGCGTCCAGGACCTTGACCGCGCCAGATTCAGTGCGAAAGATCACCAGCTCTTGATCGAAGTACTCCAAGGGCAAAGATTGGCCAATAGCTAATTCTTGAGAATACAAAACCTGAAACCAGCCAAAGGGCATAGGCAGCTCGACCCGCGCCCGTTTAGAGGAGGCAATAAGCGTATTTTTGTCTGTCATGATTAACCCCTTACTGCGCCGCCGCCATCCACAGAAAGCAACTGACCAGTGATAAAAGATGCTTTTTCCGATAAAAGAAATGCAACCGCATTCGCGATTTCCGAGGGCTCGCCAAGGCGACGCATAGGCGTCACTTTATTCATCTGCTCTTCGGCTTTTGGTTGTTCCTTAAAATAGTTCTCTAATCCGGGGGTGCGGATAACCCCGGGGGACACCGCATTGATCCTCACACCCTGCGCCGCATATTCTGCTGCGGCGCTCTTGGTTAAAATATTTACGCCACCTTTGGCCGCCGCATAGGCGGTGTTAAAAGCCTGACCGCGCAAAGATGCATTTGACGAGATATTCACGATGGCACCAGCGCCCTGCGCCAACATCGCCTCTAACTCGTACTTCATACACAGCCAGGTATTGGTTAAACACATCTCCAGGGTCTGATCGAAGACCGCGCGACTGAATTGATGGATCGGGCCACTGCCTCGGCTCAGCGCCGCGTTATTGCAAGCGATATCCAAGCGACCAAAACGCTCAAGCACGGCTGTTACCATGGCTGATATCTGTTGCTCATCGCTCACATCGCAATAGAAAAAGGCAGACTCAACACCGTGGCGCTGCAAGGCTAAGGCAGCCGTTTCACCTGCGTCACGATTGATATCAATGAGTGCAACACTCGCGCCCTCGATTGCAAGCTGCTCGCAGATAGCGTGGCCAATACCCGTTGCTCCACCGGTTACCAGAGCGATCTTTCCCCGCAAAACTCCTGTCATGATTTATCTCCAAGGATAATGTTGCTTAGACCATTCGCTGGCTTTAAAGCGATATACACAATCGGCCAAGTGACTAGCGCTGCAACGAGGCCCATCAATACGCCCTTGCTCACGCTGTAGCTAAAACGGCTCAGCTCATAAAGCTCAAAGAGCGGAAACGCCAGTAGCAAAAACACGGCCATCAGAACGAAGCCATACACCGCTAGCAGTCCGGCAATGGCGGTATTTCTAAAGGACGCCATATAAGAAAAAAACAAGGTATAGAATCGCGGCAGCGGCGCATTAACTTGCATATTTGCCGGCGCCTTCTTCCGCTGCATCGGCAACACGATCAATGTCAGAATAAAAATCAGAATGACGGTAGTTGCCAAAAAATCATAAAACACTCCCCCACCACCATAAATGGGCAAATGCACTTTTCCGCCACTCAAGAGCCAAGCGCAGATGCCGTTAATAATTGAGTTACTGACACCGCTATGCAGCGCCGTTTTTAAAATATAATTATTATTTTTACTCACTGCCCTACTCCAGATGCGTAATTGACTTGTATCGAGCTATGGCTTCATATTAACCCTCACAATAATTCGCTAAAGCACATAATCTTTCATAAGCATCCACATTTAAGTTCAAGCACCGCAAAGAGCAGTTAATATGCATAAAATCAACAACATATCCGTTGGGAAATTTCTCCGGGTACTGGACTATCTCGACAAGGTTGGCATTGACTCTGCCGCTATAGCCAAAAGTGCCGGCATGGATGCCAATCATTTACTCAAGTCACCGCCAGACAGTGAATTGCCCGGATACAAATACTCGAGCCTATACGAGCACGCCGCTGCCGCGATGCAAGAAATGGACATTGCACTACCGTGGGGAGCGGGCATCGGCACCGATGTATTTCGCTTTATGTGTTACAGCATTATCAATTGCCAAAATTTAGGTTCAGCTTTGCAGCGCGCCGAACGCTATCAAAAAATGCTCCACCCCATAACCGGCTACCAGATTCACCTCAGTTGTGAAAACGGCATTGCTAAACTGCACTACGATTTTGATATAGACACGTTCAATAGTCGTTTCAGCCCTGACTCATGGGACAGAACCAGCCATTCAGACACTATTGCCAAAGCCTCCGGGCTGCGTGTGTGGTTTGCATTTATGGGTTGGCTGGTAGGCCGTGATATTGAAATTTCTGCGCTAACTATTTCGGCACCACCGGTATCCAAGGCCTATAGCGACAGCTTAGAGAATTTAACCGGCGTTCAGGCTGAGTATAATGCCACTCATACTGCGATCTATTTTAGTGAAGACTACCTGCGCTTTCGCACCGTACACACCACAACATCGCTTGAAGCCTTTCTGGAACACTCAGTATTTTCGCTCATCACTCAGGATTCGAAATCTGCCAGTACCGGCGCCGCCATAAAATCGTTACTGGCAAAAAGTGGCACCGGTAGCTTACCCAGCTTTGAAGCCATGGCCGAAGATTTACATATGTCGCCGTCGAGTCTGCGGCGCCGACTTCACAGCGAAAATACCAGTTATCAAGAACTCAAAAATGTATACCGAAGTGATATCGCAACCCGCTTATTGCGAAATGAGAAATTAAAAATTCACGAAATTGGCGAGCAACTCGGCTTCCTGGAATCCAGCTCATTTATTCGATCCTTTCGCAGTTGGACCGGCTTAACGCCGAAGCAGTTCCGCTCACAAATGGAAGACCAGCATAGTGATATCGACTAGCCTTCGGGACACAAACGACGGGCATAAAAAAGGCGAGTAAACTCGCCAAAAAAACCTCAACAGGGAGACCCAGCAGACGTCATCATAAAAATCTATATTGACAAGCTTTACACCAAGGCAACAATGCACCCGCAAGCGCGGGAACATTGTCAGTACTTATCGCTGCTGCAGTCGAAGCAAACTAGCTCAAGCCCATGCATCAATAGCTGTAACGAACCTCCATACCAAAGGTGCGCGGCGCACCGTACTGCTCAGTAATTAAACCCAAGCCCTGGAAGTTAACACCGTAAGATGGGTAATCATCGTCGGTAAGATTATTTACCCACAGCGACACCATCAGATCGCCAGTCTCAACAGGGATCTCACTCAAGCTGAGCCGAGTGTTGATAATTGTGCGTGCGTCCATCGAGCTATTGGTATAAAGAATCGGTGTGCCACCCAGGATTGATGGCGACAAACTAACTTGCTCCCAGGTGTCTTGCCAATTCGCGTCGACAAACAGGTTGAAGTTACCAATCCCCGTATGCGCAAAGGTGTAATCCATACTGGCAGTGACTTTATTGCTCGGTGAGTTACCGCGCTTGGCTTCTGCACTGCCGTCAATGCACTGGTTATTGGCACAGGTATCCGGAAATTCTTCAAAGTCGCCGTTAATATAGGTATATGACAGACTCACGACCATATCTTCAACTGCGACCACGGCGATCTCAACCTCGCTTCCCCAACGCTCGGCTTTACCAGCGTTAATGGTTGTCGAGGTTACTCCACCCCCAGTGCTTTCAAGAGAGCTGGTCTGCAATTCGTCATACACATAAGTGTACAAACCGGCGTTCACCCGCAGACGTCTATCCCACCAATCAGACTTCACACCAACTTCCAACTGCTCAATAACTTCCTCTTCAAAACTATTGTTAAACACCTCGCCATTAAAACCACCCGAGCGATAGCCGGTGGCATAGCGCACGAAGCTGTTTATATCGTCTGTGATGTCATACGCTGCAGTGACGTTGTAGCTAAAGTTATAAAAATTTTCATCCCGCGACAGCGCGCGTGCCGGTGAAACACCAAACGGCGTGCTAACCGAACCGTAGTCGTAATTGATCGCCTTTTTCTCTTCGGTGTAACGTATGCCGACGGTCAAGGCGAGACGATTATCAAGCTCGGCAAAACGATAGGTACTTTGGCCGTAAATCGCCAAGGCGTCGGTTTCCAAACTGTACTTCTGATCATCGCGCCCCGCCAGCGGGATAGCAAAAGCCGCCTGCCGATGATAGTTAGATTCATCTTCAAACCAAAATAAACCCAGCACGTAATCAAGTTGTTCAGTCGCACCAATGAACTGAAATTCCTGTGACAGCTGCTCGTACTCAGACAGCGTATCTTGCATGCTATGGCCGGCGCCCTGTTGATCTATGGCGTCCCAAAGTGAATCTACGGCGGGAAACGATGCGCCACCGCTGCCACCGTAATATTGAAGCAGCACGCCGTGAAGTCCGTCATTGTAAGCACCCACCCCATTGGCATCCAAGCTGCTGTCGATATCATCCAGTTCACCGGCAACATAGGTCTCGGTTTCCCGCTGGGCGGTGATCGATTTAATCGTCACGTCGCCTAGCATGCCTCGCTCGCCGAGCTGCCATTCCGCGGTAATCGCGTGACCATCGACCTCACTCTGAGTAATCGGTGTCGCCTCTGCTGCGCCGCCATCAGGTCGGCCCTCACCATTGGCTAACACCTGCTCATAGGCATCGATGGTTTTTTGAATCGATGGCAACCAACGACTGCTAATACGCGGGTCAGCACCCGGCGCCATTGCCAGTTGGCCTGCGGTAGTTTGAGCAAAACGCAGGAAGCTTAAGCGATCACCACCTAGCGCTGGGCCTTCGGTGAAACCGACCACTTTCTGCAGCGTGTTGACTTCATCTAACTCGCTGTGATCGTAAACATAATCGACGGTCACATTCTCAGTTGGCTGCCAGCGCAGTGCGGCGCGCCACGCTTGGCGATCTAAACTGTCAAAGTCCTCTCCGCCAGAGTAATTATCGTAGAAGCCATCGCGATCTTTGGTCATAAAACTCACTGCGGTGGTTAACTTCCCCGCACCTTCGCCAATCTCACCCAATGCATCAAAATCAACATTCGTTTTTAAGGTGCGCAGGCCGTAATTGCCTATGCCAGCTGTTACGTCAACCGCAAACTCTTCCAGCGGCTTTCTCGAAATAATATTCATGGCACCGGCGGTGGAGTTGCGACCATACAAGGTGCCCTGTGGACCTCGCAGAACTTCAATACGCTCGATTTGCGCTAGATCCAGGGCGGAACCCAGCATCTTGCCAACGTATACGCCGTCGACATACATCCCGACAGCGGGATCCAGGGAGATATTAGCCGGTGAACCACCCGATATACCTCGGATGCTCAGGCTGGTGATACCACGCGAACCAGGAGCTGAATAGCCACCCATACCCGGCATACTGGCAAACATATCGTCGGCATTGCTAATACCGCGTTTTTCAATGCCATCGCTAGTCAAAGCAGTGATCGCAATCGGCGTATCCTGCATAGATTCAACACGTCGCTCAGCGGTAACCAACACCTCTTCCAGCACATTTTCGGCGTGTACGGAATTAATTCCACTGGCAACGCTGGCCAACACTACCGCTCTGATTGAATTGCTATATTTCATTTTATATATCCGATTTTTAGATTTATATAACGGTGCACTTGAAAAAAGATTGCGATCACACGCTGATCTTTTCATGGATACAAGATTAGCTAATCCGTTATTTTTAAGAAGAACAAAATCATCCAAAACTGTTATCGATTACGGTCACTGCCGTCCCGCACAAACGCCACAAGCTGAGCAATGGCCCCATCCAGGACACTTTCCGGAGGGAGTGGGGCCAAGCCCTCAACACCGCAGCGGCCGTTTACCTCCTCTTGAATTGAGCCGCACTCCGCCAATGGCATGTAAAACTGCTTATACCAGCGCCTGCCGCGGGCAAAGGGACCATCTGTTTTAATCTGTAGCACCCGCAATGCGGGCTTTTTCTGCTTCCAAATCCCAAAATCTGCGGCTAGCGAATCGAGCGCGCCAGCCTGCAATTGCTTTGCCTGCTCTACTTCATCAGGCCCCGGCTTAGCTACCCCGCTGTTTACCAAGAGGCCGTGCCACAATTTCACACGCCCATCTGCTATTGGTGTATTGGCGATGATTTCAATACTTTCAACGTCGCCAAACAGTTGGTGCGAAAGCAACACTCCCGGCCCGGTATACCAGGTTGTGGTGCGCAACATAGCTTGGTATTCCTTGTGGAAACCGCCCTGATGTTGAATATAAATGTGATCGCGGAATTCATTTTCAAAATACTCACACGGCGCACCGTGAGTAGGCCCTAAATGTCGTGCATCCGCCATGTTATCGATAATTTCCTGGGGATGAACTGCCAACTCGCCAAGGTGATCCAAACGCCAGTGAATCCACTCACTTTGCTGGCACTGTGGCACGTCCGGCACCGGATAATGAGGCTCATTGCCGTCATTGTCATACCACATCCATATGCAGCCAAGACTCTCTGCAACGACATAGCTATTCAGTTTTGCCGACCGAGGTTTGGGGCCGTCAAAGTAGGGAATATCATCACACACACCATCGGCACCAAAACGCCAACCGTGATACGGACAACGGATAGAATCACCTTCAATTTGCGCGCCCTCCCTCGCAATGATCGCGGTGTCACTAGCTGCAATATGGCATTGCATATGAGGGCAGTGGGCATCTAAAAGCACAAGCTGACCGCTTTTACCTCGGTAGAGGGCAAAATCCTGATCAAAAAAGCGCAGCGCCAGGGGACGCTCAGTGAGCTCATGTGACTCCGCAATAACATACCAGCCACGGGCGAAGATATTCGGTCCAAGACTGTATTCAGTAGATGTGGCCATAGTTAAACTCTAAATTGCATCTGGACGGAGCATGGCATCATGGCCTCCGTCGACATAAAGGATGGAGCCGCTGACAAAGCTCGCTTCAGAGCTCAGTAAAAACCCAATAGCATCGGCAATGTCTTTGACTTCACCGGCCCGGCCGAGGGGAATTGCAGCAAGGAATTCACGAATCGCCGCACTGAATTTAGGGTCGTTCTCAGTGGCCATCGTCATCGCCGTTCGGGTGTAGCCCGGCGCAACCGCATTGATGCGCACCCCTGCACGGGCATACTCTGGCGCCTTGCGCCGCAGCCATTTTGATATTGCCTGCTTGGAACCACTGTATGCGGCGTGAGGGGATATCTCGCTCAGGGTCTGAGACAACAAGGCACGATCATCATTTAGCAGAGCGGCGACATAGTTGGGGTCGGTCTCGTGCGGAGCAGAGTTAGATGATGTCAGCACCGCAGAACCTCGAACGGCGGCCAAGACGTCTTTCAAGCCCTCTAGCAAGGCGATGGAGCCATAAAAATTGACTTCTGGGATCAGTGCGGCGTTAGGGCTAGCACCGCCCACACCGGCGCAACAGACCAGGCCATTCAAGCCCTGCTCACTTATTTCCAGGCATCGCTGAAGTGCCTCGCTGCGACCCTCTTCACTGGCAAGATCGGCAATGATATCGCCTTCCTGGCGATCCAATCTGACTACTTTTTCGCCGTCATCTTCCAAGCGCTGACTTATCGCTGCGCCAATTCCAGATGCCGCACCTGTCACGATATACAATCCCATTTTTTAATCCTCAATATCGGCCATAGACCTTATGAAACTCGAGCTTGGCCGCCATCTAGCGCGATGGTCTGGCCATTCACATAGCGACTGTGATCACTGCACAACATGCTGACAAAATCGCCAATATCTTCCTTGCACTCACCAATGCGGCGCAGCGGGATGGAGGCGATGAATTCAGCGGCCTCTTGGGGCCTATTTTCTGTCCAGGTTTTTAATCCCGGCGACATGGCGTGAGGCAAAATAACATTGCAGCGAATACGCTCAGCACCCCACTCACAGGCCGCAGCGCGGCTGATCGAACGAATTGCTTCTTTTACTGCCGCGTAAGCGCCGTAACCCGACATATCCCAGCGCATGCCAACCGACGACGCCAAATTTATAATCACCCCATCGCCACGCAAGTACGGATAACAAAGCTTCATAAGCCGTAAAGTCGCCATCGGCCCGGACTGCCAGCCAGCCTCAATTTTTTCCTCGGCTACCGCTAACAGCGTGCCCAAGGGCACCTCCTGAGCGTTGTTGACCAGAATTTGAATACCACCGGTTTCATTCACGACGCGCTCAATTGCCGCCGCCAATTCACTCGCATTCTTAACATCGACGGCAATCGCGATCGCCTTACCACCAGCTTGCTCAATCAGGTTTCGACTGGTCTCCAGTTTTTCTAAACTACGACCCAGCAGGGCCACCGTCGCACCGCGCTCTGCGAGCGATATGGCAATACCTTGGCCGACACCCTGACCCGCACCGGTCACCACCGCCGTTTTATTTATTAAAAACCGATCGTTCATTCATCACCCCTTTAAATACCTGAGCCAATACTAGCGTCACTCGCGCGACGGCAAGCCCACAAAAACAACTAATTTTATAAACATTTTCTCGACTAGTGAGCTGGGTTGTTTTGCTTATCAATTTGAATGGAAATGTCCTGAGCATTATTTAGCGCAAGGACTATGCTGCGCAGCTGTTCACAGAATCGACAACACAGTGTTAAGAAAGCCCCAACAGGAGAGCCAGTATGAAATTCAGTTTTAACCCCAGTATGTGTCCGCCGGATCAATATGCGGCTTTAACACTGGCCGCTGAAGAGGCGGGGTTTCATAGCATTTCGTTTCCTGACAGTCTCTGCTATCCAGAGCATTCATCAAGTAACTATCCTTACAATGGCGACGGTTCGCGAGAGTTTCTAAAAGATCTTCCCTTTGTAGAACCGCTGGTCGCTATTCCCTACTTAGCCGCAATCACTACAAAAATCCGCTTCAACACCGGCGTTTATAAACTCGCGGTGCGGCAACCGGTGGCGGTGGCAAAACAAATCTCGACGCTCGCCATCCTCAGCAATAACCGCTTTGATTTCGGCATTGGCTTAAGTCCTTGGCCGGAAGATTTTGAAGCCTGCCACATACCGTGGGAAAAACGCGGCGAGCGCTTTGACGACCAAATTAAAATTCTTCGGGGTTTGTTGAGCGGCGACTTTTTTGCCTATGAAGGCGCGCAGTTGAGTTTAAATAGCATCAAACTCTGCCCCGTTCCTACAGCCCCAATTCCGATTATTGTCGGCGGGCATTCTGATGCGGCATTGCGCCGCGCAGCCAGATTAGGTGACGGCTGGATTGGTGCTGGCGCGAGCGCCGAAGAATACAGCGTTCTTATCAACAAGCTGCAGGAATTCAGAAAGCAATTTCAACGGGATCACCTGCCATTTGCCATCCACGTCAGCTCAAAAGATGCCTATCATCAGGCCGGCCAAGACGCACTGGCGGCCCTCGGTGTAAGCGAGTGTCATATCGCTTTCCGCAACCCCTACGACGGCAAGCCAGACACCCAAAGCGTCGATGCCAAAGTTCAACAACTTCAACACTTTGCAAAGCAGTTTATTTTCTAGGGTCTCTCCCCGCATTCCGCCAACATTGTTGGCGGTTTTTTTATTTTTATTTTGACAAGACAGCTACCTGTAATGCAGCATCGAGCTAAACAAATCACTATTGCAGATACGCAAGTAGCAACTGCAAAAGCTCCTCTCTGAATTCAGGATCAGCCAGTAAATCAGCTTGTTCTATTAAAGCCTGCCTAAGATTTCCCTGCAGTGTCTGCTCTATTAAGCGACTGCGAAACCGCGGATTACCTTTACATTGATGCTTGACTAAAAAAGGCTCCAACCACGCCTGCCAAGACGGATTATTCTGTAATTGCGTCAGTTCATTAATATAGCGATGAATATCAAAACTGTGTTGATACTCTCGAAAAAAATCGGGATCGAGTTTCAGTAAGGCCAGTAATTGTTCGCACTCTAAATCAATAATTTTAGCCAATGTATCACTTAAAGAGTGATTCGAAAGTCTATTAAATTCTCGAAATCGCTGACTTGCCTGCTCCGCCAGTTCCACCATTGTCTTGTCGTAAACGTCGGCAAGAATGGCTTCCTTGCTCGGGAAGTATTGATATAGCGACGCAATATTCACACCCGCAACATCCGCAATGCGCTGCGTGGTTAATTTAGCTGCGCCCTCTTCATCTAGAATTTTCAGGCATGCCTGTTGAATGGCGTGCACGGTAAACAGAGAGCGGCTCTGCTTGGGTAATTTCCGCGCTCGTGGCGGTTGCTTCTCTGTCATTGCGGCAAGGCTCAAGTGAAAAATGTAAACAGGCTGCTCGAATTTTTATAATTATTTAAAAAAACCAATACAAACATGGACTTACACTACTTCATAAAAACTCAAAATGCCAGTTGTTATCACTGCATCAAAGCCTCTAGGCTAAGTCTTATCGACAATCAAAAGGGACCTATCTGGTGTATTTTGACTTTACCTATTATGCCCGTGTTTTACGACATGTGTGGTGTTTAAAAAACTGGTCAGGCCGATCTCGAATGTTGCGAAGATTACTGCTGTGGCTGCCCCTGCAATCGCTTTTTCACAGCCTGTGCTTTTTATTAGATTATCTGTTTTTTCCGCGCCTATGGCGGCAGCGAGTAGATCGCCCGGTATTTATTGTTGGCCACGCCCGCAGTGGCACGACCTTGTGCCACCGCCTCTTAGCGGCCGACGGTGATCATTTTAGCTATTTTCTATATTGGGAGCTGCTATTCCCTTCACTGTTACAAAAAAAACTCATTCGCGCACTTGGTAAACTCGATCACGCCTTGGGACAGCCCTGCAAGCGCCGATTAAAAAAATGGGATGACAAAACCTTCGGCAAATTTCGTCATATTCACAATATGAGTTTGTGGAATGCCGAGGAAGACCAGTTTGTAATGCAAGCCGCTTTTGTTACCCAGCAGTGGGCAGTCGATATACCGCTGATGGATAAAATCGATCTCTATCATGTTGATAATATGTCGGCAAAAAAACGCCGTCGGTGGATGCACCACTACCGCGAGTGCGTCAAACGACAACTATTATTAAATGGTGGCAATCGCATCCACCTAAGTAAGAATCCGCTTATGTGCGGTTGGGTGGCCGCCATCATCGACACCTTCCCGGATGCACGCATCGTCGTCATGATGCGCAATCCCAACGATTGCATTCCCAGCACACTCAAATTGTTAGAGCTTAGCTGGCAGGGTAAAGGTTGGAAGCCGTCTCAATATGCGTCCTCGCTTCGCGAAATGACCGACATCGCCTTTGACTCTATGCGCCACCCTCGCGAAGTCTTAAACAACCATCCCGACACGCCACATGTATTTATCGATTATCGCCAAATTACCGCCGAACCCAGGCAGGCCATTCATCGTCTCTATGAAGCATTGGCTATGCCGGTGTCTGCGGACTTTGACGCATGGCTAATGCATCAAGAAGACAAAGAGCGCAGCCACAAAAGCCACTTTGAATATACGATCAATGATTACGAACTCTCCCATCGCGAGATTGAATCGAAACTCAGCGATTTATTTGACGAGTACCAGTGGCCGCGTTTGAGCGGTGAGAATCCCTCTCAGACAATGGAGACAATAAATGGATAGTGCATCAGTCAGCCCTGACAACAAAGAGAGTAAAGAACGCCTTAAGGCCGCTTGGGATGATTTAATCGCGGAATTGCAGTTAGCCCGCGACGCCATCGATAATCCGGCGTTTTTTCCACCCGAGGCCAGCGATCGTAATTTAGCGGAAGGCTACCGCTACCTTGCGGGCTTTATGCACCACGCCGTTGAGCGCGCCTTCCATGAAGATGCGGATTTCCCCGCTTTCCGCAATGGTTTGTCGGTGTATAACAAATCCACCATCGACAACGCCGACGCTATCTATTTTTACGCTCCCATCGACGGTAAAAAGCATTACCGCGTACATGGCAATATCGCCGACCACCGTCACTGGCGCGGTGAAGCGCGCGCAGAAAGTGGTCCACTGGCTCCTCAATACCTCATCTTTGAAGTTCACAGTGGCGCGATGTCTGGCGACTCAGGTGATTTAAGAGAGCTGGCCGCCGGCGGCAGAACCGGCTTTGGCAGCTTGGACACCTCTTCACTATCGGTGGCCGACAATGGCGACTTCGAATTATTACTCGGCCCTGAAAAACCCGCAGGTTATAGCGGCAATTTTGTGTGCACACGCAAACCGCCCAGCAAGCGCAATCCAGATGGCGATGATCGCTATGCTGACTATATAAGTGGCCGCCAGCTTTTCTACGACTGGGGCCGTGAGCAAGCCATACAATTAAATATTAGCGCCTTAGATACCGAAGGTTGTTCACCCCCAGCACTGGATAGCGAGCGCGGTGCGGAGCAGTTGCGCCACATGGGTGGTATTATTCGTGGGCAAATGCACTTCTGGTTGGCGTTCTACGAAAAAGTACTGAACTGCAATCAGCGCGCGGTGGAACAGGGGCGCTATTTTATGCCAGTCAACGCCTACAACCAGCCCAACGCTGCCTCGGGAGATACCGGCGGCGGTATGAGCACCAATATTTATGCCGGGGGTATTTTTGATATCGCCGACGATGAAGCGCTGCTTATCGAGGCCAGTTATAGCGGCGAGCCCGTGTATAGCAGTATCCACCTCGGCAATCTCTGGGGCGAGTCACCAGATTACGCCAATCACCAAAGCAGCCTCAATGGCTTTCAGACGCATATGTCCGCCGATGGTATTCAGCGTTGGGTCGTCGCCCACCGCGATCCCGGCGTGCCCAATTGGATCGACACCACCGGCCTAGGGCGAGGCTTTTTATCCAACCGCTGGGCCTATTGCCAGCTGCCAGAACAAGCGCAGTGGCCGCAAATCAAGGCGCGCAAAATCAACTTCGAAGAGATTGCCAGCAGTTTCCCAACAGACACGCCGCGTATCTCAGCCGCCCAGCGCAAAGCCACCATTGCCGAGCGCCAACAACATGTGCAACGGCGGTTCAGAGTTTTTTAATTTAACAAAGGAAGCAAGATATGAACGTATTAGTCGTCGGCGGATCTGGCCTGATTGGTGGCGAGATTGCATTACACCTCAAATCCCAGGGTCACGATATCACTATCATGGCCCGCAAAGTGCGTAGGTTGGGGTGAGCCTCGCGAACCCCAACAAACCCAACGCTGGCACCAAGCATTTCCAAGCCGATGCCACATTCACCAATCCTATTATTCAGCCATTGTGCGTTATTCCGACAATGTTGGGGTTCGTGCCTCACCCCAACCTACCGTCATTACCAAACCCAAGCAACGCAGCTCCGTGCGTAGGTTGGGGTGAGCACGCGAACCCCAACATTCCAAACGGTGGCACCAAAGCATTTCCAAGCCGATGCCACATTCACCAATCTCATTATTCCGGCATTGCTTTTTGTTACACCAATATTGGGGTTCGTGCCTCACCCCAACCTACATCATGTAAATTCAAAACGACGTATCACTCGCCAAAGGAGCCATAAACATCGCCCTCATCCTTGCCCCACTGACTATCCAAGATACCTTTTTCAACATATTGATGGAATGTGGAGTAAGGCCACTGCGCAACGGCTGTTACGTAACCATGTTTAACCGGATTGAAATGAATGTAATTTACGTGCTCTTCAAAATCCCGAGCATCACGAATTTTATGTTCCCAGTAACGTCGTTGCCAAATTCCCCGCTCTCCTTTTTGTTTACGACTTCGGCTTATCGTTTCTTGTCGGGGTATTTGCCGCGAAAAAGTTGATTTTATTAACATCCAACGAGTTGCATAATCAGCGTCATTTTCTGGCAAGGTAAAAATAGCGTGTAAATGGTCCGGCATTACCACCATGGCATCGACTATAAATGGATGCCGCTTTTTTACTGTATTAAAGACATAACGCAAGACATCAATCTCATCGGTCAATAACGAGGTTTTTCGATTCGCCAAATTCACCGTGAAGAAATACGTACCACCATTATCCAACACCCGCCGATAACGCATATCCAAATCCCTTTGTTGCATCCGCCTAATAGCAATCCATTGTCACATTCACCAATCCCATTGTTCCGGCATTGTGCATTGTTTCAACCATGTTGGGGTTCGTGCCTCACCCCAACCTACCGTCATTACACAAACCCATCAACGCAGCTCCGTGCGTAGGTTGGGGTGAGCACCGCGAACCCCAACATTCCAAACGGTGGCACCAAAGCATTTCCAAGCTGATGCCACATTCACCAATCCCATTATTCCGGCATTGTGCATTGTTTCAACCATGTTGGGGTTCGTGCCTCACCCCAACCTACCGTCATTACCAAACCCATCAACGCAGCTCCGTGCGTAGGTTGGGGTGAGCTCAGCGAACCCCAACATTCCCAACGGTGGCACCAAAGCATTTCCAAGTGCTCTTCCACCCACCTGAATCCAACATACAAATAAAAAAAACCAGTCTTGCGACTGGCGTAATATTGATAAGGCGTGTTTCACAAAGAAGGGATAAATCAAAACAGCCTAGGGGCGATTTGAACCCTTCGGGCTGCGCCATTCGCAAAGACACGCGAATAGCTTGTTCAAAACGCTGGCGCAATTAGTAATTCAATTCGCCTAGGGGCGATTTGAACCCTTCGGGCTGCGCCATTCGCAAAGACACGCGAATAGCTTGTTCAAAACGCTGGCGCGTTTTGTCGAACCAGAGGGTTCTGCCGAACCTCCGTTCACACCATACAAATAAAAAAGGCTCCAATCTTTCGACTGGAGCCTTTTTTATTTGTATGGCGGAGAAGGAGGGATTCGAACCCTCGATGCAGGATTAACCGCATACTCCCTTAGCAGGGGAGTAATATCAGTTCATGTCAGTTCATTAATGTATTTATTATCAATACTTTACCAAAAATAAGCTCATAACAATTCACTTGATTACACCCATATTTTTCCGTACAACTACCGTACTTCCTCAACTTATTTCAAGAGGCCTAGATGAAGCGGCCAACGCGAAACATAAAATCAGCCACTGAAAGAGCAACGCTACCTGTGCGTCGAGAGCCCTATTGGCACCCACTTTATAAAGGATTAGCAGTCGGCTATAGAGTATCGAAAACATTTGGCGAAGGAATTTGGCAAGCTCGTTGGCGAGACCCTGACACCGGCAAACACCTTACAACTTCCTTAGGCCACTTTTCCGACGTCTACGGGGCAAATGCGAATCATGCGAAAGTGAAGGCTTTCGATGAAGCGTCAAAAGCGGCTATCGCCTGGGCCGATGATATGAGAGCTGGCATCACTAACACCCAGCCCACTGTCGCGGATGCGTGCAAGCATTATGTCAACGCTGGCCTAGCAGGCCGCCCAAAGGCACAACAGTCGGCAAGCGGTAGTTTTCGCTATCGGATAGAAGCCAATCCAATCGCCAAGATCAAACTTTCGTCCCTGCGCAAAAGCCATTTGCGGGACTGGATGCTCGGTTCGGTTCAGCAAACGGTGGAGAAAACAGGTGCCGACCCTTCAGATCCTGATGTAATGCGAAGAGCAAAGGACACGGCTAACCGAGATTTTCGGCATTTGCGTGCGGCTCTCAACCTTGCATGTAGTGATGGAATGTGCAGCAACAGCCTTCAATCAGCGTGGTCAACTGGGATAGCCTTCCCAGGAACAAATCGCTCAAAAGGAAACTACCTCAATGACAGCCAGACCTCAGTGTGGATCGATGCGACTCCGCAACCATTGCGCAACTTTCTCTATGGCCTGATGCTGACAGCCGCACGACCAGGTGAGTTAGCTACTCTAAAAGTACAAGATTTCGATAAAGCTGCAGGGATACTTACTGTCGCGACGGGGAAGCGCAAAGAAGGCCGGGAGAAAATATTCCGAAATGTCGTGCTAACTACTGATGCCTCAAACTTCATCAGTAAGCAGTGTACGACTAAGCTTAAAAGCGCCTACTTATTTCACGACTCCGCTGGCAACCCCTGGAACAAACAAACTTGGCAGGAATGCGGTAAGTACGCAATCCAAGCAGGATTACCAGAAGGAACTTCTGCGTACGATATGCGCCACGCCACAATTAGTCGATGGCTCGCTGGTGGACTCAGCACATTTGAAGCTGCGAAATTAGCTGGCACAAGCGAAGATATGATCCAACGCCACTACGGACACCTATTAGCAGGGGTAACTAAGATCAAGCTCGATAGCGCCAGCTTATCGACCAAGGGGCATTGATCTAATTTCGCCCCCTCGAAAGCGCCAAATATTAGCCAATTCCTGATATTTATTTATCAGAGGGACATTCCGCGCAGTAAAACCCATGTGGAGAATCACGTATTACCAACAACTGAGGTGATACACGATGCAACACAATGAAATAGGCATTATTAACAAACCCCGCAGCCCCTCCGCGAAAGACCGTCAAGCGGTCGATTTCGAGGCTGACGCCATGTCGGTCGATACCTTTGCTCGACGCAACGGTATCGGAAAAGTAAAGGCCTACGCGGAAATCAAAGCGGGCCGCCTGAACGCGATGAAAGTGGGTAGCCGAACCCTGATTACGCAGGAGTCCGCCTACGCGTGGCGCCAGCTCTGCCAACAGGGGGGGTTAAAACAATGAACGCTCTCTACCTAGATTTGAACCAAGCATTTTTGAATGCAGGACTAACCCCGCCCGACCGTATTCTCGTTGACGGAAAACTGCACCGATATGCTCAACCGGATAAACCAAAGTCAGTATCGAGCTGGTACGTGTTTTTTGATTCCGGCAGCGGCGTGACTGGGGTGGTCGGTGATTGGCGCACCGGTCTAAGTGCAAACGTATCGACGTGGCGTGATAAATCAATCACACAAACCGATATGGATGCCGCCAAGGCAATGATGGCACAAGCACGCGCACACGCTGAGAAGGCCAGAAAAGCCGAGCAAGACGCCACCGCGAGGCGCGCGGTATTAATCTGGAACAATACTATTCCTGCCAATCAAAACCACCAATACCTTAAACGTAAATGCTTACCGCCTTTTGGATTGCGCGAGGCCAGTGGTAATTTAATTATTCCAATTACCGACATTGATAATGTGTTGTGGTCGATCCAAACAATTAAGCCAAACGGTGAAAAGCGTTTTCTATCTGGTGGGCGCACTAAAGACTGTATGTCCTGGATTGAAGGCAAGCGCACCGACACGCTATATATTGCCGAAGGATGGGCGACCGCCGCCAGTGTTGCCTTCTACACTACCAACACAGCAGCATGCGCATTCAACGCGGGCAACATGACGAATGTCGCCACAGCGATCCGCAAAAAATATCCGAACGTCCCTATAGTTATTGTTGCCGACCATGACGAGGTAGGTATTAAGGCTGCCAAACAAGCAGCTTCAAAAACTGGTGCTGACTTCTGGTACCCACCCACGCAAGGCCATGACTTCAATGATTGGATGATTGAATCGGGGGTGATGGGATGAGAGAACACATTGACAACAACCCAGCAATGGCGGAAATGGCGGATTGGCGGAAAAATAGTGATCCCTTAGATATAAGTGGATTTAAGCCTAATGTTGATTGGCGGAACAATGGCGAAAAAGTGGCGGATTGTGCAGAAGGCCGCAATTTACCCCTCAGCAAACCTATACCACTACCCGAGAAGCCGACAGCCCTCAACTATCCCGTAGAGGCTTTAGGCCCAATATTAGGCGAAGCAGCCAAAGCCATTGCCTACCATGTGCAAGTGCCGTTGGGCATCGCGTGCCAGTCGGTACTGGCTGCAGGTTCATTAGTGGCACAGCAGCACGTGAACGTGGCGAGAGGCAAAATCAGCACCGGCCCAGTGTCGCTCTATTGCCTTTCGATAGCCGACAGTGGCGACCGCAAAAGCGTAACCGATAAGCTCGCATTAAAGCCCGTTCGTGATTTTGAAGCAGCCCGCCGTGATGAATTACGATCCGAGTTGAAACGCTATCGCTCAAATCTAACCGCATGGGAAATGCGCGGTAATTCAACAAAACAGGTATTCAAACCAAAAGGTGATAAGGCTATGAGCGAGAGCGAGGAACAACGCCTTGCTAATGCATTAATGGAACTGGAAGCAGAAAAACCAACTCCGCCACCACGGGCAAGCATTACGTTTGCAGAACCGACACCGGAAGCAATATGGCGACACTATCAGCAAGGATTACCCAGCGCCGGTTTATTCTCTGATGAGGCTGTAGGATTTTTTAGCGGCCACGGTATGACCGCAGAGGCAAAGGGCCGCATGATTGGCTGTCTTTCTCAATTATGGGATGGCAGCACCTTACAGCGTACCCGCGCCGCTGAGGGTGAATCTGGCGAAATGGACAACCGCCGCCTATCTACTCACCTTATGGTGCAACCGATAGTAAGTGCGGAAGTGTTAGCCGATCCACTATTACTAGGCCAAGGCTTTATAGCTCGCTTTCTAATCTGTCATGAAATTAGTATTGCCGGCACTCGCTTTCTCGCAAATCGTGACCCAACAATAGGCGCAGATGATGATCCTGCGATTACCGCCTATTGGTCGCGGCTAACCGAATTGCTAGCTAGGACTGCAGCCACAAACGAAGAAACCGGTGGGTTAGATCTGCGCACCCTCGAAATTACCGGTGATGCCTATCAACAATGGGAAGCCTTACATGATGGTATAGAACGACACCTGACGCCAAGCGGCATATTTTTCGACATTAAAGCCTTCGCGTCCAAGGCTGCAGAAAACGCAGCCAGAATTGCGGCTGTAATGGCATTCATTGAAAACGAGGAGATTACAGAAAGTCATATTCAAAGAGCTGGACAACTAACGGCCTATTACTTGGAATCAATGGCAGCCCGCACAGGTGAAGCCGCAAACGATATAGAGGATATACAGGCGCGTGAATTACTCGACTGGATAACTCAACACGGCGGTAAGCTGGAGGCGACTCAATTTAACCGATTACCGAGGGCTTACCGAAAAGCCAGCAAAACCAGAACCATACTGGACAGGCTACGCATGGATGGCCACCTAGAGGTGCAAATGGGAGCTGGCGCTAAAGCGGTGTATTGGGAGGTTATATCATGCTAGACCTAATAGCCGAGGGCATGGCAATACGTAATCAGCGGCCAATACAGGTGGCGATGAGTGCATCCGCAACAAATCCGCCAGTACCCGCCAATATCCGCCAACACCCACCAATGCTGAAAACACACGAAAATCCAGACCATGCTGAAGGCTCTACAGCTAAAATACGCCAATTGCGTATTTTTGTAACTATGAACACTGAATTTTGCGAAGCGTGAACA
>TARA_R110001599_G_scaffold29107_3_pt1 | contig 24880 bp, 25 predicted proteins | sample TARA_R110001599 | Tara Oceans TARA_R110001599 (sample SAMEA4398360) | marine metagenome | biome: Polar Biome; feature: [MES] marine water layer (ENVO:01000295) within the mesopelagic zone...; material: water (ENVO:00002006), including particulate matter (ENVO:01000060) such as......
AGTGGTAAGCAGTCCGGCGAGTCTTTATACTTGCCGCAGTTTTTGTGGCGCACAACGAGAATATCGTTTGGTGCGCTACTTTCGGCGCGTTTTCACGCCCGAATTTACGCAGATTTGCAATTTCGCGTTCAACCATAAGAGTGTTAGGCAGCCTTATGATCAAAATTACCAGGGGCCTGGATCTGCCCATATCCGGTGCGCCAGTCCAGCACATTGAGCCTGGCTCAAAAGTGCGTTCGGTAGCTGTGCTAGGTTTCGATTACCTTGGCATGAAGCCGACCATGGCGGTCAAAGTCGGTGATCGGGTTAAAACCGGTCAATTATTGTTTACCGACAAGAAAAATTCTGGCGTTCGTTATACCGCACCTGCAACAGGTCTTGTTTCCGCGATTAATCGCGGCGAGAAGCGCGTTTTGCAGTCGGTGGTTATCGACGTTGAAGACGACGATTACGAAAGCTTTGCTCAATATGAGGCCAGTGCGCTGAGTAGCTTGAGCGCAGAGCTGGTCGCTGAAAACCTTCAGCAATCTGGCTTGTGGACGGCATTTCGGACTCGACCCTTTAGCAAAGTGCCTGCGATAGGCAGTAGCCCAGCGGCAATTTTTGTCACTGCAATAGATACACATCCCTTAGCCGCTGATCCTGCGGTTGTCATTGCTGAAGCTGAAAACGAGTTTAGTAATGGCCTTGAGTTATTGTGTCGTTTGACTGATGGCAAGGTGCATTTATGTGTTGCGCCGGGTAGCAATGTGCCGAGCCTTGATAATGATCAGCTTCGTGTCGCCGAGTTCGGTGGCGTTCACCCAGCTGGTTTGGCCGGCACCCATATTCACTTTTTGGAAGGCGCAAGCGCGACTAAAGTGGTGTGGTCAATTGGCTATCAAGACGTTATTGCTATTGGTAAGTTGTTTACTACAGGGCGGCTGAGCACAGAGCGCATTGTTGCTCTTGCTGGTCCCCAGGTAGAAAAGCCTCGGCTGATTCGTACGCGGCTTGGCGTGAGCCTTGAAGAATTGTGTGCAGGCCAAATTCGCCCAGGTAATAACAGGGTGATTTCGGGATCAGTTTTGGGTGGCCGCACAGCGCGTGGCGCAATGGCTTTTCTTGGTCGGTACCATAATCAAGTTACAGTCTTGGCTGAAGGTACTCACCGTGACTTTATGGGCTGGTTATCGCCCGGTGTGAGTAAACATTCGGCGCTGCGTATTTATATTTCGCAATTCTTTAAAAAGCCGATTGCCTACACCACGAATACCAACGGTAGTGAACGTGCAATGGTGCCTGTTGGCGCATACGAGCGCGTTATGCCGTTAGATATTCTGCCCACCCAGTTACTGCGTTCGATTATTGTGGGTGATACCCAGATGGCGCAGTCATTGGGATGTTTAGAGTTAGACGAGGAAGACCTCGCGCTGTGTACCTATGTTTGCCCCGGCAAATACGAGTACGGCCCGATCCTTCGCGATAATTTAAGCCGCATAGAGAAAGAGGGTTAAATAATGGGGCTGAGAAAAATTCTCGACGACATGGAGCCGCATTTTGAGAAAGGCGGCCGCTTTGAAAAATGGTATGCACTCTATGAAGCTGCAGATACTATTTTTTATTCGCCAGGAAGTGTTACTAAAAGCAATGCGCATGTTCGCGATGGTGTAGACCTGAAGCGGATTATGATTACTGTTTGGTTTTGTGCTTTCCCTGCAATGTTTTATGGCATGTGGAATATTGGGTTCCAAGCCAACCAAATTATGCTCGATTCCGGCATTGCCGCCGGTGAAGGCTGGCGCCACGTAATGATTTCAATGATGGCGGGATACGACCCGGCCAGTATTTGGGATAATTTTTGGCATGGCTTTTGGTACTTTATTCCGGTTTACGCTGTTACGTTTGTAGTTGGTGGGTTCTGGGAAGTCCTGTTTGCTATGAAGCGCGGCCACGAGGTTAATGAAGGATTCTTCGTTACTTCCATCTTGTTCGCACTTATATGCCCACCGAGCATTCCTCTTTGGCAGGTGGCTTTGGGCATTAGTTTTGGTGTGGTGATCGCTAAGGAAGTATTTGGCGGCACCGGCAAAAACTTCTTGAACCCTGCATTAGCGGGCCGCGCGTTCCTTTTCTTTGCCTATCCGGCGCAGATGTCTGGTGACGCCGTGTGGACTGCTGTTGATGGCTTTACCGGCGCAACGCCACTGTCTGTCGTAGCCAGTGACGGAATGGCCGTTCTGCAAGAAAAGATGACTTGGATGGACGCCTTCCTCGGGAATATGCACGGATCTATGGGTGAAGTTTCAACGCTCGCGATTTTCATCGGCGGCGGCGTATTACTTTGGACTGGCATCGCATCGTGGCGCATCGTAGCTGGCGTGTTAATTGGGATGTTTGGCTTGTCGATGCTGTTTAACTCTATGCAGAGCGACAACCTGATGATGGCTATGCCCTGGCATTGGCATCTTGTACTCGGTGGTTTCGCCTTCGGCATGATGTTTATGGCTACTGACCCGGTGTCGTCGTCAATGACCAATACCGGTAAGTGGATTTTTGGTGCGCTAATCGGTTGTATGGTAGTGCTGATTCGAGTGGTGAACCCTGCTTTCCCAGAGGGCATGATGTTGGCAATTCTGTTTGCTAATTTATTCGCGCCACTAATAGACCATTTTGTGGTGCAGGCAAATATCAAACGGAGGTTGGCACGTGGCTAATAACGACAGTATCCCGAGAACGCTGCTGGTTGCCGTTACCCTGTGTATCGTCTGTGCTCTGGTAGTTGCCAGTGCAGCCGTTATGTTGAAACCGGCTCAGGTAATTAACAAAGCCCTTGATCGCAAGGCCAATATTTTGGCAGCGGCGGGCTTATTAGTACCCGGTGAAAGCGTTGAAGAGCAATTTAAACAGGTCACGACTAAAATTGTTGATCTGGAGACCGGCAAGTTCACCGACGAAGTAACAGTTAAAGGCTTTGACCAAGCGAAAGTTGCGAAAGATTCAGCTACTTCTATTGCATTGGGCGAAGACGATTTGGCTAAAATTCGTCGTCGTGAAAACTACGCCATGGTGTATTTGATCGAGAAAGACGGTCAGTTCGACAAAATTATCTTACCGGTGCGAGGCTACGGTCTGTGGTCGACACTCTACGGCTTCTTGGCTTTGGAAAATGACTTTAATACCGTCGTCGGTCTAGGTTTTTACGAGCACGGTGAAACGCCTGGCTTGGGTGGTGAAGTTGATAACCCTAAGTGGAAGGCGATTTGGCCCGGTAAAGAGATCTACAGCGACGGCGATGTTGCTATTGAGTTGATCAAAGGCAATGTAGACAGCAGCACGCCTAATGCCGAAAACAAGGTAGACGCGCTTTCTGGCGCAACCTTAACCAGCCGTGGTGTTAGCAATTTGCTGCGCTTCTGGATGGGTGAACTCGGTTATAAATCTTTTTTAAGCAACTTGCGTTCAGGGGAGGCATAGATTATGTCGACAATGAAAGAAGCCCTAAGCAAGCCAATTTTACAGAATAACCCTATTGCTTTGCAGATACTCGGTATCTGCTCGGCCCTAGCGGTAACCTCCAGCCTTAAAGTAACGCTGGTAATGTGTGTTTCTGTAACCTTGGTGACGGCCTGCTCTAGCTTTGCGGTATCGCTGATCCGCAATCAGATCCCAAGCAGTATACGTATTATCGTACAAATGGTGATTATTGCCTCGCTGGTTATTGTGGTGGACCAGCTATTAAAAGCTTACGCCTTCGCCATCAGTAAGCAGCTGTCGGTATTTGTTGGTTTGATTATTACCAACTGTATCGTAATGGGACGCGCTGAAGGTTTTGCGATGAAAAATCCGCCATTGGCGAGTTTTGTCGATGGTCTTGGCAACGGTTTGGGTTACAGCGTGGTACTTATCTGTGTCGCTGTGGTTCGCGAGCTATTTGGTTCCGGTAAATTACTCGGCTTTGAAGTGTTGCCGCTGATCACTGACGGTGGCTGGTATGTGCCGAATGGTTTGTTGCTATTACCACCAAGCGCCTTCTTCCTGATTGGTATTTTTATCTGGGTCTTGCGCTCGGCTAAACCAGAACAGGTAGAGAAGGAAGAATTCAAAATCACTAAAAACACTCGCAGCGTTAAGGAGGCTTTTTAATGGAACATTATATAAGCCTATTTGTGCGCTCGGTGTTCATTGAAAACATGGCACTGGCCTTTTTCTTAGGCATGTGTACGTTTTTAGCGATTTCCAAGAAAATTCAGGCCGCTATCGGTTTGGGTATTGCGGTAATCGTGGTAATGGCGTTGACAGTTCCTGTCAATAGCCTAATTTACAACCACTTACTGCGTGAGGGCGCACTGGCTTGGGCCGGTTATCCCGACGTTGATCTGAGTTTTCTTGGTTTGCTGAGCTATATCGGTGTTATTGCTGCGATAGTGCAAATCATGGAAATGGTCCTAGATAAATATGTGCCGGCGCTCTACAACGCACTGGGCGTATTCCTACCTCTGATCACGGTTAATTGTGCAATTATGGGCGGCTCGCTATTCATGGTTGAGCGCGACTACGGCTTTGCTGATTCGGTAGTCTACGGTGCAGGCGCTGGTACTGGCTGGGCGCTAGCGATAGTTGCCTTGGCAGGTATCCGTGAAAAACTAAAATACAGTGATGTTCCTGAGGGCCTTCGCGGTCTGGGTATTACTTTCATTACTGTTGGCTTAATGTCGTTGGGCTTTATGTCCTTCGGCGGTATTGATCTCTAACCGAGAAGACTGGAGAGGATTTAATGAATACAGTAGTTATTCTCGGTGTGGCCATGTTTACCGCGATTGTATTGTCGCTGGTGTGCGTTATTTTGTTCGCGCGCTCGCGTCTTGTGAGCAGCGGCAATGTCACCATCGAGATCAATGGCGAAAAAACCATTACCGTGCCGGCAGGCGATAAATTATTAAACACTTTATCTGGGCAGGGCGTGTTTTTAGCGTCGGCCTGTGGTGGTGGCGGTAGCTGCGCCCAATGTAAGTGTATCGTTAGCGATGGCGGCGGCTCGATGCTGGCCACCGAAGAAGCGCATTTTAGCCCCCGCGAAGCCCGTGAAGGCTGGCGTTTGTCCTGTCAGACTCCGGTCAAGCAGGACATGAAGATTGAAGTTCCTGAAGAAGTTTTCGGTGTTAAGCAGTGGGAATGTACCGTTGAGTCCAATCCCAATGTGGCGACCTTTATTAAAGAGCTGACCTTGAAGCTGCCTGAAGGCGAAAACGTTAACTTCCGCGCCGGCGGTTACGTGCAGCTTGAATGCCCGCCACACCATGTTAAGTACTCAGACTTTGATATTCCTGCGGAATATAAAGGCGACTGGGAGCGATTTGGCTTCTTGAATGTTGAGTCCATCGTGGAAGAGACCGTTATTCGTGCCTATTCCATGGCCAACTATCCTGAAGAGCGTGGCATTGTTAAGTTCAATATTCGCGCGGCAACACCGCCACCGAATAACCTAGCCTTAACGCCTGGACAGATGTCATCTTGGGTATTTAACCTTAAGCCTGGTGACAAGGTTAAAGTATCTGGTCCCTTTGGTGAGTTCTTTGCTAAAGAAACCGAGGCCGAGATGGTCTTTGTTGGCGGCGGTGCGGGTATGGCGCCAATGCGCTCTCATATCTTTGATCAGCTGATGCGCTTAAAAACCAAGCGTAAAATTAGCTTCTGGTACGGCGCCCGCTCTATGCGTGAAGCTTTCTATATGGAAGAGTACGATAAGCTGGCCGCTGAGAATGAGAACTTTGAGTGGCACTTAGCGCTGTCAGATCCGCAGCCCGAAGATAATTGGACTGGTATGACTGGCTTTATTCATCAGGTGTTGTTTGAAAACTACCTGAAGGACCACGAAGCGCCAGAAGATTGCGAATACTATATGTGTGGGCCGCCGATGATGAACTCGGCTGTTATTAAAATGTTGGAAGACCTTGGTGTTGAACAAGACAATATTCTGCTCGATGACTTTGGTGGGTAATTTACCGCGCAACACAATAAAAGCAGCCTTCGCGCTGCTTTTATTGTTTCTGGCGGCCTGCTCGAGTAATTCTTCTCCGTATTTGCAAATTAGCGGCAGTACCATGGGTACTTCCTACCACATCACGCTGCGTCAGCCGGGCGAGGAGTGGACAGAAGTTGCGCTCAAAGAAGCCTTAGATCAGCGCTTGCAAGCGTTTAATCAACTTGCGTCTACGTATATCCCTGACTCTGAATTAAATCGGCTGAATAAAGCGCCAGTTGGCGAAGGGCATCCGGTGATGCCGATGTTGTTCGACATAATGGTGTTGGCCACAGAGGTGAGCTGGCTGAGCAATGGCGCATTTGACATTACGGTCGCACCCTTGGTTGATTTATGGGGATTTGGCCCCGCCAAACATGATGGGAAACCCAGTGACGCCGCGATTGCTGAGGCCTTAGCGCGAGTAGGTTTCGACCAAATTGAGTTAGACTTGCTCGACAAGAAAGTACTTAAACGCAAAGATTTACGTATTGATTTGTCAGCAATCGCCAAGGGTTACGGCGTCGACGTCGTTGCGCTGTGGTTAGAGTCCCTAGGCACTAAAGACTACTTGGTTGAAATTGGCGGTGAAATGCGCGTTGCCGGCTTAAGTCCGCGGGGCGATCAGTGGCGAATAGGGGTGGAAAACCCCGACGTGGCTAATTCTGATACCATACCAATACGCTTAGGGAATATTGGCGTGGCGACATCGGGTGATTATCGTAATTACTTTGAGGAAGACGGCGTTCGCTATTCTCATACGATTGACCCCACTAGCGGTCGACCGATTACCCATAATTTGGCGTCAGTAACGGTACTCGACGCGTCTTGTGGTTTTGCCGATGCGATGGCGACGGCGTTCTCCGTAATGGGTGGCGATAAGACGCTTAAATTAGCGGAGCAATTACAAATACCCGTTTATATTATCGAAAAGGGTGAGGCGGGCTTTGTCCGCCGCTACAGTTCCGCATTTGCCCCTTATTTGGAACAGGAGAATTAAAATGGCCACCGTATTTGCTGCGTTCGTTGTGATGTTATTGATTGTCGGCGCCATGTCGATTGGTGTACTGATGGGACGTAAACCCATCGCAGGCTCCTGTGGCGGTGTTGGCGCAGCGCTTAGTGATCCTAATTATGTCTGCGACCTGTGTGGCAATGACCCTAAGAAATGCACCGAGGAGAACGACGCGGCTGCCGCAGCGCGCAATAAATCGAGCACTAAGTTTTACGACGCGAGCTGAATTTGTCGAACGTCAGTCGTCCGACGCGGCGCTTTGCCAAACCTTAACTCGCTCTAAATACGCCTTTCTCGCAATTTCCATATCCTTCAAAAATGGCTCCAGCTCGTTAAGTGTTAGTGCTTGGGGCCCGTCGACTAAGGCTTTTGTTGGCGCTGGGTGGAAGTCGACCAAAACCATGTTCGCGCCGGCTAAAACACCTTGAGCGGTGGCGTGGCAGAGCTCCAAAACGCCATCGGGAGCAACGTCACGACTACCAACCGAATGTGAAGGGTCAATACATACTGGCATTCTAGTTAATCGTTTTACGGTCGGTACTTGGGCAAAGTCCACCATATTGCGGTGGGGGGCGCCAAACTCGCTTTTCATGCCGCGCAGACAAAAAATAACCTGGCTATTACCTTCGCTCGCGAGATATTCCGCTGCGTTTAAGGATTCATTTAAAGTAATACCAAAGCCCCGTTTTAATAGCGCTGGGTATTCGCTTTGCTTACCTATCGCCTTGAGTAATTCGAAATTTTGAGTATTGCGGGTGCCAATTTGCATGATGACGCCACAGGGGCAACCCGCTTCGGCGAGGGCTCGATCAATTTCTTGCATATGGCTTTCGTGGGTTACTTCCATCGCGATGACTTTAATGTCGTATTTACCAGCCAGATCAAATACCCAGGGCAGGCAGTCCTTGCCGTGTCCTTGGAATGCGTAAGGGTTGGTGCGGGGCTTGTAGGCCCCCATGCGAGTGCAACTTAGACCGTTCGCTTTTAATGCGCGCAACATTTCTTCGACGTGCTTTGGGTTATCGACTGCGCAAAGCCCGGCGAAAATATTGAGCGAGTCTTGGTCAAAGGCCAATCCCTGATAATGAAAACCACTGCGCCGCTGTTGATCTTTATGGCGGCCGAGGATTCGGTATTCGTCTGAAATCCGAATGACCTTTTCGACCGCGGGGAGGCTTTCGATTTCCTCGAGGTCGAGGGCGTAGGTGTCGCCAAGCAAATAGATCTCTCTCAGACTTTGTAGTTGGCCGCGCACTTCATGCTGTTTGATCGTGACGCCGGATAGTTGCTGGAGGTGGATCATGGTCTTTTTAAAGGCAGGATCGGACTCCTGCGTGTTGGGGTGCAGTATGAGTAGCATTAAAATCTCCTAAAGCAGCTTGTATCGTTTGAACCCCGATAAAAGCGATAATTAGCTGAAATATCTTTTCTCATTATCGCGCTTTGCAATGATAGTATAGGCGCTGATTTACGACTTGGAATTCGATTGGCGTCCTATGGCTGTACCTTTATATTTACGCATTGGTATCCGGTACTTTCGCCGCGCGTCTGGCAATGATCGATTTCTGTCGCTGGTATCTTGGTTTTCATTGCTCGGTATGCTCATTGGGGTCGTTTCTTTGATCGTGGTGATGTCAGTAATGAACGGCTTTGAGCGCGAACTACAGCAGCGGGTGTTGTCCGTTGTTCCGCATGGATACATTGAAGGCCCTCAGCGGCGTTTGGCGAATTGGCAGAATTACGCCAATACCTTGGCAGATAACCCCCAGGTAAGCGGTGTTGCTCCCTATGTGGGTGGTAAGGCGATGTTGGCGGTGTTTAAGCGTCTGCGGGGTGTATCGCTATACGGTATTAATCCCGAGCAGGAGCGTGCGGTATCTGCGGTCAGTGAACACATGATTGCCGGCGAGTATCTCTCCGGCGACCCCGGCCAATATCAAATTATTATTGGCGATATTCTTGCTCGTCAGCTCGGCGTAAACATCGGTGATGGCGTAACAGTAATTCTGCCCAAAGTGACTGTTACTCCCTTTGGCCTATTCCCCAGAGAAAAAGAATTTACCGTCAGTGGTGTCTTTAGTGCGGGCGCTCAGTTAGACGGCAGCAGTGCGTTTATCCATATCGGCGATGCTCAGCGGCTGTATCAACTCGGTGATGATGTTGAGGGTCTGCGTTTACAGCTGACCGACATGTTCGCCGCACCGCAATTATTGCCGATGCTCGCTGCACAACTTCCGCAGGGCAGTGTGGCAGTAAGCTGGAGCGATAGTCAGGGCAGTCTGTTTCAAGCGGTAAAAATGGAAAAGCAAATGGTGCGCTTATTGCTGCTCTTTATCGTGCTTATTGCGGCGTTCAATATAGTTTCTATTCTAAGTATGGCGGTGTCGGCAAAAAGAGGTTCGATTGCGGTGTTGCGGACGATGGGGAGCACGCCTGGATCGATTATGGCAATTTTTATCGTCTATGGAATGACAACTGGTTTAATTGGCCTCGGCTTAGGTTTGTTAATTGGCGTGCCTTTGGCTCAGCATGTGGGCGATGTTGTGGCGTTTATCGAGCAATTAAGTGGCATGCAATTGTTTAACCCTCAGGTTTATTTTATTACTCATCTTCCTTCCCATTTACTGTGGTCAGATGTGGTTATTGTCAGTAGTTTCGCTTTATTGCTTAGCTTACTGGCGACGCTGTATCCGGCTTGGCAGGCTTCGCGCGTCCAACCGGCAGAGGCCTTGCGTTATGAATAAAGAGTGCGGTGTTTATGTCTAGTTCCAGCGCCCCGGCAAATTCAGTTCTTGCCTGCCGCGATTTACATAAGTTTTTTGTGCAGGGCCCCGAACAGCTCAATATCTTGAATGATATTAACCTCGATATTGGCCGTGGCGAACGTATAGCTATTGTTGGGCCATCTGGTGCGGGTAAAACCACCTTACTGCATATGCTTGGCGGCCTCGATACACCGTCGCAGGGCAGTGTTTTAGTGAGCGGTAAAGACATTGCCAAAATGAATGACCGTGATCGTAGTCGCCTACGTAACCGTGAATTGGGCTTTGTATATCAGTTCCACCATTTGCTCGCCGAGTTTTCGGCGCTCGAGAATGCGGCAATGCCACTGCTAATTGCAGGCGAAAAACGTGCGGTGGCGTTTGCGCAAAGTAGTGAACTATTGGAGCGGGTTGGTTTGGGCCACCGCTTACAGCATCGGCCAGCACAGTTGTCTGGCGGTGAGCGTCAACGTGTTGCTATTGCGCGGGCGTTAGCCAATAGTCCAGCCTGCGTTCTGCTTGACGAGCCTACCGGAAATTTGGATGGCGACACTGCGGAATCGGTGCAGGCGTTGCTCCTTGAATTAAACAGTGAGCTGCAAATTAGCCTCGTGATTGTCACTCATGATATGCGCCTAGCTCATCGCATGGACCGCATATTAAGCCTGTCTGACGGGCAGCTAAGTGAGTCGGCAGCCTGATGCGTTCACTCCCCGTGTTTATTGGCTTGCGTTATAGTTCCGGCCGTTCCGGTAGTCAGCTGGTGTCTTTTTTGTCGCGCCTGTCAATGCTTGGTCTAGTGTTGGGCGTTGCGCTGCTGGTAACGGTTCTATCTGTTATGAACGGCTTTGATCGGGAAATGCGTAGTCGCATTCTTGCGCTGGTGCCGCACATTACAATGCAGCCCTGGGCGGTGGGGGTAAGTGATTGGCAGGCCTTACAAACCGATGTCGAGCGCCATCCGGAAGTTGTGGCGACAGCCCCGTTTGTGCAGGGTAGTGCCATGTTAATAAAGGGCGGTTTGGTTGAGCCTGGCTTGTTTTATGGTGTTGAGCCACTTGCTGAAGCAAATGTGTCGACGATTGAAGACTATGTTGATTTGAGCGTTTTGGCCGACGATAGCAAAAACGTTATTTTGGGTAAGGCACTCGCCGAGCGACTGGGTGTGGAGCAGGGCGAACGGATTACCTTGGGTGTGCCGCAATCTGCTGGCAGTCAGAATGTTCGCTTTGTGCAAATGACCGTCGCAGCACTCGTTGCGACGGGTACCGAACTCGATCAGCAAATGGTGTTGATGCATATTGCTCAAGCACAGAAACTCTTTTCCGAGCCGCCGCCAGTGTCGCTGCGCGTATCCGTGACGGATGTTTTTGCCGCACCACAAATCGCGTGGGAGCTAGCGTCGGTGCATGGCCGTGAGTTTATGCTCAAAGACTGGAGTCAGCAGTTTGGCAATATGTACCACGCCATTCAGATGTCGCGGAAATTGGTTGTTATTATGCTTTTGGCTGTGGTCGGTGTGGCCGTGTTTAATGTCGTATCCACGCTGGTAATGGTGGTCAATGATAAACGCGCTGATATCGGCATTTTGCGCAGCCAAGGGGCTAGTCAAGGCGATATATTGCGGGTCTTCTTGAGCTATGGCGCGGTAATCGGGGCAGTTGGGTCAATCGCTGGCGGTGTGCTCGGGGTAGTGCTAGCCGCTTTTATCGGCGATATAGTTGCTGCTATTGAGGGCTTTTGGGGTTTGAAATTATTGCAGAGCGATGTTTATCCAATCAATTATTTGCCGGCCGACATTCGAATTCCCGATGTATTGGCTGTGTGTGGCCTAGCGTATGCAATGAGTTTGTTGGCGACCATCTATCCAGCGTGGCGGGCCTCGCGAATGGCGCCAGCTGAGGCGCTTCGGACCAGTTAGCTAGGGATTTAAGGCTTTTTGCTTAGGCGGCTTTCTTGGCGTTTTCGCCAGCGCCGTACGACGTGAATCCGCCACATTATATGAATGCTTGCCGCGCCAACTAAACCTGAAAATAAGCCAGTAAGGAAGCAGCCAACGAGTAAGGGGCGCCATAAATGCGTGAATTCTTCCGCTAGCCATGCCCAGGTTGGCTCAAAATGAAATGAGTTCGGCGGTACACCCATTACCGTTGCACCGACTTTGTAAGTAAAGTAAAAAATGGCCGGCATGGTGACTGGATTGGTGATCCAAACCAGCATAACTGATATTGGTAGATTTGCGCGGAAGACGATGGCGGCGAGAGCTGCAAGTAACATTTGCGTGGGAATTGGCACAAACGCAATAAACAGGCCCAAGAAAAACGCCACGCTCACGGAGCGGCGATTCAAATGCCAGAGGTTGGGGTCGTGTAACAGACTGCCGAAAATACGGACCGAGGGGTGCTCGCGCATTTTTTCGGGAGTCGGTAGCCAACGTTTAAATAGTTTACGAGCCATCCGCTCAATTCTAGTTCACATGTGTGACAGTTAATATTTACCCGAGCCGCGTAATCAACGCGCGGGGCGGCGCCATTATGCACGGAACTATCGGGGTACTCCAGCATGTTGTCATGGATGACGACGGCTATTTTAGCAATCACCGCTGTGGCCTTTACACCGGTTTTGCCTACGGCCAGTACAATCGGCACTGTTCTTATTGTGGGTTTGCTACTTGCGGTGCGATCGCCCATGCGATGGCGCTGGCCCCTGGTGGCGTTTCTGCTTGCTGGCGCATACGCCGCTAGCTATGGGTTGTGGCGCAGTGCCCAGTTGCTGCCCCTCGCGTTGGAAGGCAAGGATGTTAGCCTTAAATTTCGTGTGTTGACACCACCGGAGCGGCGCGGAGAATATCGGCCATATTACCGCTTTGACGCCGACACCGATTTAAAGTCCCTGGGTCGTGTGCGCTTAAACTGGTATGAAGAAAAGCCGCCTGTACTCGGTCATGTGTATCAAGCCCAGCTTCGCCTGAAACGACCTTATGGCTATCGATCACCCGGTGCCTTTGATTACGGCCGTTGGTTATTTGTATCGGGCTACTCGGCAACAGGCTATGTTCGGCGTTCAGAAAATCGGACTAAAGGCGAAGCGAGCGATGTGTTTTCGGCGCAAATTAGCCGATACCGGCTAATTGCAGCGCCTAGGGCGCATTTAGATCGCTACCCCAACGGCGCAATAATGAACGCGCTGCTGTTTGCCGACCGCAGTGATATAAGCTCAGCACAGTGGCAACTGTTTCAACAAACCGGCACTAGTCATTTAATGGCAATCTCCGGTATGCATATTGGCATGATTCTTCTGTGGGGCTGGGGCTTCGGGCGCATTGCGGTATTTTTCTTTCCGCGTGCACTGCTGTTGCGGCCTCTTACGGCAATGGTGTTTTGCGTGATCTACGCGGCGATGGCGGGCTTTACAGTGCCAACGCAGCGAGCATTGGTAATGGCCGCAATCGGCCTGCTTGCGTATGGTTTGCGGCGACATATATCAGTTTGGCAAGCGTATTTTTTGGCGATGTTAGTCGTACTGATCGTCGACCCGCTTGCGCCTCATCAAATAGGATTCAATTTGTCTTTCGCCGCGGTAGCCGTGTTGCTGTGGGCCTTTCAAGGGCGACGTCAGCGGGGTGGCGGTGGTTTGCTCCATTCCCAGTGGGTTGTTGTAATCGGTTTACTCCCAGTTTTGGGTATGTGGGGCCTGGGGTTTAGTTTGGCGAGTTTTCCTGCCAATCTGCTGGCAATTCCTCTCGTCGGTTTGCTGATATTACCAAGCTTGTTTGGCGGTTTACTCTTGCTGCCGATCTGGCCTGGAACGGCGAACTCGCTGTTCGGCGTTGCAGATAGTTTGCTGACTTTTTTGCAAGCTGCACTTGGCATTGCCGGACAATGGCATGCAATCATTCAATTCCATCCCTCGGTACTTGCCGCTAGCCTAGCGCTAGTAGCGGTTGTGATTTTACTTTTACCGCGCGGAATTCCAGCGAAGTGGCTGGCATTCGTTCCACTGCTTGCCATGTTTTACTGGCCGGTTCCCCGTCCGGCTAAGGGAGATCTATGGGCGACGGTATTGGACGTTGGGCAGGGGGTGGCTGTGTTAATCCAAACGCGCAATACCTCCTTGCTTTATGATGTTGGTCCTGATTTTAGTAGTGGTTTTAATTCGGCCGACGCGGTCGTATTGCCAGCCTTAGCGACTTATGGAATTGATCGACTCGATACCTTAGTGCTTAGTCATGGCGATCGAGATCACGCCGGCGCGGCGCCGGCATTAATTGCAAAAATAACCCCGACGCAGCTCTTTGTCGGCGAGCCGATCTCCCGGCTGAGCCTTATCGGGAAACGCTGCCATCAGGCTGATAGCTGGACTTGGGATGGCATACCATTTGAGTTTTTATCCACGTCACTGCCCAATAGCAGCGGAAATAATGCGTCTTGCGTTCTCAAGGTAGGTGAGGGCGCGGCGTCGATACTACTTACCGGCGATATTGAAGCGGAGGTCGAACGGCATTTGCTCGAATCCCAGGCCAGTAAATTAAATTCAACAGTATTGCTGGCGCCGCATCACGGTAGCAAGACTTCGTCAACGCGAGAATTTATAGCGGCAGTCTCGCCGAGTGAGGTGGTTTTTCCAGCTGCTCGCCTTAATTCCTATGGTCACCCGGCTAGCTCGGTCCTTCAGCGTTACGAGCGCCAGGGCAGTCGATGTTGGCATACTGGCCTGCATGGCACGATTCAATACCGTTTCAGACGCGGCGAGCTTAGTGAGATAAATTATGCGCGAGCGCGGCGTTATTACTGGGAGCAGCCTGCGGGCTTTGAAATTTGCCTCAAATTCAAATCCGAGGGCTGATTCACTTCTTACCGAGGCGTTCACTCCGTATAATGCTCCCACATAAAAATTGTAGGATTCTGATGTGCTGGAATTGGTGAAAGCGGGCGGCTGGTTAATGCTGCCGATTATTTTGTCTTCTATTATCGCCCTCGCTATTTGTGTGGAGCGTTTCCTAAAGCTGAACCCCGACAAGGTTGCACCGCGCAATTTGCTCAATAAAGTGTGGGGCTGGTTACAGAACAAACAACTGGATGCTGAAAAACTGCGTGAATTGCGTCGTGGATCGCCGTTGGCGCAAATTCTTGCTACCGGCTTGGCCAATGCCAAGTTTGGTCGTGAGATCATGAAGGAGAGCATTGAAGATACCGCGTCCCATATAATCCATGATTTGGAGCGCTATCTTAATGCCCTTGGCACCATCGCCGCAGTCGCGCCCTTGTTAGGCCTGCTCGGGACAGTAATCGGTATGATCCGAGTGTTTACGGAAATCATGGTGCAAGGCAGCGGTAATGCCGGTGTTCTCGCGGGTGGGATCTCAGAAGCATTAATTACCACAGCGTCGGGTCTGTGTGTGGCAATCCCTGCATTGATTATGCATCGCTATTTTCTGCGCCGAATTGACGAGCTCGTGGTGAGAATGGAGCAAGACGCCATGAAGTTGATCAATGCCATGCATGGCGAGGTTCAGATAAAAGACAGCGCGGCGGGTAAAAAGTCGTGAAGTTTAAGCGTCAACACATGGACGATACTGGTGTAAACCTAACGCCGCTCATAGATGTGGTGTTCCTGTTGCTGATCTTTTTCATGGTGTCGACAACCTTTACCAAAGAAAGCCGACTGAATCTTGAATTGCCAAGTGCGGAGGGCGAAGCCGCTCCTCAAGACGCCAAAGGTCTAGAAGTGGTTATCGACGCGCAGGGTCACTACCGTCTGAATGAAAAGTCAGTTCTTGATCATAGCGTTGAAGGTTTGATGGCGGCGATGCGAGAGATTGCGGGGCAGGAGACTGACCTGCCGGTAATTATAACCGCTGATGCCAAAAGCCCCCATCAATCCGTGATCACTGCAATGGATGCGGCGGGTCGACTGGGTTTTGCTAAACTGAGTCTAACCACCCAAAACCCTGAAAAAGCTCGCCCATAAACAATGTTAAATTCTGTTTCCGTCAACGCTAGGAACATCCGGCAATATGAGTAATAACAAATCTGATCTCGTTATCTACGGGCGCTTACTGAAATACATATTGCCGATGTGGGTCATGTTTTTATTGAGTGTGCTGGGTTTTTCGGTGTTTTCAGGGGTGCAGGTCTTACTTGCCGATATGATGCAGCTGATAGTCGATTACATTGGCGGCAATATGGTTCCGGGTGACGGTGGCATCTCTGCAAAGTTTATGTGGGCCTTGGGCGGCGATGATTTTGTGCTTACTGATGCAAGACTGTGGATTGTGTTAATGATGATCATCCTCGGGGTGACCCGAGGTATGGGTTATTTTGCCGGTAACTACTTTATTTCCATTGTTTCTCATAGCTTGGTTCACAATTTGCGCTGCGAGTTGTTCGATAAAATGTTGCGTATGCCCAGCAGCTATTTCGATCAAAACTCTACCGGCATGATGATCTCTAAAATAACCTTTAACGTCGAACAAGTTACCGGCGCAGCAGTTAACGCCACCAAAGTTGTGTTGCGTGAAGGCACTTTTGCACTCGGACTCATTGCCTACCTGTTGTACACCAACTGGAAGCTCACCATGGTGTTCTTCCTCGCGTTACCGATTATCGCGGTGACCGTTTACTGGGTTGGCAAACGGTTTCGCAAACTCAGTAAAAATATTCAAAACGCCATGGGCGATGTAAATCAAGTGACCAACGAATCGATCGGCGCTTACCGAGAAATTCGGCTCTATGATGGCGCGGCCTATGAAACGGCGCGATTCGTTGAGGCGAGCGGCCGCAATCGCAGTCAAAATATAAAAATGGCTTACTACAATGCCATCAGCCCGTCAGTGATTCAGTTTCCGGTGGTATTGGCCACGGGTGTTTTGATCTGGATTGCCCTGGGACTTGGCGGTGAAATGTCACCTGGTGCTTTTGTGGCTTATTTGTCGGCGGCCTTATTCTTGCCAAAGCCGATGCGTCAGTTAGCTGACGTCAGCAGTACTATCCAAAAAGGCTTGGCTGCTGCCGAAGATATTTTCGATTTTATCGACGCAGAACAGGAAAATGACGACGGCACCTATAGCAGTGAAACGACGCGTGGCGAGATCGAAATTCGCAACCTAAATTTCGCGTATATGCGCGGTTCGGATTTAGTATTGCGCGATGTGAATTTAAAAGTCGAGGCCGGTAAATCACTGGCTTTAGTTGGTTTGTCGGGGTCTGGTAAGTCAACCTTGGTGAGTTTGCTGTCGCGGTTTTACGAACACGATCAAGGTGATATCCTGCTGGATGGTGTCGATGTGCGGGACTATAAACTTGCTAATCTTCGCGACAAAATGGCCCTTGTCACGCAACAAGTTACCTTGTTTAACGACACTATTTTTAACAATATTGCCTATGGGAAAATGAGTGGTTCCAGCCGCGAACAGGTGCGCGCCGCCATTGAAGCCGCTCACGCCAGCGAGTTTATCGACCAATTGCCAGAGGGCTTGGATACCCTGATTGGAGAGGATGGCGTTATGTTGTCTGGCGGGCAGCGTCAACGCCTCGCTATTGCCCGTGCCTTTTTGAAAGATGCGCCAATTTTGATTTTTGATGAGGCGACATCGGCTCTGGATAATCGTGCTGAAAGCCACATCCAAAAGGCCATGGAAGAGGTTATGAAAGGCCGCACCACCATCGTTATTGCCCACCGTTTGAGCACCATTGAAATGGCAGATCAAATAGTGGTGATGGAGGCGGGCCAAGTAAAAGAGCAGGGTACGCATGATGAATTGTTGGCATTGAATCAACGCTATGCTCAGCTCTACCACAAGAACTTTGAGGAATAGGTATAGGTGGCCTTAGAGCAAAGCCTAAATCGTGCCTGGTATGGCAAGCCAAAGGGCTTGCTGTTATTGCTTCCCGTTGAGTACCTTTACCGCTTAGTTGCTGGCCTACGCCGCCGCTTTATTCGCCCGCAAGTCTGCGGTGCGCCGGTGATTGTCGTCGGTAATATATCGGTCGGCGGCAGCGGTAAAACCCCAGTGGTTCTCGCCGTAGCGCAGTACTGTCAAAGCCGTGGTTACAAAGTGGGTATTGTGAGTCGAGGTTACGGTGGGCGAGCGCCGGTCTATCCCTATCTGCTAAGTGCTCAGTCAACGCCGGTGGAGGCGGGAGATGAGCCCTACTTAATGTATCAGCGCAGTGGACTGCCACTTGCCGTTGCACCAGATCGACTGGCGGCGGCAAAATTACTGGTCGCGGAGCAAGGTTGCGATCTCATCGTTAGCGACGACGGCTTGCAGCACTATCGCTTAGCGCGGGATATAGAAATCCTTGTGGTTGACGGCGAGCGTGGCTTTGGCAATGGGCACTGCTTACCCGTTGGGCCATTGCGCGAAGCTGTTTCCCGTGCTGCCGAGATTGATCTTAAAGTCATCAACGGCGGCAATAGCAGTATTAGCGGTTATACAATGGACTTGCAGGGGCTTGCCGCAGTGAATATTGCCGACGGCGAGCAGCGACCCTTGATACACTGGCCGTCGAACCAGCGTCGGATTCATGCTGTCGCTGGGATCGGGAACCCTCAGCGCTTTTTCCGAAGTCTGCAGCTTGCTGGCTTTGATGTTATTGAGCATGCCTTTCCTGATCATCATCCCTATACTGCTGCCGATATCAACTTCGCTGAATCCTGTCCGGTTTTGATGACCGAAAAGGACGCCGTTAAGTGTCGCAGCTTTGCTGATAAGCAACATTGGATGTTGCCGGTGAACGGTGAGATCGCCCCACAATTTTATAGCGAGTTAACTTCACGCTTGGCTAAGATTGGACTTAGTCGCTAATATTTACATCAGCTGTCACTAGCCGCAGTTGTATCGCATAAATTTGGAGTAAGCATGTCGTACACCGTAATTATTCCCGCTCGTTTCGCGTCTAGCCGTCTGCCCGGTAAGCCATTGCTCGATATTGGCGGCAAACCCATGATTCAGCATGTTTGGGAGCGCGCCCTCGATAGCGATGCAAACCGCGTGGTTATTGCCACGGAAGACCAGCGGGTATTTGATGCGTGTCAAGGTTTCGGTGCGGAAGTGGTGATGACGCTTGCTAGCCATGAATCTGGCACTGACCGATTACAAGAGGTCGTCAGCCAGCTGAAACTCACCGATGAAGAAATCGTTGTAAATGTGCAGGGCGACGAACCGCTTATTCCTCAGGCGGCGATTGCGCAAGTAGCTGAAAATCTAGCGGCAAAGCCTGCAGCGGGAATTGCTACGCTTGGCGAAGTTATCACCGATATTGAGGTAGTATTTAACCCTAATGCGGTGAAAGCAGTCACGGATACTCGGGGTTATGCACTGTATTTTAGCCGTGCACCCATGCCGTGGTGCCGCGATGATTGGGCCGGTGAAGAGCTTAGTTTGCCAGCAGGCGCGCCATTTTTACGCCATATTGGCATCTATGCATATCGGGTGGGATTCCTTCACGAATTTGTGCGCTGGCCAATGGGTATCTTAGAGAGTTTTGAAAAATTAGAGCAATTACGCGCTATGGAAAACGGCGTGCGTATTCATATTGCCAAGGCCTGTGTCGATATCCCTGGCGGGGTTGATACCGAGGCGGATTTACAGAAGGTGCGTTCAATTCTCGCGGCTCGCGGCAAATGAGCATAAACGTATTACTGGTGTGCCTTGGCAATATTTGCCGCTCACCAACAGCGCATGGCGTCCTCCAAAAAATGCTTGAGGAGGCCGGTCTCGCAGATGAGATTCAGGTTGATTCCGCTGGGACAGGTGATTGGCATATTGGTCGCAGTCCCGATCAGCGCGCTCAAGCGGCAGCCTTACGGCGAGGGTATGATCTGTCAGATTTGCGGGCGCGACAAGTATGCGCAACTGATTTTCAAAATTTTGATTATATTTTGGCCATGGATAACAGTAATTTGAAGGACCTTCGTGCGCTGCGTGGCCCGCAAGATCAATGCGAACTTGCACTCTTTTTAAATTATGCGACTGACGCAGATCTGCCTGAAGTGCCCGATCCCTACTATGGCGGTGACGAGGGCTTTGACGACGTGCTGGATTTGGTCGAAGACGCAGCCCGTGGATTGTTATCCCATATTCGTGCAAATCATCTACTTGCTAGCGACGGCGCCGAGGGATGAATATTCAGCGCGATGTCGATCTGCGTCCATACAATACCCTGGGTATAAGCGCTTCGGCTGATTATTTTGCTGAGGTTCACGATCTTTCCGAGCTCAATGAGGCCATTGCCTTCAGTAGTCGTCGTCACCTACGTCGGGTATTTATCGGTGGTGGCAGTAATTTGGTGTTACGTGGCGATATTCAGGGCATGGTTATTCGCATGGCGATGCGTGGCATTAGCTGTGAAGCGGATGGTGATGAGCGCGTGGTCACCGTAGCGGCCGGCGAAAATTGGGATGAGTTGGTAAAGTACAGTTTGGCGCAAGGTTGGTATGGCTTGGAAAACCTAATATCGATTCCTGGCCAAGCGGGCGCCGCGCCTATACAGAACATTGGCGCCTATGGGGTAGAGCTGTCCAGTGTTTTGGACTCGGTAACGGGCTGGGACATAAACCTAAATTGCCTGCGTAAACTTAGCGTGGCAGATTGTCAGCTGGGCTATCGCGACAGTGTCTTTAAAGGCGCACTGCGCGATGTTTTTATTATCACCGCTATTGATTTGCGTTTAAGCGCTAAGGCCAGGGTTAATCTTAGCTATCCAGCCCTGCGCGAAGCGATACAAGCTAGCTCGGGGGAAGAGCGGAGCTCAGCGTTAGCTCGTCCGAGTCCGGAGCTAGTGGCGGAGACCGTGGCGCGGGTGCGCGCGGATAAACTCCCAGATTACCGTTGCGAGCCTAATGTAGGCAGCTTCTTTAAAAACCCGATAATTTCTCAGACCGAAGCGCAGGAGTTGATCGCGCTATACCCTCTGCTGCCACATTGGCCTCTGGCGGATGGTCGCGTTAAGTTGGCGGCGGCATGGTTGGTTGATACCGCAGGTTGGAAAGGGCGACGTATTGGCGCCGTAGGAATTCATCCACGGCAAGCGATTGTCTTGGTCAATTACGATGGCGCCGAAGGCGCGGATGTGCTGGATTTTGCCGGTGCGGTGCAGGCCGACGTGCTGGCGCAGTTTAATATAGCGCTTGAAATTGAGCCTCGTGTTTATTGAACCCGAATATATTCCGCTTGCGGGCGGCGCGCTCAGTTACCATCCCGAGTACGTCGAGGATTCAGATGGGCTATACGCGCAGCTCCGGGATGAGGTCCACTGGCAACAGCCAGTCTTGGAAATACATGGACGAAGACACCACACTCCGCGTCTTGTAGCGTTTGTCGGCGAACAGGGCTTGGTTTATCGGTATAGCGGGCACCAGCATTGCGCTGAAGCGTGGCCGCCGCAAGTAGTATGGCTACGCGATAAAATTGCTGAGACTACTGGTTACCATTTTAACTGTGCGCTCCTTAATTACTATCGTGATGGCAATGATAGTATGGGCTATCACAGCGACGATGAAGCGAGCTTGGGCGAGGCGCCATGCATTGCATCCATCAGCTTGGGTTGCGGTCGGGACTTCCTGCTAAAGCCGAAGGGAGCACGCAGTAAATCGCGCAAAATCCATTTGGCGGCTGGTTCGTTGTTGCTAATGTTGCCGCCGACCCAGCAAAACTGGCAACATGCCTTGCCAGTGCGACGTGGGCTGGCCCAGGGACGAATTAATATCACATTTCGTAAAGTGTTATCATCGCTATAAGCATAAACCTCAGCAGGCTGGTTAGACTGGGGTTGCGATGGTATTGTTACAGGCATTGGATGCAGGGAAATACATGATTACAGTTTTAGTTGCCGACGATCACGCGATGGTACGTACTGGGATAGTGCGTATGCTCGATGACGCGGATGGTATTTCAGTTATCGCGCAAGCGGCGAGCGGCGAAGAGGCAATTAGTAGCTGTCGAATTCTGAGCCCTGACGTTGTACTGATGGATGTGAGAATGCCCGGCATTGGCGGCCTAGAAGCGACGCGTAAGCTGCGTCTGGTATCACCATCAACACGTATTATTGCCCTGAGCGCCTACGATCAAGAGCCTATGCCGAGCCGGCTGCTCAAGGCGGGGGCGTCCGCATACGTTACCAAAGGTGCCTCGGAGGAAGAAATGGTCTTGGCGGTGCGCCAGGTTGCGAAGGGGCTGCGTTACTTAAGCCCGAGTGTGGCCCAAGCCATTGCACTGAAAGGTTATGGCGACGAAGTAGAATCGCCATTTGAGTGTCTCTCTGAGCGTGAAATGCAAATTAGTCTGATGATTGCAAACTGCCAAAAAGTTTTGGACATTGCCGATCAATTGTTTATATCCGCCAAAACCGTAAATAGCTACCGCTACCGCATTTTTGAGAAGCTCAATATAAGCGGCGATGTTGAGCTGACTTTATTGGCAATTCGCCATGGCCTGATCGATTCGCCCGGCGCCTAGGCGCACCGTAATGCATCGCAATGACTGATACCCAGATAAACCAGTTTGATTCTGCCAGCTTCTTAAAAACGGTCACTGGAAAGGCGGGCGTTTACGTAATGCTAAATACCTCGGGCGAGGTGCTTTACGTCGGAAAGGCAAAAAACCTCCGTAAACGCCTCAGTAGTTATTTCCGTGCCAGCGGCTTAACAACAAAAACCATGGCATTGGTCGGTCGCATTCACGAAATAGAAGTCACGGTTACCAGCAGTGAGCGGGAAGCCTTGCTGCTTGAGCAAAATCTCATTAAGCAGTACAAGCCGCCCTATAATATATTGTTGCGGGACGACAAATCTTACCCCTATATTTACCTAAGTACTGATCATCAGCACCCGCGTCTGAGTATTCATCGCGGTCGCAAAACGGGCAAAGGTATGTATTTTGGACCTTATCCGAGTGCCGCTGCAGTTCGCGATAGCTTAAGCTGGTTGCAAAAAGTCTTTCGCGTACGTCAATGTGAAGACAGCTATTACAAAGGCCGCAGTCGACCATGTTTACAGTATCAAATAGGTCGTTGTTCAGGGCCTTGTGTCGGCATGGTTAGTGATCAGGAATATACTTTAGATGTTAACCATACTGAGCTGTTTTTAAAGGGTAAAAGCTTGGATGTGCAAGCTGATCTAGGCCGTCAAATGGAGCTGAGCGCGGCAGAGCTAGAATTTGAAAAAGCCGCCGAACTGCGCGACCGCATAGCGTATTTACAGCAGGTGCAAGCAACGCAATGTATCGAAGGTGAAACCGGCGATATTGATATTCTCGGTGGCGTTATCGACGGCGGTCAGGTCTGTATCCAACTGCTCTGTGTGCGCGGCGGTCGGGTGCTGGGAAGTCGCAGTTTCTTCCCCAAAAGCCAACTTGATGAACCGCTAGCACAGCAGCTGGAGGCTTTTATCGCACAGCATTATTTAATTGGCGGCGGTGCGGCCGATATGCCTCGGGAAATCATCAGCAATATTGCGCTAGACGACGAAGATTTACTGGCGGCCAGTCTCAGTGAGCAAGCGGGGCGTCAAGTCGTCCTGAGTCACAAAGTGCGAAGTAACCGCGCAAAATGGCAGAATCTTGCACTCACTGCCGCGCAGCAAAACCTTAAAAACCGTCTCGCATCGTCGGCGAGCAGTTTGAAGCGTTTTAAAGCACTGCAAGAGACATTGGGTTTAGATGTGCTGCCTAACCGCTTAGAGTGTTTTGATATCAGTCACAGTAGCGGTGAAGCCACAGTCGCGTCTTGTGTGGTCTTTGATGGCAATGGCCCGCTCAAGTCTGACTATCGTAAGATGAATATTGAGGGTATTACGCCGGGCGATGATTACGCTGCCATGTATCAAGCCCTGACTCGGCGCTACAAAAGAGTTAAAGCCGGTGAGCTCGTCATGCCAGACATACTGTTTATTGATGGTGGCAAAGGCCAGCTGAGCCAAGCGCAGAGCGTTATGGCAGAGTTGGGTATTGATGGCCTATTAATGATCGGCGTTGCCAAGGGCAGTGATCGCCGTGCTGGCCTCGAGATATTGATTCGTGGCGACAATGGCAAAGAAATTAGTTTGCCTGACAATAGCCCAGCCTTGCACTTGATTCAGCATATCCGTGACGAATCTCACCGTTTTGCGATTACTGGCCATAAAGCACGGCGCGACAAAAGTCGTCGTCAATCCACGCTAGAGGGGATTCCTGGCGTTGGTGCCAAACGACGTCGTGAGTTGCTGCGCCATTTTGGCGGCTTGCAAGGTGTAAAGCAGGCTGGGGTAGAAGATTTGCGACGGGTACCGGGAATTAGCGAGAAAATTGCATTACAAATATATGAAGACCTGCGCAGCGCCTAGAAAACGAATAGAATAGGATTTGCTGCCTTAATGAGACCACTATGAATATACCCAACGCTTTAACCCTGTTCCGGATCGCGCTAATTCCGGTATTGGTGGTTTTGTTTTATTGGCCAGCTGCGCATACCTATTTTTTAACAGCGGCCGTATTTGCCGTCGCTGCAGTAACCGATTGGTTAGACGGCTATCTTGCTCGGAAACTAGGGCAGAGCACGCCGCTTGGCGCATTTCTTGACCCAGTCGCCGATAAATTAATGGTCGCCGTTGCCTTGGCCCTGCTCATCGAGCGCTACGACGCCTCCTGGTTTACGGTGCCAGCCATCATCATCATTGGTCGCGAGATTGTGATATCGGCGCTTCGGGAGTGGATGGCAGAACTCGGTAAGCGCACGAGCGTGGCGGTGTCGTATTTGGGCAAAATTAAGACAACCATGCAAATGGTCGCTATTTTTGGGCTGTTGTTAGTGTCTCCAGAGCATCAGGGCTTATTGTATTACGCAAATATCATCTGTCTGTACACGGCTGCACTGCTTACATTATGGTCAATGCTGATTTATCTTCACGCGGCGTGGCCAGATTTACGCGATACCGCCGGCGATTAAGAAAAAAATCACGTTAAATCAGCAACTTTCCTTGACAGAATTTGGTGACTGACTAGAATAGGCGCCTTCTTGAAGCACAGCTACTAGGTGTTCAAAAACTTGTGGGAGCAAGTCAAATATCCAAATGTAGAGACGCGGGAATAGCTCAGTTGGTAGAGCGCAACCTTGCCAAGGTTGA
>TARA_R110001599_G_scaffold82358_4_pt1 | contig 24792 bp, 24 predicted proteins | sample TARA_R110001599 | Tara Oceans TARA_R110001599 (sample SAMEA4398360) | marine metagenome | biome: Polar Biome; feature: [MES] marine water layer (ENVO:01000295) within the mesopelagic zone...; material: water (ENVO:00002006), including particulate matter (ENVO:01000060) such as......
CCTTAGTGAGCATGGCTTAAGTTTTAAAGTAATTTTGGCGCAAACCCGTACCCAATTGGCGCAGGAATACCTGCGGGATAAACGGCTGACCTTAAGTGAAATCGCACTACTACTCGGCTACTCCGAACAAAGCGCCTTTAATCGTGCGTTTAAGCGAGAAACCGGTTTGTCTCCTCGCCGTTACCAACAGCACGAGGTCGCCCGCTCTTAGTCGAGTTTTGCGGCATTGAAATTACTGCGCAGGGTTTCAATGCGTTCGCGGTTTACCTCGAAATCATAGTAGCCAAGGCGCGAAGCACTGCGCACATCGACTCGATTGTTCACCGGTGTATAGCGCAATTCGATGTCGTCACGGAAGCGCATAATTGCACTGTGGCTTACCGCATGGAGATAGTTGGGCCTGCGTTCGGCGACGTTGGTGCGCGGCATCGCTAACAGTGTTTCTTGCAGCAGTTGCCATTGTTCCGCTGAAGTCACGGTAATGGCGGTGATGTGTTTACTGCCGGCCTCTAAGCTGGAAACGCAGTGCGGCGCGTTGGGGCAGGGTGCTAATGTGCTGTTGCTGCCGGTTTGCGCCGGCGTATTGCTACAGGCGCTAAGTACAGTGGCAGTGAATAGAACGAGAAGTGTACGCATGGAACTCTCCTTAGCTGGCTTTAAATTCGCGCAATCTGTGGGGCGTGAACACCGGGTTTATACGTCGCGGATAGGGTTTTGGTGCTTTTTATTATTTTGCGCTGCGGGTTTAGCAGCGCGTGATTAATTGAATGTCGACGTTGCTGGTGGCGTCAGAAAACCACAGCGAACCTTCGTCAATGGTACATTGTAATTTCATGGTGCGCTGCGCCATGGCGGTGAGTACGGCCGAATCTTCAGTATTCACTTCAATGACCCGCACATTGCCGTAGCGGCTGATCTTGCCGCCGTGTTCGTCCCACCACATTTGTGCGGTGCGGCCGCCGTAGATGAGCAATACTACTTGTTTGGCAATACCCCTGGCTTTGCGCATGCGCTTTTCGCTGGGCAGGCCGAGTTCAATCCATAAGTCGATTTCGCCTGTGAGCGATTTAAGCCACAAATCGGGTTCGTCATCGGTACTCAGGCCCTTGGTGAATTCCAAATGCTCCTCGGCAAAAAGGGCAAAGGCAAGAATTCGCAGCATCATGCGTTCGTCAGTTTCTGAGGGGTGGCGAGCAACAGTGAACTGGTGGGTTTGATAATAGTGACGACGAATATCGCTGATATCGAGTGTGGTTTTAAACAGAGTGGCATTTAAGGCCATGGTCTTGCTCACGGTATTTAAAGAAGCGCTATTCTACGCTGATTTTGCGTTTAAAAGGCGCTTAAACCGATAATAACCACTGCATAACGCAGGCCTTTACCGACGCCAACCAAGATAAAAAAGGCGGGGGCAGGCACTTTCATCATGCCGCCGACCACTGTTAAAGCGTCGCCGCCAATTGGCATCCACGACATCAGTAGTGTCCATTTTCCGTAACGACCAAACCAATTCTGGGCGCGCTGGAGGTCAACCTTGCGGGCTGGAAACCAGCGACGATCGGCGTATTGGACAAACTTTGAGCCCATCCACCAATTCACTCCGGCACCGAGGGTATTCCCGCTGGTGGCCGCCAACCATAACCAGCCGGGATGCAGGCCTTCGCGCAATTGCGCTACCAGTAAAATCTCTGAGTAAAAAGGCAGCAGTGTGGCGGCGCCAAAGGCGACGGCAAAGAGGAGAAGATAGGCCGAGATCACAGGCGGGCACTCGCGACTAAATGTTGAAATAAACGCAACTGACGAAATTGAAATGGCAGGTATTCGGGGTGCCATTGCACACCAATGCGGCAGCGGTGCTGGGGGTCTTCGACTGCTTGAATAATAAAATCAGCGTCGCGCCCGGCAATTTGCATACCCTCGCCAAGGTCTTTAATCGCCTGATGGTGAAGGCTGTTTATTTTACATTGTTCCTGACCAAGTATTTGTACGAGTTTGCTGTAGGCTTCTAAGTGCAAGGTTTTACGTGGCAACAGCATGCGCTTATTCGACGTAAGCCGCCGCATATCACTTAGATCACTATGAAGCGTGCCACCTAGCACCACGTTCAGTAATTGCGCGCCCCGGCAAATGCCAAGTATGGGTAAGTTGCGGCTGAGACTAAGCTCCAATGCAATCATTTCAAATCGATCTCGCTCGCGGTTGATAGGCGCAACTTCGGGTTCGTCGGGCAGATAAAGACGCTGATCAATATCGTCGCCACCGCTAATAATAATGCCATTTAGGTTGGCGGGAATTGCGCTGAGTTTAGGCGTGAGCCGATAGGCTTCAGCGCCGCAGCGCTGCAGTGCAAAGCGAATAAACCACCAAGCCAGTGGCCAGCGGGTGTCGTCGCCGGTTACCCCTATTAGCGGCTTGTTCACAGTAGCTCCGGTATCAACCATTCGCTGACACTGTGTGACCAATTGGTAAATAAATTGGCGGTTGGGTTATCTAAATAATTACGGTATGCCTGACAAACTTTCTCTAGTCGGGCTTTGTCCATGGCCAAATTATCGACTTGCAGCCAATCTCGGTAGGGGTGGATTAGGCCCCACTGGGGGTCGTCAATTAAGCTGTTGGGTAATCGATAGTGCAGGGTGGGTCTGGCCTTGACGCGATCGTCGTCGATCTTGGCGCGCAGCCGAGGTTCGTCGATATGGGCGAATAGGGGCAACATATCCAAGGCCCGATTTCGCGTGGGATTGAATTCCAGGTAATCGTCTATGAGCTGGTCAATTGTGGGTTGGTAGCTTGGTTTAAGGACTTTGCGCACATAGTCTTTGCCAAACGGGTCGACGTAGGAGGTTAGGCGCCTGCTGAAGTCAACGTCGCAACGCATTTTTAGCCATTCGTATAGACATAAAAACGCACGCATGTAGTTGAGAATGGTCGCGGCCTCGCAATCGGGCATTTCTGGGTTTAGCTGTAAACCAAAGGCATTTTTGGCAGAGGCGTGGGTGCCTTGTGCGTCGCTATTGCGCAGGCTTACAAAAAGATCTTCTAGCTGCCAAAGATCGGTCATGGCGATGGGTGGTGCCACGACTTCAAAGGGTACGAGTTGTTTTGCGATGGCGCCAACAATGGCCTCAGCCAATTCTTCTAAATCATTGGTGTCGGCGGATTCATGGCGTTCACGGCTAATGCGCTTGATGTACGAGAAGTCCAGTTCAACGCCAAATTGTCCGAGGCTGGTGTCGATGACATTTACTTCGTAGTCCGACAGCGTGTCGGCGCGGCCGCCGAACTGGGTAATAATAGTGTCGACAATACTGTCCACTTCCATGCCGGTAAACTCAATTTCTACCCCAAGGCGACGCACCGCATCTGTGTTGGTATGCAATTGCAAGGGCAGTGGCCAAAGTTGCTTACGATAGGCTGCTAATGGTTTATTCATTGGTACTTCCTATGATGTGAGCAAGTGGGAGTAGGCGTTCAGTGTGCTGGCAAACTACTTGGAATAGGGTCAGTAGGGGCACCGCTAATAATACGCCGGGCGCACCCCATAACCAGCCCCAAAAAAAGATCCACAAAAACACCACAATGGGGTTTAGGCTAAACCGGAAGCCGTGCACCAGTGGGTCGATAAATTGACCGACAGCGGCGCTAAACAGGGCGTAGGCTGCGGGTACGGCAATGATCGCGGTGGCGGTTGGGTAGCTTACCGCGCTGACAATGCTTAAAAGTATTAAGGTGATGCTCACACCGAGATAGGGTATGTAGCGCATTAGCGCGGCAACTGCGCCCCACAGTGCGGGGTCTGGGAAATCAAATAGATATAAGGCGAGTGCCGTAATACAACCGATGGCGATATTAACTGCAGTTATCGTCATGAGGTAGCGAGACATTTGGGTTTGGGCGCGATGGGCTATTCGAGTGACCACGGCTTTGTCTCTCTGGGTCGGCAGGCTGTGGATAAAGCGCCTCATTAATGCTTCGCCTGACGTTAGCAGGAAGAATAAAAGAATAATACTGAGTGTGCCGTAAACCCCGAAATTTTTTGCCGTTTCGCCTAATTCTGAGCGCCAGCCAGCCTCGGTAATAACCACCTTAGTGAGTTCCGGATTGCGGGGGTTCGCGCTGGCACTGAATTCTTGGGCCAAAGAGTCAATGCTGCGGGTAGCGGCGTCTACATCTGGGCTGCTGGTGTTAACACTACTAAGTTGCTCTCTCACGACCTCAACGGCTTCTGGTACGCGCTGTAGCCACTCGCTCGCGGGTTTCGCGAGGGCGTAAACGCCGCCACCGGCAATGCTGAGACAAATGCTCATTATCCCAAGGGCCGCAAGACTACGGGGCACGCGCATGGCCTGCAGGCGGCTGACTACCGGGCTCAATAGTAAGGAGAAAATGAGCGCCAAGGTAATTGGCAGCATCACGTCTCGAGCCACTTGTAGGGTATACAGAATGGCGAGTACGGCTATAATCTTTAGCGGCCAGTCGGCCGTTTTATTAGGCATATTTCCTAGCTAAATGTCGTTAGTTGAGTTTGTTCTTGTTAATGCGACGAGTGTTATTTTTTGGGGCCGAAAATCCACCAGATTACTAGACCAATTAAGGGTAGAAATAAAATCAGCACAATCCACAGTAGCTTGGAAATAACACTTTCTTTGCTCTGCGCAATCGTAAAGATGGCCCAAATGTCGGCAATGAATATTACGAATCCCAGTAGGCTAGTAATATAAATCTCCATATTATTCTCCCTTGAGATTGTGACAACGTAGCGAGCAGATCAGCAATTACTGCCAGCGGTATGGCTAATTTGGAGTGCTATTGACTGTAGTAGTTCACTAATAGCCTGCTTAGCGACTTTTCTGGTCTTAGGGGGAATGCTGTAAAAAGGAGGCATGACAGATGGGGAATGGCGTTGGCGATGTCGAGTGACGCCATGGGCGGTGCCGCTATTGCCTAGGCATTCAACAAAGGTAAAACCGATCCGCCAAGAAATTTGACCAATTGCAGATTTTAAGCGTAAAGCTATTTGAAAACTGCCTCTAGCATAGCAAAGGCGGGCTCACAGCTCCGGCCGACCTCACTCATTGGGCACTCAAACGGCTGGGCATGAAATAAGTGACAGGTGGATAAATAAAAAATTGTCCGCTCTCAGTCGCCACGGGTTCCCTGTCGCGGCTTGCGTGGCGCTAACTGATTGATTTTTAATGACGCAGGTATATTATCGAGGGAAAGGGAATTCAAAAAATATAAAGGGAGCGAGTCGTGATATGTTCAAAGGCCTTTGCGCCCCTTTTTTGCCAACCATTTGAAAATGAATTTTCTGGGACTTCGCCCATTTTTGTTCCCGTGATAGGGCGGGAAAGTGATATAGAGCCAGTGGCTTTAGGATAATGCTGATAGACACGAGATGAATCAGAGCCCAGAACTATTGCGGAGATTGTTGCGATCGAAAGATCGAATGGATGGCGCACCCCATGAAGATTGGCCAATCAAGCGGTTGGCACTAGTGAGCGCCGTTTCGGTAGCGCACTTTGCGCGGGAATTCAAAAAGGCCTTCGGCGTTCCTCCGCACAGGTACTTGCTCACCCGTCGTATAGAGAGAGCAACAGCGCTACTCCGCGACACTAGCCTTCCCATTACAGACATCGCATTTCAAACTGGCTGGAACAGTATTGGTACTTTTGGGCGGATTTTCAGCGATATTACCGGTGAGAATCCAGGAGAGTTTCGAGCGCGTGAACGCTCGATTTCGCATGCGCGAAAGGAAATGCCGGAATGTGTAATGCGCGCAGTCGATCGCCCAAATCTCACTATAGCAGTTTCGGAGAAGCGTCGACTTAAGTCCACTGGCAAGATAAGAGCCCAGTCTAAGTGAGGAGGTTCTATGGCTATAGGTGTAAATACGGCAGGTTTGTATGTGCGTGATCAAGATGAAGCGCTCTCATTCTACGTCGAAAAAATGGGGTTTATTGTTCATACAGATGTTCGCAATGGCGATTATCGCTGGCTGACGGTTCAACATCCGGAACAGCCTTATTTTCAGCTTGGTTTGTTCAAACCTGGTCCGCCAGTGCATGATGCAGCAACTGCGCAGACCCTGCTCGAAGTTGTCGCAAAGGGCGCTATGCCACCGCTGGTATTCGTAGTGGAAAACTGTGGTGATGCTTACAAACGCATGAATAAGTGTGGAGTGGAATTTACTCAGGAACCCATGGAAAGATATGGTACGGTGGATGCTGGCTTTCGGGATCCGTCTGGTAACGGATGGAAGATGATTGAAACTGCAGCTAATCCACAATCAAGGAGCACGAAATGAGCTGGAGCCTCTGGATTCGACAAAGTCACCGTTGGCTATCTATCATTTTTACGGCGACCGTAATTATTAATTTTGTAGCGAGAACTGTAGATTCAGCAGAACCTTCTTTGTGGATAACGTACTCGCCGTTACCCCCGCTCTTTTTAATGCTAGTAACTGGTCTATACCTGTTCGCGTTACCCTATGTTATGAAGCGGCAAGGTAGCGCGAGTGCCTAACAATTAACTCCACCGGAAAACCAAAAATGCCGCTTCGCTCTGTTTTTTTCGGTGAGTTGAGCGGTACGCAGCATGACTTTGGAGCATATCTTGGCCTTGGATAAAGCTTTATCAAAACTATTTCTGCCAGATAATGATAGTTGGTTGAAGCATGCCAACCCTTGGTCTGTTTGGTCTCGGTTTGCTACGTTGCCGTTTATAGTTTTAAGTATTTGGTCTCGAATTTGGATTGGATGGTATTGTCTTATTCCAATTTCGATTCTTATTTTTTGGCTTTGGATAAACCCAACATTATTCGCAAAGCCAACGGATTATAGTAGTTGGGGTGCTAAAGCGGTTTTAGGTGAACGTGTGCTCATGAACAGGAAAGAAGCGCCGATTCCAAAAGGTCACTCAAACGCAATAGTGATTTTAAATGTTCTTCAATCTTGTGGTGGAATTATATTGGTTTACGGTATGTGGCGTTTAGATTTAGCCATTACTCTTCACGGCATTGCCTATGTTTACCTTACTAAAATGTGGTTTTTGGATCGTATGGTTTGGCTTTACGAGTCGTCAAATTCGGATTCGCAAGGCCATTAAAAGCCGACCGCAAAAGGAGACCTGGCCTACGAGGTTCCAGTCGTTGCAGCTTTTATGGCGGCGTTAGGGCTGTAAAATCCGACGATCACCATCGCACTGCATGATTTGTAGGTAGACCTATTCGCTTAGTAAATCAATTACTGTACGCAATGCCGCTGGCATATATCGATTTTTAGGGAAGTACAAGCAAAGGTCCGGCCATTGATTCGTCCACTCTTCTAGCACTATTTGCAGTTCTTGGTCTTCTAGCTCTTTATGAATCATTGATTCGGCAACCATGGCAATACCTAAACCTTGTTTGGCAGCTTGTATCAACAAAGCGGGGCTGTTGGTCGTTAACCCGCCCTTGGCGTCGATGGTTTGGGCCGAATTATCTTTTTCAAACTCCCATTCGTAAATACGACCACTTTTGAAGCGAAAGCCAATGCAATTGTGATTCAGTAAATCTTCTGGTGTATTCGGTATTCCATTGGCTTGAATGTAATCCTTTGAAGCAACCGTTACGAATCGAAAATCTCTAATAATAGGGACCGCAATCATATCAAGAGGGATAACATTGTGTAGTCTCACGCCCGCATCAAAACCTTCTGCCACAATATCGATGAGATGATTCTCAACAATGAGTTCCATGCTTATGTTCGGGTGATGTTTCTTAAGCTTGCTACCTAGTTTTTGCAATAAAATAGGTGCCGCAACTTCGCTAACGCTTATTCGAATATTTCCTTTGCTTTCAGGGCTTTCAAAATGTAAATCATCAAACGCCTGAGTGAGCTCGCCAAGCACCAAATTCACCTTTATATATAGGCTATGACCAGCATCCGTTAAGGACACACTTCGAGTTGTTCGGTTAAACAATCGTGTTTGTACACGCCCCTCTAAGGCTCGGATAAGATGACTTAGGGTCGATGGCGTCATACTCATGGCTTCTGCCGCCTTTTTAAAGCTTAGGTATTCGGCCACTTTTTGAAAGGCCTGTAACTCTTGCATGGGAGGTAGCATCATTTATCGCTCCAAGTCTCCTTTCAATAGCCGTTAATTCATGGCTCATATTGGATAGCTAATGCAGATTATAGCTATTCTATACACTAATCTCTCTCGATAGACTTGTGAACAAAATAGGCAGTCAATTATTTTCTAAAGAGAGAAGGACATGATTACTAAAGTATTTTTGGTCACTGGCGCAAACAAAGGTATCGGTAAGCAAATAGCGAAGGAACTGGCGGGGCTCGGACATACGGTTTATTTGGCTGCGCGTAATCGAAGCGCAGGACTTGCGGCAGAAGAAGAGCTTAAAGCCCTTGGAGACGTTCGCTTTATTCACCTTGATCTAAACGATGTCAGTACTATAGAGAAAGCGGCGGAGCACATAGAATTAAAAAGTGGGTATCTTGATGGCCTAATAAACAACGCGGGCATTATCGTCGATTATGGCACTGCATCCACTGTCACAATAGATGCGTTAAAGAAGACATTTGAGACGAATCTTTTCGGCACGATTATAGTTACTCAAAAAATGTTGCCTCTGCTACGAATGGGCCAAAATAGAGTTATTGTTAATGTTTCCACTGGTTTAGCTTCCTTGGCAATGCATGGTGATCCATCTTGGCCATTTCACAGCACGGTTCCTTTTGCTTACAACGCGTCCAAGGCCGCACTTAATATGTTTAGTATCTTGTTAGCAAAAGAACTAAGAGGTGAAGAGTTTCGTGTCAATTCAGTAAGTCCCGGTTGGATAGCTACCGATCTTGGCGGCGAGAGTGCCCCGGGAACGCTTGAAGAAGGTGCCGCAATTGCAGTGAAAACGGCTTTAGAGGGAGCTGATGGCCAGACTGGTCTATTCCTGACTTCTGGTGGTGTTGTTCCGTGGTAATACGGTCACTTAGCATCGATGGCTAAATAGACCGAATTCCTTGTCACCGTGCTTTTCGGCATCACGTGGCCTAAGCAATATGCTGGGTGATGAAAGCCGCTGATTTTTTTAGTGCGTCGCGTGCCTCGGGTAAAAAACGACTCATTACCGGGAATGCATGGGGCGGATTCGGCCATTCGAGGTAGGTGCTGTCGCCGTGCAGTTCTTGAATTTTATGGTGTAGCGCCGTGGCGTCATCGAGTAGAACCTCGACGCGACTTGCTACAATTAATAGCGGTGGAAGGTTTGCCATATTGGCATTTAGCGGTGAAATACGGGGATCGTTGCGTGGGAGCTTGGGGGCGTACATCGCCACGGCTTCCTCAAGCAGCGTTTTGTTGAGTAGTACATCCTTTTGTTTGTTGTCGGTGAAGGACTGGCTGTTGTGGCTTAAATCCAGCCAAGGCGAAAAGAGTATGGCAGCGGCTGGCGTTGGTTTGTTGTCGTCGCGCAGTTTTTGCAGCGTAGTTAGTGCGAGGTTACCACCGGCGCTATCACCCGCAATAATAATGTTGCGGGACTCGTAGCCCATTTCAATTAACGCCAGATAGACACTCATGGCATCCTCGGGTGCGGCGGGAAATGGGTGCTCGGGGGCGAGGCGATAGTCCACCATGAGCACGCTGATGTTTGCTTGTGCTGCGAGTTCGCTGCACATTTGGCGATGACTATTCATGCCGCCCATAATGAAGGCGCCACCGTGGTAGTAAACACATACCGGTGTGCTTGGGCAGATATTTATACCCTTAGGCGCAAGCCATTCAGCCTTTACGCCCGCCAGTTCATCGGTTGTGCAAGTGACTGTTTTGTTTGGCTTGCCGATATCCATTGCCATGAATTTTCTTTGCCGTTTGAATCTGTGCTCGGGCGTTAGCTTCATCGTTGCGTTTTGCTGGCGTCGGATGACGGCGCTGAGAATAAAATTCTGCCAGCTCATATTGAATCCTCTAAAATCAGTATATTTAGCAATGGCGTATCAATGTTTGCGCCGGGAGCGAATAATTCTGGCAAACGCGATAAGAAATAGTGCGGCGCCTATTAGCAATCCGTACAGACGAAGATTGGGTAACCTCGCATTGAGACCATTAATGATGCCCTGGCGCTCATGATTGTAATTGTCTGGCATCTCCAGCACATGATTGTCTTGGGCATACTGGGCATATTGCGCGAGCATTTCGGCGTGTAGGGCCGGCATTGTCGCGCTTAGATCCTGGGTTTCTCCGGGATCTTTTGCAATGTTGTAGAGATGCCATTGGCCGTCGGCAATTTTGCCGGTGATTTTAACTAGCTTATAGTCGCCACGAAACAGCGCGGCGTTGCCGCCTAGCTCATAGCCTACGGCATCATCGGGACCGTAGATTGTTTGTACCTCGCCTTTGACGAGTGGCAATAAGCTGCGGCCTATGACGAGTTTCTTGGCATTGGCGGGGTATGCTGCACCGGCAATGTCGATAATTGTCGGGCTAATGTCTGTTACAAAGCTAAAGCTTTTACTTAGTCGTTTCTCATTCAGTTGCAGCGGTTTACCGGCAACAATGAGTGGTACGCGCATGCCACCCTCGCCGGCATAAAATTTATAGAAAGCAAGCGGCGAGGCTGCGGCACTCGCAAAGCTCGGGCCGATGTTGTTCATGCTGCCTTTAAGACCGAGGGTTTCATAGTCGTTGCGGTAGCCCAGAAATTTAACGATGGCGCGGCCATAAAGATCGCGGGAATTGTTGTGACCGGTAGCTTCGCTGCCGTTGTCGGAGGTGAAGATAAACACGGTATTGTCGAATTCATCAATCGATTTTAAATGCGCAATGAGGCGGCCGATATGAAAGTCCATAGCGTCAACCATGCCCGCGTACACGGCCATGCGTTTTGCCTGATAGCGTTTTTGTTCGTCCGTCTGTGCGTCCCAGTCGCCCATAGTCGCCATTGTTACCATTGCGCTGTCGCGGGGGATTAGACCTAAGTCTTTGAGTTTTGCCTGCCGAGCCTCCCGCAAGGCCTGCCAACCATTGAGGTAGGTGTCGGCATATTTATCGGTGAATTCTTGGGGAGCTTGTACGGGTATGTGCACCGCCTGAAAGGGAATATAGGCGAAGAACGGTTGCCGATCTTGTCTGTTCGAGTCGATGAACTCAATGGTCTTATCAACCAAAAATTCTGATGAGTAAAATTTTTCTGGCAGCGATGCGGGTTTGCCATCGGCATACCAATCGGCGCGATCATATATCGGGAGGTAGGGTTTATCTTCCCAGTTGTCTGCGCCAGTTGCACCGAGGGCAAAGCTGCGATCAAAGCCTCGGCTGCTCGGTAATTGCGCTGGGCTATTGCCTAAATGCCATTTACCGGCGATGTAGGTGTGGTAGCCAGCAGACTGCAAGACGTCTGCAACCGTATTCAGCTTTGGGTCCAGGGTGCCTTGGTAATGAGGGAAGCGCTTTTGTTCTGGTGGAATGGTTTCTGGAATATTAGGAACGCCATTGCGATGACTATCGACGCCGGTTAGCAACATTGCCCGTGCCGGTGCGCAATTTGCGGCTGTGTGGTAATTGGTAAACTGCATACCCATATCTGCGAGCGAGGCGATGTGTGGGGTTTGAATTTCGCTACCGTAGGGGCTTGTGTCACTAAAGCCTAGGTCGTCGGCGAGGATGAGTACAATATTTGGTGCCTTGGCTGAGGGTAGCCTACTGTCGTTAGCAACTTGGCTGGCATGAACGGCTGTGCTGCTTAGTGCAATGCAGGCTAAAAAAACGCTCGTTACTGCCCCGCGTACCTTACTCATGAATGCCTCTCAATTTGAAATTCCTTGAGATTTATCTTGCTCAAACGGCGTTGCATTTTCATGGTGGTCCACGGCCAATTCACACTATTACGACCGGTTTTATCAATAAAGTAACTGGCGCAACCACTGTTCCAAACCGTGCCTTGCAGGGCGCTTTGCAGATTCTTATTCAGTTTTGCACTTTTTTCGCCATCGACGGAAATTGTCGCAATATTCTTTTTGCGGGCTTTGGTGATTGCACTCAGTATATATTTAACCTGGGCCTCAATGATCACAAAGGCCGATGTGTAGGTGTACAGGTTCGGCCCTAACGTCATGAATAAATTAGGGCAGTCTTCGGCCATGGTGCCGAGGTAGGCAGAGGGTGATCCCGCCCATTGATCTGACAAGCTGCGGCCGTTGCGACCATAGATGAGTTTGCCAATTGGCGGGTCAGATACTTCAAAGCCCGTGCCGTAAATAATGACGTCTACCTCGCAGCTCGCGCCGTCGCTGGCAATCAGTTTGTTGCCTTGGATTTCGGTAATACCGGGAAATACATCAACGTTGTCTTTACCTAGCGCTTTATACCAGTTGTTTGATAGCAGAATGCGTTTGCAGCCTAGGGAGTAGTCGGGCTTTAGTTTTTTTCGCAGGGCTTCGTCTTTCACACCGCGCGCGATGTGTTTGACTGCCGCTGTTTCGAGACGTTGCGAGAACCACTTGTTTTTTAAGTTGTGGTTGAGGAATTCAAACTGGAAAAAAAGCAGCTTTCTAAAGAGCGATTGGGTGAAGGGGAAACGCTTAAAGATAGTTCGCCAGCGATCTGAGATTTTAGTATCTACTTTTGGTAGTACCCACGGTGGGGTGCGTTGAAATAGCGTGATCTGTGCTGCTTGGCGTTGAATAGCGGGTAAAAATTGGATGGCTGAACCGCCGGAACCAATTACAGCTACGCGCTTTCCGCTAAGATCATAGTCTGGGTCCCACGTTGCTGAGTGAAATGATTTTCCCTGGAAGGTTTCTATGCCCTTGATGTGGGGTATTAGTGGTATGTGCATTGGTCCGCAGGCCATAATCACAAAGCGCGCGCGATAGACCCCGTTGTTGGTTTCAAGCTGCCAGCATTTTTCAGTTTCTAACCACTCGCATTTTGTGAGTTGGCGATTGAAGTGAATATGCGCATTAACGCCAAAACGATTTACGGTGTCGTGGGTGTAGGCTTTTATTTCTGCTTGGCTAGCAAAAACTCGGTCCCAGTTGGGATTAAGTGCAAAGGAATAGGAATACAGTGCCGAGGGCACATCGCAAGCGCAGTCTGGGTAGACGTTCTCGCGCCAAACACCACCGACTTCATTGGCCTTTTCCAGCACGATATAATCGACCTTGGCTTTGCTAAGTTTGATCGCTGCGCAAATGCCTGAAACCCCAGCGCCAATAACAATCGTTTCATGAAAGGCAATGTGATTTTCAGTAGCGCTGGTATTTGTAGTGCTATTCATTGTTTATTTCCAATTTAGGCCCGCGTGAGTCACGCTTTCCGGGCGCTATCTTAAAATGGGTTTGTTAGTTCTTTTTGAGCGGGCGATAGAAATAGCGGTAGAGCACACTGTTTTCTTCTCTTTCATTTTTGCGCCAACCGTAGACTGCTGGACGTTCAAATTCGATAGCCAGCTTTTTCCACAAAAGCCAGTCGTAGAGCGCGAGCATATTCTGCAGATTGCAGCCGGAGGTTCGGCTGCGGCTGTGATGGTGATGATGCTGGGTCGGGAACGTTAGAACATGACACAGCGCGTACATGGTTTTGGAAATGAGGGGGTTGGGGTGGTTCAGCAGTTTTAAATCGTAATCTAGGTTGGCGTGAGTGTGGATCCCCCATATGCTTTTAATGGCAGTGCCAATCGCCCACGCTTGGAATAAGCCAAGGTAAAGGCACAGATAGCCGAACCAGTAATTGGGTAAGGTGAAGGCCCAGCCCCAGCCGACGACGATGGTTTGGCTAACACCAAGCTCGCCGCGATTGTCGGCACCGCCGTGTAAATGGTGCGTTCTATGGGTGACCTTATACCAGCGCTGCAATTTTGCTAACAGCGGATTGTTTGGCGTGCGCGCATGGGAGAAATTATGTACCCAGCCATGCAAAAGTTCGTCGATCATCACAAAGCCAATAATACAGGCAATGAGGTGCTGGTCTTCCAGCCACGCCAAGGCGCCAGTATGCTCGGGCATGACGACTGTATAGAGGCCAAAGCTACATAAGATCAGTAGAGGTCGCTCAATAAAGTGCAGCCAGGTAACGGCAATGCCGAGCATTTGCCAGTCTTTGCTGATCTTCTTGCCATTCCTCGTAGCGCCTTTCACCACTTCATACAAAATAAAAAAGGCAATAACCCCGAGCGACCAATTGGTATAGCCATTTTCCACATTTTCCATTTGGGGCCTCGGCCTTGTCTCAAACTATGTTGTTATAGTTAGACCTTAATCAATTTGATAATATTAGTACAATTCAATAAAAGCATAAGTAATATGCATGAAACTTAATTTACGTTCAATTGATCTTAATTTGCTGACGATTTTTGACGCGATAATGAGCCATGGCCAAATGTCGAAGGCGGCGGCGCAGCTGCACATGACTCAGCCAGCCACCAGTCATGCCCTTAAACGGCTGCGGCAGACCTTTGACGATGAACTCTTTATCCGTACTCGTAATGGCATGAAGCCCACCGCCAGAGCCATTGAGATAGCGGGGCCGATCCAGGAAGTTTTGCTCAAAATACGCGACACGTTGGACTCTAATAAGCATTTTGAGCCAACCGAGTCGGATCGGGCCTTTAGAATTGCCTTTGGCCGCTATGGCGAGCTGAATTTATTGCCGCGAATTTTGGAAAAGGTGAATCAGGTGCAAACGGATATCAGTATCTATTCCCATTTGGACGACCAAGAAACGGGATTGGAGTCACTCAAAGAGGGCAAGATAGATTTCTGTTTTGACTTTGTTTCTCCGCAAGACAAGCGTTTGGACTATTGCGAATTTAAGCCCGAAGAAATAGTGGTGATTGCCCGCCGTGATCACCCTCGTCTAGGGACAAAATCGTCTATCAGTATAAAGCAGTTTTTTGATGAAAAGCACATCGTGATGAGTTTTGGCAGTGACCGGCGTGAATTACTGCAGCAGTTTATGGAAGAGCAGGGTGGCATTCGTAAGATACTCACTGAAGTGAATCAGTATATTGCCGTGCCAACGGTGGTAATGCAGTCTGACGGCATTGCTATTGTGCCTAGGCCAATGGCTGAGTTCTTCTTGTATAAAGACCGGCTGAAAATATTCAAGCTGCCGCTCGGTCTACCGTCGCTGCCAATCTACTTGATTTGGCATCGGGCGATGAGCCAAGACAAAGGCCACAGCTGGTTAAAAGGCCTAATTATGGAGTGCGTCTGAATACAGGCAGCGTTTTGGCTGCCTGTACGTATGGAAAGTGCGTGTTAGTAGGTGTAGCGGGCTGTTAAGCCAAGTGATAGTGGTTGGCTGGTGAAGGCTTGGTATGAGCCGACCGGCGATCCCACTCTTGTGTCGATAGTTGTAAAGATATTGGCGGGGGCGACTTGGTCGATATGTACTTCGTCGGTAATATTTCGTCCCCAGAAAGCGATGTCGACATTTGCATTGCGCCAGCCGAGTCGAATGTTCAGGGTGTTCGATGCCGGTTGGTCAAAGCGAGGATCTAATGCCGAGCTCGCATTGGCCTCGCCAGAATAGGCGTAATCTAGTCGGGTATAAATATCGCCACTGCTCAGAGGATAGCGCCAGTTAAGTGCGAGGTTTCCCTTTAGCTTGGTTGCGGAAGCCAGCGCCTCCCCATCTAAAATACATTGCCCTAGGTCGTTGTCTGGTTCACGGCCGTAATAGCATTGTCCGCCGTCGTAGCTGTCGAAAATGGTGTCTATGTAAGCGAAGTTTATCGTTGTAGACATGTTCTCCGTCAGAATAACTGTTGAATCCACTTCAATGCCGTCGACGGTGACGAGTTCGGCATTATTAATAATAAAGACCAAACCGGCAAAGCTGGCGTTCTGAAAGTTTTTATACTCGGTGTGAAATACCGAGGCGTTGACACGCGCCCGGTGATCTAAGAATTCAGTTTTGGCACCTAGTTCAAAGTTGATAACTTCTTCTTCGCCGAAGGGCCGCATCTCATCGCTTGCTGTGCCGTTTTGTAAGCTGAAACCGCCTGCTTTGAAACCCGTTGAAACGACGCCGTAAAACATGGTGTCTTCATTTAAGAAATAGCTGCTGGAGATTGCGCCAGTGATTGCGTCAAAGCTTTCTGAATCGTCGAAATTATTCCCGTCGGGGGTAACGAGACACATGAGGTTGGTATTTAAGGGCGGAATACAGCCGAGTGCCGACAGTTCTGTGGTTTGAATCACCACGCCCGCTTTTTTCTCATAGGAATAACGCAGACCAAAAGCGGCCTTCCAAGCATCATTGAACTCGTAGTCGAGCTTGGTGAATACGCCGAAACTGTCGGTGTCTTGGGTAATGTCGTAATCGCCGCGATCACCTTCAACACCAAGTATTGGCGTGCCGAGCGGTGCAAGATTAATCGGTAAGGCGCCTCTGCTTATCAATTCACCTGCGACAGCAGCGCCATACTCTTCAATGTCGCTTTGGGCGAGAAACTCGGGAAGATCTTTGTCACCACGTCGAAATTCATTGGTGTAAACAAATGTACCTGCTAGCCAGCTGAACTGACTTTCGTTGTCGGAGGCAATACGGAACTCTTGAGACAGCGACTCGCCCGCTTGACGATCTTTGAAATCGGCCAGCAGTAAACTCGTCTGCTCGACATCGTCGAGGTAGGCTAAACCGTCGTAGTCGTCATAGCTGCTTATTGATGTGAAGGTGTAGCCATCGCCGCTGTATTCCATCGTGAAAATAATGTCGTTGGAATCGCCGATATAACCGCTGCCTTCACTGTATTCGATCAGCCGGTCGGTGGGATCATTGGGGATGCTTAACGTCGCGCCCGCATTGCTTAAAATTCGCTGGCTGGCGTCACTCAAAAATACGTCGCCGGTGGTGGTGTTCATGTCTTTTTCTGAGTAACCCACAATGAGGCGTGCGTATAGTGCATCGCTGATATCCATTCGTAACTGCCCGCGAATAGCGTAGCCGTTAAGTCCTTCGCTATTGGGACCGGCGACATTGTCGATCAACTCGCTACGGCCAGTATCAACGATGCTGAGTCGCCCAGCGATTGAGTCGCTAAACGGGCCGCTAACATAGGCTTTGATTTGCTTTAGGCTGTCGCTCCCAAAACTGACTTCGGCCATGGCTTCAAAATTTTCAGTTGGGCCTTGGGTCGCGACGCTAATAACCCCAGCGGTCACGTTCTTGCCGTGCAGGGTACTTTGTGGACCTTTTAGTACTTCAACAGAGCTAACATCCACTAAGTCGCCCATACCTATGCCTGAGCGCGACCGAAAGGCGCCATCGATAAAGAGGCCGGTTGCCGGTTCAAAGTTAGGAATATTGCCCGCATTGCCAATATTGCGAATTCGAAAGGTGGTCGCTAGGGGGCTGATATTGGTGAGTACGATTAGCGAGGGTACCTGTGCGGCGATATCGCTTATGTCATTAAAACCAATGTCAGCAAGTTGATCGGCTGTTAATGCCGAAACCGACACGGGCACTGTTTGCATGTCTTCAGCGCGTTTTTGAGCCGTAACGATCACTTCTTCAAGCTGGGCAGCATTGGAAATTGTGCTATTGCTAAGTATTGCAGCGGAAATGCCGAATACCAGTTTTGCTACTGATGATTGAACACAGGCGTTATTTTTATACATATTGAATTCCAGGACATGCGCTCTTAGGCGCGTCGGACTTATAGTTTTTATATTGACTGGGCAGATCTAGGTAACAAACTACCATATTGGTGTAATAAGTAAAGTAATGTCAGGGTTTGTGTCAGATGTTGATCTTCGCGCTGAATACAAAGCTATGCTGTATTACTGGGGGCGTTTTCTTAGAAAAAGGCGTTTGGGGACAGTAGGTGTGCTGCGGAGTGTGGGGAGGTGTGAATAGCACTAGCGCCGTTGCATGGCGCTAGTGCAGAACAACGCTTAGTTGTGTGCGTGAAGCATTTCGTTTAGTGCGATGGCCGATTTATTGGTTAGTACTTCAATCGCACCATTTTTAGAGTTGCGACGGAACAATAAGTCTGACTGACCAGAAAGGTCGCGTGCCTTAGTGGTGCCCGCTACGGCGCCGTCGGCGTCGATCATGGTGATGACGGAGCCGCCAGTGATATAAAGTCCGGCTTCAATAGTGCAGCGATCACCCAGTGGAATACCGACACCGGCATTGGCACCAATTAAGCACTCCTTGCCCACTGAAATAATAATATTGTTGCCACCTGACAAGGTGCCCATGGTAGAGCAACCACCACCAAGATCGGAGCCCGCGCCAACCATAACGCCCGCAGAAATACGGCCTTCGATCATGCCTGGTCCTTCGGTGCCGGCATTAAAGTTAACAAAGCCTTCGTGCATGATGGTTGTGCCTTCGCCAAGGTAGGCGCCGAGGCGAACCCGTGCGGTGTGTGCAATACGCACGCCCGCTGGAACGACGTAGTTTGTCATTTTGGGGAATTTGTCGACGGACATGACTTCCAGCATTTCACCCTTAAGGCGAGCCTCAAGCTGGCGACCTTTAAGTTCGCTAATATCGACAGCGCCTTTATTGGTCCATGCAACATTGGGCAGTGCGCCGAATAGGCCGGTTAAATTAATGCTGTGTGGCTTTACCAAGCGGTGTGACAGCAGGTGCAGCTTTAGGTAGCCTTCGGGCACGGAACTGGGGGCATCGTCGGTGCTGAGAATAGTCACGACCAAAGGTTGGCTACCACTGGCCAATTGTACAGCGAGTTCTGCTTGGTCTTTATCGCCTGCGGCTTTGAGTGCCTCGGCGATTTGTGCCATTTGATCTTTAGTTACAGCGCTGGCGGTATTGCCCTGTACGGGCTCAAGGACGCTGAGGATGGCGTCTACAGTTTTGCTTGCGGGGGCAAGTGCCGGCTTGGCGTAGAAGGTGTCTAACCACTCGCCTTTGCGATTTTGGGTGCCGAGGCCGAGGCCGAGTGCGAAGTAGGTTTGGGTCATTGTATGGTCTCTTAAATAGCTTAAAGGGTGTGATGAGTGAACAGCGACTGGTAATGATCGGCTTTAAAACCAAGGTGCAACTCGCTGCCTGTATCCAGCAGAGGGCGTTTCATTAAGGTCGGATGTTCCAGTAATAAGGGGATGGCTGTTTCGATGCTCAGGTCGTCGCGCTGCGCTGGGCTAAGCTGCTTCCAAGTGGTGCTACGTTTATTAACTAGGGCGTTTAAGCCTAGTTCTTGCAGCCAAGTAGCGAGTTGCGGCGCAGTAAGTGGCGTGTCGCGTACATCGTGAAAACTAAAGTCGACATTGTGCTCTTCTAGCCAACGGCGGGCTGAACGCACGGTATCGCAATTTTTAATGCCGTAGAGTTTGGTGCTCATGGTTCTGCTCTTGTTGCATGTGGGCGAGAAAATCAGCCGCTAAGGATAACAAAATTCGTCACGCGGATCACATTACTAGGGCTTGTAAACTTTTGGCGGCTTTTTTCGCTTAGGGTATAAGGTGGTGCAGATTTCACACACAGTGCCGTCACAGCCTCTAGCGCTGCAGTATTCTCGGCCATAAAAAATAATTTGAAGATGCAGTGGGTTCCACTTTTCCTTGGGGAAGAGGGATTTGAGGTCTTTTTCGGTTTGTACTACATTTTTGCCGTTAGTGAGCCCCCAGCGCTGAGCCAGACGGTGAATATGAGTGTCTACCGCGAAGGCGGGTACGCCAAATGCTTGAGACATAACGACACTTGCGGTTTTGTGACCGACGCCTGGGAGGGTTTCTAGCGCGGCCATATCTTGGGGTACGACGCCTTGGAATTTATCAACGAGAATTTCTGACAGGCGTTTAATAGCGCTAGATTTTTGTGGCGACAGCCCGCAGGGGCGAATTATTTGGCGAATAACTTCGACATTCTGCTTGGCCATGTCGAAGGGGTTGTCGGCAAGTTCGAATAGCGCTGGGGTGATCTGGTTTACCCGCTCATCGGTGCATTGCGCAGACAAGAGCACCGCAACTAAGAGGGTGTATGGGTCTTTGTGATCCAGTGGAATTAGTTGCTCAGGATACAGCTCTTGTAAGCGTTGTTCTATATACGCGGCGCGTTCCTTCTTTAGCATGCAGCACGCTCGTTCAGACTTTGCACATAGGCTTTTATACGATGAGCGGCGTCGGCACACTGCTGCGCGTCAGCAACGAGCGCCATACGTACGTAGTTCGCGCCGGGATTGAAACCGTTAACTTCGCGGGATAAATAGCTGCCTGGCAATACAGTAACGTGTTGCTCGGCGAAAAGGCCTTTGGCGAACTCAGTATCACTGATGGGGGTTTTGGCCCAGAGATAAAAAGAAGCGTCGGGTCTACTGACCTCTAAACAGCCGTCGAGAATGCTCAGCACCTCGGCGAATTTATGACGGTAGAGGTCGCGATTGGCTTTAACGTGAACTTCATCATTCCATGCAGCGACACTGGCGAGTTGGTGCTGAACAGGCATGGCGCAGCCATGGTAGGTGCGATAGAGCAAAAATTCTTTGAGAATATCAGCGTCACCGGCTACAAAACCAGAGCGTAACCCAGGTAAGTTGGAGCGTTTAGACAGACTGTGGAATACCACACAGCGCTGATAATTGCCGCGGCCAAGCTCAGCGCAGGCTTGTAATAATCCGGCGGGCGGATTGGCTTCGTCGAAATACAGTTCTGAGTAGCATTCATCGCTGGCGATGACAAAGTCATATTGATCGGCCAAGGCGATGAGCTCTTTTAGTTGAGCGCTGTTCATTACTGCGCCGCTAGGGTTGCCCGGCGTGCAGATGAATAGTAGTTGGCAGCGCTGCCAAACATCGGGGCTGACTCCCGCGAAATCAGGAATAAAGCCATTTTCTGCGCGGCAGGCTAAAAATTCGGGTTGGGCGCCGGCGAGCAGCGCGGCGCCTTCATAGATTTGATAAAAGGGGTTGGGACTGCACACGACTGCTTCCGGCCCTGCGGCCACCACGGTTTGTGCAAAGGCAAACAGCGCTTCGCGCGTGCCGTTAACCGGCAGTATTTCAGTGTCGGGGTCGAGTTTGTTCAAGTTAAAGCGCTGAGTAGCCCAGCGGGCGATCGCTTCTCGTAATTCGGGAATGCCCTTGGTAGTGGGATAATTGCTGAGCTTGTCGATATTGTCCTTGATAGCGCGGGCAACAAAGTCGGGCGACGCGTGCTTGGGTTCGCCAATCGAGAGGGCAATATGGGGTTGCACGGTACTGTTGATACCTGCAAATAAGGCGCGCAATTTCTCAAATGGGTAAGCTTGCAGAGCTGACAAATTGGGGTTCATAGGCGCTTGCTACTCGCTTTCTCGTCAAGTTCTCGGCATATCGCCTGTTGAATTTCTTCGCACAGTTTGGGGTCATCTATTGGCCGCTGGTTTTCGTCGGTAATAAAAAACACATCTTCAACACGCTCGCCGAGGGTGGCGATTTTGGCGTTTTGCAGGCGAATATCATACTGATTGAAAATTCGCGCTAAGCGGGCCAATAAGCCGGGGCGGTCAGGCGTGATTACCTCCAGTACGGTGTAGCCCTTGTTTATGTCGGTGGCCATGCTGGTGCGAGTCGGAATGGAAAATAGCCGCATCTGGCGTGGTGTGCGGCGCTCAGAGGTCGCGGGGAAGCGTTCCGGATGCTCTAAATGTTCCTGCATAAACTCAATGATATGGGCAATCCGGCTGGCGTTATCGCCGATAGACTCACCTTCTGCATCGAGGACGTAAAAAGTGTCGAGGGTAAAGCCAGTGCCACTATTGTAGATCCGAGCGTCTTGGATACTTAGATCGAGCTGCTCTAATGCTTCAGCAAGCAGGGCGAATAGGCCAAGTTTGGCTTTGGTGTGCACAAAAATCTGGGTGGCGCCCTCGTGGTCGAGCAAGCCGCCTTCCTTGACCAGCACCACGCTCGCATTTGCGCTGGTGCGCTGTGCGATTGCGCGGGTATGCCAGACGATGTCGTCGATCTGCTCGCGAATAAAATAGTCTTCGCCGGTATCCGCCCATAGATTGCGGATTTCGGCTTCGGTGAAACCGTAGTCTTCGAGTTTTTCGATCGCGCCAGCTTGGGTCTCGTCAATCCACTCTTGTTTGTCGATCGGGGTTTCTAGGCCTCGACGCAATGCTCGCCGGGTTTCCGCGTAGAGCTGGCGCATTAGTGATGCGCGCCAGGATGTCCACAAGGTTGGATTGGTGGCGTTGATGTCGGCGACGGTAAGGCAGAATAAGTAATCGAGGTGCTGAATGTCGCCCACGGTCAGGGCGAAATCGCGAATGACCTCGGGGTCCTGAATATCCTTGCGCTGGGAGACCGACGACATTTCAAGGTGTTTTTCGACCAGCCAGGCCACCAAATTGCCATCGCGTTTATTCAGGCCAATATAATCACAAAACTCACGAGCATCGACGGCGCCAAGGCTGGAGTGATCGCCGCCGCGGCCCTTGGCAATGTCGTGAAATAAGCCGGCTAAATACAGCAGCTCGTGCTTGGGCAGGCGCTGCATAATTCGGCAGGCCATGGGGTATTGCGCGACCATGCTGGGGTAGCGGAAGCGGCTGATGTTTTTGATTAGTTCAAGGGTGTGGGCGTCCACGGAATAAATGTGAAACAAGTCATGCTGCATTTGGCCCACGATGTGGGCAAAGGCCGGAATAAATTTACCCAGAATGCGGAAGCGCTTCATGCGCCGTAAATTCAGAGCGACGCGGTTGGGTGAGCGCAGTAATTCTAGGAAGTAACGTTTATTCTTGGGGTCGGCGCGAAAACGGTCATTTATTAAGTGGCGAGAATTGCGGATTAGTCGAATGGTGCTGGCGCGTACCCCGTCAATACCTTCGTGGCTGGCCATCAACACGAATATTTCCATGAGCGCGGAGGGCGTTCGGGCAAACACTTTGTCATTGGCCGCTTCAATGTGGCCGTTGCGGATGCGGAAGCGAGGGTTGATCTCGAGCACGGTTTCCGCTTCGCAGGCCCGCAATATGGTTTCGTCAAAGTGCTGCATGAGCAAATCATTGAGCTCACCAAGGTGCATGGCCCAGCGATAGTATTGCTGCATAAATTGCTCTACCGCGAGCTTGCCATTGCCATCGGTAAAGCCGAATGATTCCGCTAGGGTGCGCTGGTGGTCAAATAGCAGCCTGTCCTCTTCTCGACCGGCAAGCAGATGCAGGGCAAAGCGCACGCGCCATAAGTAATCTTGGCCTTCTTTTAAGGTGTCGAGTTCGTCTTGGGTGAGAAATTGGCGCTCCAAAAGCTCGTCGATGGACTGGGCGCCAAAGTGACGCTTTACCACCCAGCCGATCATTTGAATATCCCGCAAACCACCTGGCGAGCTTTTTACATTGGGTTCTAAATTGTATTCTGAGTTGGCGAATTTGCGGTGGCGGTGAATTTGTTCGTCCCATTTGGCGCGAAAGAACTCACTACTTGGCCAGATTTGATCTGGACCCACCAGATCCATCAATTCGCTGTGCAAGCTGTCGGTGCCAGCGAGGGGGCGGGATTCCATCAAATTTGTGGCGACGCTAATATCTTCAGCGGCCGTCTGGCAGCACTGGCTAATGCTTCTGACGCTGTGGCCAATTTCGAGATTGATGTCCCAAAGTAGGGTGATGAGGCTCTCGATGTTGTCGCGGTAGTCGCCAGCGTTGTCTTTGGTCAAAATTAGCAGGTCGATGTCTGAGTAGGGATGTAGTTCGCCCCTACCGTAGCCACCAACAGCGATCAGGCTGATGTCATCTTGCCATTGGTAACTTGCCCAGATGTTTTGCAGTAAGGCATCGATGCGTGCAGAACGCAGTGCGACAAGGTCACGAATGTTCTCTTTGGCTTCAAAGCGGGTTTTTAAGTCCTTGGCCAAATCCTTGAGGTAGGCTTTGTATACCTTTATAGGCCTACTCGTTGATGGCTTTTCTTGGCTGAGCAGCTGAGCGTCCGGTAGCGCCGATATACTCATTTGTGCTCCTGGTAAAAAGGTTCATCGGGTCGAGCGGTTAGTACTTCGACTCCGTCGGAGGTGACCACCATGGTGTGCTCCCATTGGGCCGACAGGCGACGATCCTTGGTGGTAACCGTCCAGCCGTCTTTCATATTGAGCTTAGTTTGCTTCTTGCCAGCATTGATCATGGGCTCAATGGTGAAAGTCATACCTTCCTTTAATACCAAGTCATTGCGACGGTTATAGCCCTCGCCGTAGTGCAGAACCTGTGGATCTTCGTGAAAGACGAGGCCAATGCCGTGGCCGCAGTATTCTTCTACGACGCTGTAGTGCTTACCGCGGGCGTGCTTGGCGATAATGGTGCCAATGTCGCTCAGTTTGCAGCCAGGGCGGACAATTTCAATGGCCTGATATAGGCACTCTTGCGCAACGACGCAGAGACGCTTGGCGTGCTCAGGGACGTCGCCAACATAAAACATACGGTTTGTATCGCCATGCCAACCGTTTTTGATGACAGTGACGTCGATGTTAAGAATGTCGCCGTCTTTGATGATTTTGGTGTCAGATGGGATGCCATGACATATGACTTCGTTTAGCGACGTGCACACAGACTTGGGGAAGCCGTTGTAGTTGAGTGGCGCAGGAATGGCGTCTTGAACGTTGACTATGTAGTCATGGCAGATTTGGTCTAGCTCGCCGGTGCTAATGCCGGGTTTGACGTAGGGCGTAATCATTTCAAGGACGTCTGCGGCTAGGCGGCCTGCAATGCGCATGGCGGCGATTTGCTCAGGAGTTTTTATGCTTACATTCATAAATAAGGTACCGATATACGGAAGTGTCAGGCGATCAAAGCAGGCTATTGTAAACCATCGCTTATAGTGTGGCGAAGGTGGCGGGGAATTTT
>TARA_R110001599_G_scaffold8428_3_pt1 | contig 24762 bp, 18 predicted proteins | sample TARA_R110001599 | Tara Oceans TARA_R110001599 (sample SAMEA4398360) | marine metagenome | biome: Polar Biome; feature: [MES] marine water layer (ENVO:01000295) within the mesopelagic zone...; material: water (ENVO:00002006), including particulate matter (ENVO:01000060) such as......
CCTCGTCATGACATTATCGCGCATCGGATTTTCTTTCTGCCTCGGCGTCGCCAGTCTGGGTTTGACGCCCTCGGCCATTGCTCGGGAAGCTGGAGCTGAAACGGCGCCCGATGCAGGATCAGCGGATGCAAGGCTGCGTGCGCTCTACGAAGCCGAAACCGAATGGCGGCACCAGGAATTTCATCTGGTCAAGGACGACAATCGCTGGGTGCAAGGCAATCGCTATCCAAGTGAAACGGTCGAAACCCAAGGGGAACGACTGGCTTATTGGCAGGACGTGCTCCGCCAGCTTGATGCCATTGCACTCGATCAGCTTTCGGCAGAGGAACAGATCAACGCGGCCGTTTTTCGTCAAATGATCTGGGAGAAGGTTAACAGTCTTGAGTATAAAACCTATGAGGCGCCGTTCAACAGCGACACGTTCTTCTGGGGCGGCCTGAACCCGCGAACCGGTTTTTCGAGTGCTGCTCGTTACAGGGACTATCTTGGGCGCATGCAGGATATTCCCCGTTATTTTGACGAGAATATTGCCAACATGCGGGCCGGACTGGCGCGCGGCTATACGGTGCCACGGGTGGGGATCGAGGGGCGTGACGACACCATCGAAGCCTATACCGTGACCGGCGAGGACAATCCGTTTTACGATGCTTTTCGCGATATGCCCGATTCCATTCCGAAAAAGGACCAGGTGGCCATGCGCACGGAGGCGTTGGAACTAATCGAGGCTGTGGTCGCGCCGGCTTATCGGGCGCTGCTGCGGTTCATGCGTGAGGATTACATGCCACGTGCGCGAACGTCCATTGATGCCCATGCCTTGCCAGATGGCAAACGCTTCTATCGGGACCAGATACGCCTCTACACCACATTGGATCTGACCGCCGAAGAGATTCACCAGATCGGTCTGAAGGAAGTGGCCCGGATCGATGCTGACATGAAGGCGACGATGAAGGCAACCGGCTTTGCCGGGACGTTTCCGGAGTTTCTGGCGTTCATGCGGACCGACCCGCAATTTTATGCCAAAACTCCGCGCGAGCTGCTGTCTTATGCCGCCTATGTCACCAAGAAAATGGACGGCAAGCTCAAGGACAGTTTCAGCTTCCTGCCGCGTTATCGGTTCACCATCCGCCCGGTACCGGATGCGATCGCACCGATCTACACATCAGGGCGTGGCGGGCTCGAGAGTTGTCTGTTCAACACTTATGATTTGTCATCCCGACCGCTCTATAATCTGACCGCCCTGGCACTCCATGAATGCATCCCGGGCCACAGTTTTCAGGCGGCGGTAGCGCTGGAGGCACCGGACCGGCCGGAATTTCGCAAGGATATCTATTTCTCCGGCTATGGCGAAGGTTGGGGGCTTTACACCGAATGGCTGGGCACCAAGCTAGGCATGTACGAAACCCCTTATGAGGAATTTGGCCGGCAAACCTTTGAAATGTGGCGGGCCGTGAGACTGGTGATCGATACCGGGATCCATAGCAAAGGCTGGAGCCGGCAGAAGGCGATTGATTATCTTGCGAGCCATACCGCACTTGCCGAGCGAGATGTCGAAACCGAAGTGGACCGCTATATCTCCTGGCCCGCGCAGGCACTGGCTTACAAGCTCGGCGAGATGAGCATTCGCAAGCTGCGCACCAAGGCCGAGGCGGAACTGGGTACGGCTTTTGATCAGAGGCCTTTTCATGACGCCTATCTGGCGCTGGGCGCGGTGCCTTTGCCGGTAATGGAGTCGCAGATGGAACAGTTTATCGCGACCGAAAAGGCAAAATTGGCCAGGAACGAGACGGAAGCGCGGTAGGCCCGAGGCACCGGCACCGACCTCGCGCGTTGGCGGTCAATTAAAGCCCCGATGGCATGGACCTGCCGGTTAGCTTCTCACTTTTGGCGGGCCGGCCGGAGAGTCACACTCTGAGCGCGACGGAGGCTTCAGAAACGCTGGAAACCAGACACTTTGCGGTAATGGTCGCCGAAAACAGACAGGGGTGGTTGTGTCAGGCTATCTTTGCAGAGCAGAAGAAAGCGGAACGGGGGGTGCCGGCGTGCTTGTCGGCGGCGGGGCCGGATAGATTATGGAACGGAACATACCAGGTGGAAAAATGGCTCCCCGAGTTGGATTCGAACCAACGGCCATTCGATTAACAGTCGAATGCTCTACCACTGAGCTATCGGGGAACACGCTCGATTCTGGACCGAGCCTTTCATGGTGAAGCGCGCCTATAACAATGTCATTTGCGTCCCGCAAGCCATCAAACAACAAATTGTTCCATGGCGATGCGATCGTCCAGTGCATGTTCCGGATCGAACAGCATTGTGAGTGACTGGGCGCGGTCGATCGCGACCTTCACGCAGCTTACATCACGGACTTCCTGTTGATCGCCAACCGCACTAACTGGCCGTTTTTCGGGGTTGAGAACGCGAATGGTGATTTCCATTTTGTCCGGCAAAATTGCTCCCTTCCATCGACGTGGCCGAAAGGGACTGATCGGAGTCAGTGCCAAAAGATTGCAGGTCAATGGCAAGATCGGACCGTTGGCAGACAGATTATAGGCGGTGGAGCCGGCAGGCGTGGCAATAAGCACACCGTCGCACACCAGTTCTTCCATCATGATCCGGCCGTTGATCTCGATTTCCAGCTTGGCTGTCTGCCGGGTTTCGCGCAAAAGCGATACTTCGTTGATCGCGGGCAGGGTGAATTTGGCTCCGGAAATGGTTTCCACTTCCATCTTGAGCGGCTTGACCTTGAATGCTCTGGCTTTGCGCAACCGCTCGCTGAGGTCGTCCATGTGCCAGTTGTTCATCAGGAAGCCCACGGTGCCCAAATTCATCCCATATACCGGCATGATGTTGCGGCGATTGAGCATCTGGTGCAGCGTTTGCAGCATGAATCCGTCACCGCCCAGCACAACGGCCTTGTCGGCCTGTTCTTCCGGGAACCAGTTGATCAATGGCTTCAGTTTTTCAGCGGCTTCCTGTGCCGGCTGGGTAGGCGACACGATTAGTGCCCATTTTGCTTCGCTCATCCGCCCGTGACGTTCATGTGACGCTCCAATATCTCTGCGGACCCCTCCAGCTGAGCATTGAAATCATGCCGCAGCGGTTTAAGCCTTAGAGCCTGTTGAAGCAGTTGGTCAACGCTAGCGATACCGTCCTTGCGGACCGCCGCGCGCAAGTCGACATGGGCATTATGACCGAGGCACATGTATATCTTGCCGTCGGTGGTGAGGCGGAGCCGGTTGCAGCCATCGCAGAAATTATTGCTGAGCGGCGTAATCAGGCCAAGTCGCAGACCTAGCGGTTCGACCGATACATAGCGCGCCGGGCCCGCGCTGCGATGAGCGATTGGAGCAATGCTATATTGATCCCTCAAGGGGGCCAGAAACTCATCGGCTGAGATATGCGCAAGCTTCCTGTCCGCCCCCACATCGCCCAGCGGCATGCTCTCGATGATAGTAAGGTCATAACCATTTCTCGCGCAATATTCCGCCATTGGCAGAAGGTCCGCTTCATTGAAGTCGCGGACAGCAACCATATTGATCTTTATCCGAATGCCGGCTGATTTGGCCGATTCGATGCCATTGAGAACGACGTTTACATCGGCGCCACGCGTAATTTCCGAAAAGCGGTCAGGATCAAGCGTGTCCATGCTGACATTGATGCGCCGCATCCCGTGAGCCGCGAGATGGTCGGCATATTCGGTGAGCAAGGAGCCGTTGGTTGTGAGAGTCAATTCTTCCAGGTCGCCGGTCGCCACTTTTCGGCCAAGCCGCTGGATCACATCTTTCATGTCCCGTCTGACGAGAGGCTCGCCGCCGGTCAGCCGGATCTTGCGGATACCGTGACTGATGAACCGTTCGGCAATAAGGGTAATTTCTTCCAACGTCAGAAGCTCCGACTTTGGCATGAATGTCATCTTCTCGGACATGCAATATTGGCAGCGGAAATTGCATCGGTCGGTGACCGAAATGCGAAGATAATCAATTTTGCGTCCGAAACCGTCTTGCATTGAGCGCCTCACGTCGGTTGAATGCTGAAAGGCTAGCGTTTTCCTAATGCGCAAGCAACGCCCTATAAAGGTTTTGCTGCTACGGAAATCATAGCCGATCGCCAGAATAACGGTGTTACGGCACCCAGTTAAAGGAGCTTCGAGGTTCACGAATTATCCATCCTGCCGACGCATCCGGTAGAATTCAGAAATCTGTTTCTGCTTTCGTTCCAAGAGCGCGATCCTCTGGCCTCTCAAATTGCGTCTTTCGGGTGGCGGGTGCATTCTGCCCGCAGACTGGACAATCTGGGCGCACGGTTTTTTTCGGCCGGAGCGATGATTGCCGTGATCGATGTTCGCGGGGCAGAAAATGACGGCTTGACGGCCATTGCAGAACTTGCCTCGACGGCCACTGAAGGCGGGGTCGCGATATTGGTGCTGGTTGACAGTAGACAGAATGTACAGATCCTTGAACAATGTTTTGAATCCGGTGCAACCCATTATCTGGATTTTGCCGATTCCGGAGCGAATCTCGCCCAGGCAATCAAATATGCCTATCGCTATGCCGAGAATTTCCGCGGCGGAGCGGAACGCACGAGCCACGAACATTCGATGCTCACATTCGCAGATTTGCAATGGTCGATGACATTAGGCCCCGTCCGTGAATATTGGATCAGTGAAAGTCTGAGGATGGCGGCGAGCGAGATTGATTTCGGGCGATATCCTGCCACCGGAATATATCGTAATCTATCGAGCGAAGAACGGAAGCGCGTGCGGGGTGCCATGGGACGTCTGCGCGATGGTGCCAGACAGGCTGCGGTTCCTCACCGATTCAAAGGCCGGGCAGTGATCCATCATCTGCACGAAGCCGAGGGAAGAATTTTTGGTAGAATCGAATATCTTGCCGATAATGAAGAAGTCGACGACTGGCGCGGCCGGGACTTGCTTTCCGGGCTGCGGAATACAGCTGCCGCCCGCACCTGGGTGAGGGAGAAACTGGAGGCCGGGAAACCGCTGACCTTGATCGCGATAGGCCTCAAAAACTTCCGCATGATCAATGCCGCGTTCGGACGGAATGTCGGCGATCAACTGCTGCGCATTGTCGGACACAGGCTGATGGATCAGACGCAGCGATTATATGCCGGCTCGCAGATTGTTGCGCGTCTGGACGGCCAGAATTTCCTGATCGCATTGGCAGATATCCACAGCAGCGAGATTTCGGCTTTTGCGAATGATCTGTTTGATAGCGTCTTTTCCGATCTGCAATGGGAGGGGCGACCAATCCATCTCGTTGCGCGGGCCGGGGTGGCGATAGGGCATAAGGATTCGAGCGAAAAAACGTTGATCAGAAAAGCAGTATTGGCGCTTGCAGAAGCGACCGCGGCCGACGCTCTGCCGATAAAGTTCAGCTCCGTTTCCGAAGCAGATGTGCATTTTGAGGAATTGCTGGAAATTCAATTGGCCGGAGCAATGGGGCGGGGCGAAATTGTCATCGCGTTTCAACCGCAATTGAGAGTAGCAACCGGACAACTCACAGGCGCCGAGGCTCTGGCCCGCTGGGAGCATCCTGAATACGGGCTGTTGGGCGCGTCCACCTTATTCTCGGTCGCCGAACGCGCCGGGGTGATGGAATCGCTTTCCACACAAATTCATAAACAGGCACTGACGCTGGCGGCCAGCTGGCCAGAGAGTCTCGGTTTCTTGAGTCTTTCGTTAAACGTCACAGCTGGCGATCTGGCGGCAGCATCTTTTGACGTCGATATTCTGGCACAGGTCGAAGCCGCAGGTTTTGAAGCGGAACGCCTGACTCTCGAAATCACGGAATCGGAACTGATCGGAAACCTGTCGGCATCTGCCGATACGTTGCAGCGGCTGAGGGCCGCAGGCGTTCGCATCGCGATTGACGATTTCGGGACCGGTTACAGCAGCCTCTCCTATCTCAAGCAGTTGCCTGTCGATTATCTGAAGATCGATAGCGGGCTGACCAGCGATATCAGCGGTTCGCCGAAGGACCAGGTGGTGGTGCGCTCGATAATCGACATGGCTCACAGCCTGAATCTGGGTGTCATTGCCGAAGGGGTTGAAACCGAATCCCAACTCGATATTCTGATCGAGCAGGAGTGTGAATATTTCCAGGGCTTCCTGCGATCCGGGCCGCTGTCACCGGATGAATTTGAAGCCTTCGCACTGCGCAGCAACTAAGCGGTAACGCGTTGCGCCAGTTTCGATAGGCCTGTTGTCAGCTGGGTCAAGCCATGGAGACGGGACTTGGGGTCGCGCCACTTGCGTTCGATAAACAATTTGTGGTCCGGCCTGATCCGAGCCGTTCCCTTTAGCCGTTCGACATAGTCGAGCAGGCCCGGAACATTGGGGAAGCGGTCGTTGTGAAAGCTGACCAACGCGCCGCGGGGACCCATCTCGATCTTTGTGATCTGCGCATTTACGCAATTCATCTTGATATGCATCAGCTTCAGCAGATTGTCGGTCTGGACAGGCAGGTCGCCAAAACGGTCGATCATTTCTGCCGCAAAGGATTCGATTTCGGCAAGCGTTTTGAGACCGTTCATCCGTCGATAGAGTCCCATGCGAAGGGACAGGTCGGGAACATAGGCCTCGGGAATCAGGATTGGCGCATCGACCGTGATCTGGGGAGAGAAGCTGTCGGTTTGTACCTGGAGGCCCGAGCCCTTGGCTTTTGCTTCCAGAATCGCGTCTTCGAGCATTGACTGATAAAGCTCGAAGCCGACTTCCTTGATATGGCCGGATTGTTCGTCGCCAAGAAGGTTGCCGGCGCCACGAATATCAAGGTCATGGCTGGCCAGTTCAAATCCGGCGCCCAGACTGTCGAGATCACCGAGTATCTTCAGGCGTTTCTCCGCTTTCTCGGTAATGACCCGGTCTTTTGGAGTGACCATATAGGCATAAGCCCGGGTTTTCGATCGTCCGACACGGCCTCTGAGCTGATAAAGCTGGGCAAGGCCGAAACGATCTGCGCGGTGGATGATCAGTGTGTTTGCGCTCGGAATGTCCAGGCCGCTTTCGACAATCGTGGTCGCCAGCAGCACGTCATAATTGCGATCGTAAAAGGCAGACATACGCTCTTCCACGGTCGCTGGGGGCATTTGTCCGTGAGCGACCACATAGGTCAGTTCGGGGGCGTGTTTCTTGAAAAAATCTTCGATATCGGGAAGATCGGCAATTCGCGGAACGACGACAAAGGACTGGCCCCCGCGATAATGTTCGCGCAGCAATGCCTCGCGCAGCGGAACGGGATCCCAGGGCATGACATAGGTGCGAACCGCCAGCCGGTCTACCGGCGGTGTCTGGATGACGGACAGTTCGCGCATGCCGGTCATCGCCATCTGCAACGTGCGGGGGATCGGTGTGGCGGTCAGCGTCAGGACGTGGACATCCGCCTTCATCGCCTTGAGCCGTTCCTTGTGGGTCACGCCGAACCGTTGCTCTTCATCGATGATGATCAGGCCGAGCCGCTGGAACTCGATAGACTTCGCGAGCAGGGCGTGGGTGCCGATGACGATATCGACTTCTCCGCTGGCCAATCCATCTTTGGTCTTTTTGGCTTCAGCTGGTGGGACCAGCCGCGACAGTCTGCCGATCTTTACCGGGAAAGGCCGGAAACGCTCTTCGAAATTGTTGAAATGCTGACGGGCGAGCAGGGTGGTCGGCGCGATGATGGCAACCTGCATCCCGGCCATGGCTGCGGCAAAGGCCGCCCGCATCGCGACTTCGGTCTTGCCAAAGCCAACGTCGCCGCAAACCAGACGGTCCATCGCCTTGCCGGACGCCATGTCGGACAGCACTTCCTCGATTGCCTGCTGCTGATCGTCTGTTTCCTGATAGGGGAAGCGATCGACAAAACCGGCCATTTCACTTGGGTTAACGCGGGCCGGGGTCGCTGGTTGCAAAGCGCGCGCAGCGGCGGTTCTCAGCAATTCGTGGGCAATGGCGCGGATGCGTTCCTTCAGCTTCGATTTGCGTCGTTGCCATGCTTCTCCGCCGAGCCGGTCGAGCACAACGCTGTCTCCGCCTTCACCATAGCGGCTGAGAACATCGATATTTTCAACCGGGACGTAGAGCTTGTCACCGCCGGCATATTTCAGATGGACGCAATCATGGGGGCTTTCGCCGACCGGAATGGAGACGATACCCTCGTACAAGCCGATCCCGTGCTCGAGATGGACAACCAGATCGCCCTGACTGAGCGCAGAAAGCTCTTCGATAAAGGCATCGCTGCTTTTGCGACGCTTGGATTTGCGGACCAGCCGGTCGCCGAAAATATCCTGCTCGGTGAGCAATGACAGGCCCTCTTTGCGAAAGCCGGAAGACAGCGGCAATATTGTCAGGGCGACCGAAGCGCCGGTTGCAAGGCAGGATTCCCAGTCGTCGCAGATGATTGGCGTCTTGACGTCATGATCCTTGAGCAGGTCGAGGATACGGGCGCGCGATCCCTTGCTGTAGCTCGCAACAATTGCGGTCGTTCCGGCCTTGGTCAGATTGTTGAGATGGGTGCTCAACGCCTGATAGATATTCTCGTTGCGCGCTCGCTCCGGCGCAAAATCGCGGGGAGACGAAGCTGACATGGAAATGACGCTATCGGATTCGGGTTCGTCGAATTCGCTGAGAACATGGACCGGCGCATCCTGCTCGCGGGCCAGCCATTCTTCCGGCGTCAGATAAAGCGATGACGGCTCGAGCGGACGGTAGCTCGAAAGATTGGCCTTGTCGGCTTCAACCCGGTTCTTGTGATAATCTGCAATAGCGGAAAATTGTGCTTCGGCAGCCGCAGAGCCGGCAGCATCTTGAAGGATGATGCAATCGTCTCCGACATAATCGAAAATAGTGGCCAGCCGGTCTTCGAGAAGCGGAAGCCAGTGTTCCATCCCGGCCAACCGCCGCCCGTCGGAGATTGATTGATAGAGCGCATCGCCCGTGGCGACGGCGCCGAAAAGATCCCGATAGCGGGTACGGAAGCGGGTAATACTGTCCGGATCCAGAAGAAACTCCGATACCGGAAGCAGATCCAGCTCGTCGACATTGCCGACAGTGCGTTGATCGGCAGGATCGAATTGCCGCAGCGTTTCAATCTCGTCACCAAAAAGGTCGATCCGGATCGGCATTTCGGCGCCGGGCGGAAATAGATCAATCAGGCCACCGCGGGCGGCAAATTCACCGCTGTCGGCGACCGTGTCAACCCGGACAAAGCCGTTGGCATAGAGAAAAGAGATCAGCTTTTCCTGCTCGACGATCGTTCCGGGGGCAAGATGGGTGACAAATTCCTTGATCCGCGATGGTGTCAGTACCCGCTGGGTTATAGCGTTGATGGTGGTGACAACCAGTTGTCCTCTAGCACAGGGAAGCGCCAGCTTGGCCAGGGCGGCCAGCCTGTCTGATGTTGTATGCAGGGCGGGAGATGCGCGGTCGTAAGGCAGACAGTCCCAAGCGGGAAACTCAATGATATCGAGGTCGGGTTCAAAGAAACGGGCCGCTTCGGCTATTGCACTCATCGCGGCGTCATCGGTCGCGACGAACATCGTCCGCTGTCCCGAATTGGCGGCAATTTCGGACAGGAACAGCGGGCGATAGCCAGCGGGAACACCGGCCAGAGTCATGCCTTTTTCCGAGGATGATAATCTATCTAGATAAGACATGTTCAATGGGCTTTTGGAAATGGGGGAGGGGGATTATTTTGTCGCGTCAATATAGTCGAGTCGCTGCATGGCTTCCATTTGCGGGCCGCCAAATGACTCCGGAACCGGCTGCGTTCCAATCGCCCAGGCCATGACATCCACATCATCTTCGACGAGCAGACTTTCGAACCAGTCGATTTCTGTATCCGACCAGCCTTGACTGTAGCGATCGAAAAATCCGCCGATCAGGAAATCGGCTTCACGGGTTCCGCGATGCCATGCGCGAAATTGAAGCCTTTTCAGCTTTGTTTCGCGGTCCATAATTGCTGCTCCAACTTGGCTGGCATAATGCGCCAGCGACGGTATAAAGGCGGATAGACATGCGGCCCGAGATACTCAATCCATTATTTGGTGAAACCCAGTCGCTCAAGGGCGTCGGCAAGGCTCTGGCCAAGCCGCTGGAGAAGCTGCGACTGACGCGGATCAAGGATCTGCTCTATCATCAGCCGAGCTACTGGATGCAGCGGAAACGGGTCAAAGAGCTGGACGAGATTGACGTCGGCGAGACGATTATCGTTCAGGTGACACCCGTCGACTACCGCAGCGGAGGGCCGCGCAGTCCGCTGAGGGTGCATGCAACGGATGATGCCGGGAACTATATCAGTCTGACTTTTTTCGGGCGGAATCCCGGCTGGCCGAAAAAATTACTGCCGCTCGGTGAACCAAAAATCATTTCGGGCAAGCTCGAGCGATATGGCGACGAGCTGCAGATCGTCCACCCTGATCAGATACTCGAGCCGGAACAGGTCGACAGCATTGCACTGTTGGAGCCGATCTATCCCTTGTCGGACGGGCTGGGCAATGTCCGGATGCGGCAGCTGACCGCACAAGCGCTCGTGCTCGCGCCGGAATTGCCGGAATGGGTGGAGCCAAGCCAGCTTGCAGCGAAGAAATGGAAGAATTGGAAGGATAGTATCACTGCTCTCCACAGTGCGGAAGGCGAGGGTGCCGATGATCGTCTGGCCTATGACGAGGTTTTTGCCAATCAACTGGCTTTCATGCTGGTCCGTGCCAGCAACCGCAGCAAGAGAGGCATCTCCATTGAAGGGGACGGGCGCCTGAGAGACCAGTTGAAACTACCATTTGAACTGACCAATGCCCAGAAACGCTGTATCGGCGAAATCGAGGGCGACCTCGCGCAAACTGCTCCGATGCTGAGATTGCTGCAGGGCGATGTTGGATCGGGCAAGACGCTGGTGGCGTTGATGGCGCTGCTCTCTGCCGTGGAAGCGGGATATCAGAGTGCCTTTCTGGCGCCGACAGAGATACTGGCGCGTCAGCATTATGAAGGCCTGCAGAAATTGCTGAACGGCCTTCCGGTCAATCTCGCGATCCTCACCGGACGCGACAAGGGCAAGATTCGCGAAGCGACCCTGATGGGACTGATGGATGGCTCGATCGATATTCTGATCGGGACCCATGCAATTTTTCAGGAGCATGTCCGGTACAAGAATCTCGCCGTCGCGGTTATCGATGAGCAGCATAAATTCGGGGTCTCGCAGCGGCTCATGCTGACGCAGAAAGCCGAACGAACACCGCATCTGCTGGCGATGACTGCCACGCCGATACCGCGGACCCTGACGCTTAGTCAATATGGTGAAATGGATGTCTCCCGTATCGATGAACTGCCGCCGGGCAGACAAACCATCGATACCAGTGTGGTCTCGGGAGCGCGCATGGCTGACATCGTGGACGGGCTTGCACGTCATATCGCTGCCGGTGGTCAGGCTTATTGGGTCTGCCCGCTGGTCGAAGAGAGTGAGAAGAGCGATCTAGCGGCGGCTGAGGAGCGCGCAGCCAGCCTGCAAACGCGTTTTGGCGATCAGGTCGGGTTGGTTCACGGCCGGATGAAGGGGCCAGAGAAAGACCTCGTGATGGGTCGTTTTCAGCGGGACGAAATCAAGATTCTGGTGGCAACAACGGTCATCGAAGTGGGGGTCGATGTTCCGAACTCCAGTCTGATGATCATCGAGGCGGCTGATCGCTTCGGCCTCGCCCAATTGCACCAGTTGCGCGGCCGTGTCGGGCGGGGAAGCGTCAAATCGAACTGTCTGCTGATTCGTGGCGATACGCTAAGCGAGACGGCGCGCGCCCGTCTTTCGCTGATGCGCGAGACCAATGACGGCTTTCGGATCGCCGAGGAAGACCTCCGCTTGCGCGGGGCGGGTGAACTATTGGGTACACGCCAATCGGGCGATGCCGGCTTTCGGGTTGCAACGCCGGCTCAAGTCAACGAACTTATCGGGCCTGCGACGGACGATGCCCGGTTGCTTCTGGACCGCGATGGTGGATTGGACAGCGAACGAGGGCAGGCTGCGCGGATAGCGCTTTATCTGTTCGAGCGCGACTGGGGCGTCAGCCTGCTGCGCAGCGGATGAAAGCTGGGGGCGGGTTCTAGAGGCTGTTGATCTTGTCGATCATTGCCACGAAATCGGGTTCGCGGATCACTCTTTCAAACTCAAAACCACAGCGGCCCTGGTGCGACCAGACGAGATAGGCCTCGATCCGTCCAGTGACCGGCAATCGGACGGTTACCCTGTCGCCCTTCTCCATTTCCAGTATTTCTCCGACCATCAGGCCGTGCGCGGAAATATTGGTAATCCTGATCTGCTTCTCCTGGCCGGATTGAAATTCGCAGATGGTTTCAAAATCGACCGGAAAGCGGGTAGCGCGGCGCGGATCTGGCGATGTGTTATGTACGCTAGTCATGTCGTGCGAGCTCCCAAAAGGCTAGAATCCGACAATAACCAATGATTAAGAATAAAAGGTAAATGCTAGAAAACGGCTGGCGAAAGCTTTTGGGTCACGCCTTGCGCAGCAATCCATGCTTCTTCTTTCCGGCTGATAGCTTCACGTCTTGGTCAGAGACGGACACCATATGTCCAGCATCCTTGACCGGCTCGTCGTCCAACCGGGCGCCGCCTCCTGCGATGAGCCTTTTCGCTTCGCCTTTGGATGCGCAAAAGCCGATTTCGACCAAGGCGTCGAGCAAGGATATTTCGCCGTTTTCGACAATGTGAACCGGGAGGTCGCCCCCGGCACCACCCTGCTCGAACGTTTTCTGGGCGGTCTCAGCGGCTTCCCTTGCGGCTTTTTCGCCATGCGCCATGGCGGTGGCGGCATCTGCAAGAACCTTCTTGGCTTCGTTGATTTCGGATCCCTGCAGCGATTCCAGGCGAGCGATTTCGACCAGGTCCAGATCGGTGAACAAGCGCATGAACTTGCCGACATCCCGGTCATCGGTGTTGCGCCAGAATTGCCAGTAGTCATAGGGAGACAGCCGGGCAGCATTCAGCCAGATGGCGCCATCCACGGATTTGCCCATTTTCGAACCATCGGCCTTGGTTATTAACGGAGTGGTGACACCAAATAGCTCGGCCCCGTCAATCCGGCGACCCAGTTCAATTCCGTTGACGATATTGCCCCATTGGTCCGATCCGCCAAGCTGCAGTTGGCAGCCATATTGGCGCGACAATTCTACAAAGTCATAGGCTTGCAGGATCATATAGTTGAATTCGAGGAAGGTCAGCGGTTGCTCGCGTTCCAGCCTGAGTTTGACGGAATCAAAGGTCAGCATGCGATTGATCGTGAAATGGCGACCGACATCGCGCAAAAACGGGATATATTCGAGTTTGCTCAGCCAGTCGTCATTGTTGACCATGATCGCATCGGTAGGGCCATCGCCGAAGGTCAGAAAATTCTCGAAACTGTCGCGGATCTTGGCAAAGTTTGACTTGATACCTTCATCATCAAGCAATTTGCGCATTTCGTCTTTGCCTGACGGATCGCCAACTTTGGTGGTTCCGCCGCCCATCAGAACAATCGGCTTATGTCCTGCCTGTTGCAGGCGACGCAGCAGCATGATCTGGACCAGATTTCCGACGTGCAGCGAATCCGCGGTTACATCAAAACCGATGTAGCCCGGGATCACGCTTTTCATCGCGAGAGAATCCAATGCTGTTGCATCGGTTAACTGGTGGATATAGCCGCGATCATTTAGTAGACGCAGCAGATCAGATTGATAATTGGTCATGGATTGGTGCGTTACATGGGGACAACGAAAGTCGCAATATGCGTTTGAACTTGCAATCCCACCCGATAACCCCGGTATCTGCCATCGACGACATTTTGGTCGAGTGGTCGATGTCCGAGACCGGCACAATCTGGCTGAGATATCATGCCTCTGGAAATGTCGACGAAGTGAAGCTGCCGGATCCTCAGGATCAGCCCGTGCGGATGGACAATCTGTGGGAAAGCACCTGTTTTGAACTATTCCTCAGCGAGCCGCGGAAAGAGCGTTACTGCGAATTCAATTTCTCTCCCTCGCGGCACTGGGCGGCCTATGGTTTTCCGCGTTATCGCGAAGCAATGGAACCGCTTGCGCTCGTCCGGTCACCCGAGATATTCCTGGATTTCAGCGACTCGCACATTGCGCTTGAGGTGACTTTCGCGCTGCCCGATTCCTGGACACTGAAAGAACTCGATGCGGGCCTGTCCGCGGTCATTGAAATGCAAAATGGCGACAAATCATTCTGGGCTTTGGCGCATCCCGCGGCTAGGCCGGACTTCCATCACCGGGATGGATTTACGCTCAATATGGAGGCAGCGGAAGGTTGATGAAATTTGGTATAGACAGGCTGATTGAAGACGCGGATTTGCGGCGGCCGCTGGCTGGAAAGCGGGTCGCACTGCTTGCACATCCCGCTTCGGTGACGCGCGATCTCGTGCACAGTCTGGACGCATTGTCTGCGATCGACGGAATCAACATAACAGCCGCTTTCGGTCCCCAGCACGGCCTGCGCGGTGACAAGCAGGATAACATGATCGAGTCGCCGGATTACAATGATCCGGTTCACGATATTCCGGTGTTCAGTCTTTATGGCGAAGTGCGCCGACCGACGGGCCAGTCGATGGGGACGTTCGATGTCATCCTGATCGATCTTCAGGATCTGGGCTGCCGCATCTATACGTTCATCACCACGCTGCGCTATATGCTGGAGGCCGCTGCAGAGCACGGCAAGACGGTCTGGGTACTGGACAGGCCCAACCCGGCAGGGAGGCCTATTGAGGGGACGCTGCTGGAAGAAGGATGGGAAAGTTTCGTCGGGGCAGGGCCGATGCCCATGCGACACGGGCTGACCATGGGTGAAATGGGACGCTGGATGGTGAGCCATTTCAACCTCGACGTGGATTATCAGGTTATCGAAATGCAGGGGTGGCAGCCGGAGGGTCCTGGCTCTGGTTGGCCGGCAGACCGTATCTGGATCAATCCGAGCCCCAATGCTCCAAACGTCAATATGGCGAGAGCCTATGCCGGCACGGTCATGCTCGAAGGGACTACGCTATCCGAGGGTCGCGGAACCACGCGGCCATTGGAGCTGTTCGGCGCGCCGGACATCGATGCGCGAGCGGTCATTGCGGAAATGCGACGAAAGGCACCGCAATGGTTGAAAGGCTGTGCGCTCCGGGAAATATGGTTTGAACCAACCTTTCACAAACATCAGGGCCAGCTGTGCAACGGTGTCCAGATTCACGCGGAGGGCCCTGTCTACGATCACCATGGTTTCCGACCGTGGCGACTTCAGGCGCTGGCGCTGAAAGCCATTAGAAAACTCTATTTCGGATATGAGCTGTGGCGCGATTTTCCTTATGAATATGAGGAAGGGCGGTTGGCATTCGATGTGATCAACGGCGGGCCATCGCTGCGGGAATGGATCGACAATCCGTCTTCAATCGCCAACGATCTGGAGGCCATCGCCGCACCGGACGAGCGATTGTGGGGCCAGATGCTGGGAGATTTTCTGCTTTACTGACTATGCTGCACTGCAACATCTTTATTGCATTCGCTGAAAAATCTGCTAATCGGCAGTCATGTTACCGAGCAAAGAATTCTTCGAGGGCGTCGCATTGAAAAAATGTGTGGCTGCAACCTATAACAATACCACTTTCAAGCTGGCGCCGCATATTCTCTATACGCGGCATGACGAAATGTATGTCGATGCGGTTCCGCTGGAAAAAGACGGCCTGCCACCGAGGGAAGTCAAGCTTGGAACGTTCAAGCTCTCCGGCCTGAAAGATGTTCGCGTCGAAGACCTGCATTTCGAACGCTCTGAAATATTCGAGCCGGCAGCCGAAAAATATGAGGGTACAACGCTGTTGGCCGTTGAATCCTGACCCTAGCCCTGCTTGCGGGTCAGTTCTTTCATGGCATCGCTCAGGCCGTCCACGGTTAGCGGGTACATACGGTCGTTCATCAGTTCGCGGATGATCTTGACGCTCTGCGAATAGCCCCATTGCTTTTCCGGTACCGGGTTTAGCCAGGCAGCTGCAGGATAGGTGTTGGTCAGCCGCTGCATCCACGTGACCCCGGCTTCTTCATTGAAATGTTCGACCGATCCGCCGGGATGGGTGATTTCATAGGGACTCATCGACGCGTCGCCGACGAAGATCAGCTTGTAGTCATGACCATATTTATGGAGGACATCCCATGTGTTGGTGCGCTCGGAAAAGCGCCGGCGATTGTCCTTCCACAAGCCTTCATAAGGGCAGTTATGGAAATAGAAAAATTCGAGATTCTTGAATTCGCCGGTTGCCGCACTGAACAATTCCTCGCAGATTTTGATAAAAGGATCCATCGACCCGCCGACATCAAGGAAAAGCAGCAATTTTACCGCGTTGTGGCGCTCGGCCCGCATATGGATATCGAGCCAGCCCTTTTTGGCGGTGCCCTCGATGGTCCGGTTGATGTCAAGTTCGTCCTGGGCGCCTTCGCGGGCAAATTTGCGCAGCCGGCGCAATGCTACCTTGATATTGCGTGTTCCAAGCAGCTTGGTGTTGTCGAGATTCTGGAACTCGCGCTTGTCCCATACCTTGAGTGCCTTTTTCTGGCCGCCTTCGCCTCCGATCCGGACGCCTTCCGGATTATAGCCCGAATTGCCGTAAGGTGAGGTGCCGCCGGTGCCGATCCACTTGCTGCCGCCTTCGTGGCGCTCTTCCTGTTCTGCAAGGCGCTCTTTCAGCGTCTCCATGATTTCGTCCCAGCTGCCCAGAGACTTGATCTTTTCCATTTCTTCTTCGGACAGATATTTCTCCGCGACCGCCTTCAGCCAGTCGAGCGGAATCTCTTCCTCCTGGGTGCCGTAGGAAGTTTCTATGCCTTTGAAGACTTTTGAAAATACCTGGTCGAAGCGATCCAGCAACCCTTCATCTTTCACGAATGTTGCCCGCGAAAGATAATAGAATTCCTCCGGACTGCGCCGGATTACATCCTTGTCGAGCGCCTCGAGCAGAACCAGATGTTCCTTGAGCGAAGCCGAAATGCCAGCGGCCCGGAGTTCGTCCATGAAGTTAAAGAACATTGCCTGTGCCTCTGCTTAGCGCGCTTCGCGTTTCGCCATGAATGCCAGCCGTTCAAACAACATCACGTCCTGCTCGTTCTTCAGCAGCGCGCCGTGGAGCGGCGGAATAGCTTTGCTCGAATCTTTCGATTGCAGCACTTCGAGGGGCATGTCTTCGTTGAGGATCAGTTTGAGCCAGTCGAGCAATTCGCTGGTGCTTGGTTTCTTCTTCAGGCCTGGCACGTCCCTGACTTCGTAGAAAATATCCATCGCCTTCTTGACCAAGACGCCCTGAATGTCAGGGAAATGGACGTTGATGATTTCCTGCATCGTCTGGCGGTCGGGAAATTTGATATAGTGGAAGAAGCAGCGGCGCAGGAATGCGTCGGGCAGTTCCTTTTCGTTATTCGAGGTGATGATCACGATCGGCCGTTCGGCAGCCTTGATGGTTTCCTTGGTCTCGTAAACATGGAATTCCATGCGGTCGAGTTCCTGCAGAAGATCGTTCGGGAATTCGATGTCCGCCTTGTCAATTTCGTCAATCAAAAGGACCGGGAGTTCGGGAGCGGTGAAGGCTTCCCAGAGCTTTCCCTTGCGGATGTAATTCGAGATGTCGTGGACGCGTTCGTCGCCGAGTTGCCCGTCGCGAAGACGCGCTACCGCATCATATTCATAAAGGCCCTGATGCGCCTTTGTGGTGGATTTCACGTTCCATTCGATCAGCGGTGTGCCCATTGCCTTGGCGAGTTCATAGGCCAGAACGGTCTTGCCGGTGCCGGGCTCGCCTTTGACAAGTAGCGGACGCCGGAGCGTCATGGCAGCATTGACAGCAACCTTCAGATCATCGGTTGCAACATAGTCTTTGGTACCGTCAAAACGCATGATTTTCTATTCCTTGCCGTGATAGTCAAAGCAAAGGCGATAGGGAAAATCGCCGTTGCAGGCAAGTTAATCATTTAGTTAAATAACAGGGAAATGGACGAACTGTTTATTGGGATATCCGGGTATTGCGACGTGCTTCCAGAAGTTGCCAAAGCCCCCGATGCTGGTTGAGCAGCTGTTCAGAGCCAAAATTCAACGCCCGCTCGAGGGCAGCTGTTTGCGATAGTTCATCCTTTAATGTCGCCGTCGAAGCCATATCCGGGAGGATCGAAGAGCGGGCTTCGACGCCAACCCGGAGAGCGATCGGTTCGAGAATTTTTCTGATCGCATGCCAGTCCGAAACCAGAGCGATGGCGGCACCGACGGCACATCCGTTTCGATCAGACTGGGATAGCATGTCCAAAGCCTTGCGTTGACCGTGCACTGCGGCATTACTCTGGTCCGTCGCGCTAACGCCGGAAATCGGTCCCGCCGAAACGGTCAATTTGGTCAGGAAAGCGCGTTCGGCAGCAAAGCCGTCGGTCGCCTGGATCAGCCATTCGCGTGCTGCGTCGTCGGCTATGCGGGTCGCGGCGTTATCGATGACGCCGGGATGACGACCGTGCAAAATGCAGAGAAAATGAGCAATGTCAGCGATATCTGCGCCCGACAATATCGAAAAATCCTGAGCGATAAGCTGGACATAGGGCGCCATGCTGCTGCCATGGGTACCGACGTGCTCAGCAAATTCATGCTGTGTCGTCGATTGTGCATTTTGTCCAAGCATGGCTGTTCCGATATCCCGAGAATTGTCGCGAAAATGCGAAAAGGCATCTTCGTCCAGTTCCCGATATACAGGTGATTCCTAAAGAGCCGGTTTATCGCCTGTTAGCTATTTGCAAACCATGATGCTTGGCGGAAAAGCGAGACCCTATTGATCCAGGAAACTCCGCATTTTGCGGCTGCGGCTCGGATGTTTGAGCTTTCTCAATGCCTTGGCTTCGATCTGTCGGATACGTTCGCGGGTAACGCTGAATTGCTGTCCAACTTCTTCTAGCGTGTGGTCCGTGTTCATGCCGATTCCGAAGCGCATGCGCAGCACCCGTTCTTCACGCGGAGTGAGGCTGGCGAGCACGCGAGTCACGGTTTCTTTCAGGTTCGCCTGAATGGCCGCGTCGACCGGAATGATCGCATTTTTGTCTTCGATGAAATCGCCGAGATGCGAATCCTCTTCGTCACCAATCGGTGTTTCGAGCGAGATCGGCTCCTTGGCGATTTTCATCACCTTGCGCACTTTTTCCAGCGGCATCGAGAGGCGTTCTGCCATTTCTTCCGGGGTCGGTTCGCGGCCCTGTTCGTGGAGGAACTGACGGCTAGTGCGGACCAGTTTATTGATCGTTTCGATCATGTGGACCGGAATACGGATGGTCCGCGCCTGATCGGCAATCGAGCGGGTGATAGCCTGACGGATCCACCAGGTCGCATAGGTGCTGAACTTGTAGCCCCGACGATATTCAAACTTGTCGACCGCTTTCATCAGGCCGATATTGCCTTCCTGGATCAGGTCGAGGAACTGCAGGCCGCGGTTGGTATATTTCTTGGCGATGGAAATCACGAGACGGAGATTGGCCTCGACCATTTCCTTCTTGGCTATCCGCGCTTCGCGCTCGCCCTTCTGCACCATATTGACGATACGGCGGAATTCTACCAGCGAGGTGCCGGTAGCATTGGCGATGTCGGAGATTTCCGAACGGATGCGGTCGACCGCTTCGGCCTCGTTTGCGACGAAAGCTGCCCATTTCTTGTCGGCTTTGGCCATGCTGGGAAGCCAGCCATCATCGAGCTCGTTGCCGACATAGCTTTCCAGAAACGCACGGCGCGGGACCTTGTGGCGCTCTGCCAGACGGAGCATCTGCCCGCCAAGCGTCGTGAGCCGACGATTGAACGAGTAGAGCTGGTCGACCAGAAATTCGATCTTGTTGGCGTGAAATTGCACGCTTTCGACCAATGCGGTCAATTCTTCGCGCAAATCATGGTATTTTTTCTCGGAAGCTGCCGGGAAATCCTTGCCCGCGGCCAGTGATTCCAGCCGGGTCGTCTGCAATTTCGAGAATTTCTTGAACACTGATGTGATCAGCGCGAATTTTTCGAGCGCGTCGGGCTTCAGGGCTTCTTCCATCTGCGCAAGCGAGAGGGTGTTGTCTTCCTCTTCCTCATCGACGACGCGCTTGGTGCGGCGTTCGGTCAGTTCCGCTTCGTCGTCATTTTCGCCATCAGCCGATTCTTCGTCTTCGACCTCATCATCATCCTTGAACGACGGGCCTGCGGTCTTCTCGCTGATCTCGCCGTCGTCGTCATCATCTTCTTCCAGATTTTCCGGGACGGGGTCTTTGGAAAGCATGGCGTCGAGATCGAGGATTTCGCGCAACTGCATTTCGCCATCGTTGAGCGCGGTCGACCATTCGATGATTGCGTTGAATGTTGTCGGGCTTTCGCAAAGTCCCCAGATCATGGTGTCGCGGCCAGCTTCGATACGCTTGGCAATCGCAATCTCGCCTTCACGGCTGAGCAATTCCACAGCGCCCATTTCGCGGAGATACATGCGGACCGGATCGTCGGTGCGATCGGCGGCAGCCTTTTTGGGAGCGGCAGCGGCGGTCTTCTTTTCCTTGTCCTTGCCATCGATGGACTCGACTTCGTCGCCGCCCATTTCCTCGGCAGCTTCTTCGTCGTTCTCGACGATGCGGACGCCCATTTCGGAGATTGCGGACATGACGTCCTCGATCTGCTCGTTCTGGTCCTGGGGCAGGGCCTCGTTCAGCTCGTCAATCGTCAGATAGCCGCGTTTTTTCCCTTTCGCGATCAACTTCTTGATGGCGCTATCGTTGAGATCGATCAACGGTTCGTCTTCGGCTTTGGAATTTTTCGCTTTACTTGCCAATGGCTGAGGCCCCTAATTTGAAACTATAGTGTGTCGTCGATCTGGGTCAGGTCGACCAACCGCTCGTGAAATAATTGCTTCGCTTCCCTGAGGCGCTGCTGCTCGGCATAACTTTCTTCCGTAAGATCGTCCTGCACCCGCCGCGTTGCCTCTGCCAGAGCCGCTTCCAGTCCGGGGCGCGCCGTCACCACTTTTATCGCTTCTGCCAAATCCTTATGCGCCCGTTCGATCAGTTGCGAAGGAGCATCGTCTGGCATTTTGCGGTTGAAAGTGAAATTCAGCGCGTCGGCCCGTAACAGCCCTTTTGCGACATTATAACAATCTGTCTTCTCCAATATGGTAAGAAGGCCCTGCATATCAAGCGTTTCTTTGCTCATCGCGACATTGATCAGTTCGCCGAGCAATATCTGCAGCTGCGAATCGGCCAGCTTGATCGCGTGAAGCTCTTCGAAATGGCTGGAAATCCGGCACGGATGACGGATCAGGCCGCCCAATATGCCCTTGGCGATCTGCAGGTTATAGCCCTCGATGAGAAAGCTCTTGGTCTCGTCCAGTGGCTTGTAGGAGACAAATTTCGACGGGAATTTACGGCCCTTGTTTGGCGTGAAGCGCCCGTCGGACCGGCTGTCCTTCTGCGCGAAAAATGCAGCCTGATAGCGGTCGTTGAATTCCTGGCGATAATGATGCGCGATATCCTGGTCGGCGATGTCGCGGACATGGTCGGACAGCCGTTTCTTCAGGCCCGCCTTGGTTTCCGGGGTGTTGAGCGGCTCGGCGTCAAACTCCACCTGCCAGATTTTATCGTCCAGCGTCTGGGGCTTGGCGATAAGGGCGGCGAAGGCGTGGGCACCTTCAGAGCGGATCAGGTCGTCGGGATCTTGCCCTGCGGGGAGGGAGATGAAGTGCAGGCTGTGCGATGGCCGCAATATCGGCAGGGCGCGCAGAGCGGCGCGCATGGCCGCTTTCTGCCCTGCATTGTCGCCGTCGAAGCAGAGGATCGGCGCTTCGACCATCTTCCAGATGCGTTCGATCTGGTGCTCGGTCAGGGCGGTGCCGAGCGGAGCGACGACATCGGCGAAACCGGCCTGGGCGAGCGCGATGGCGTCCATATAGCCCTCGACCACCAATATGCGACCGGTCTTGCGGGAGGCGGGAGACGCCTTGTCGAGATTGTAGAGCGTGCGGCCCTTGTCGAAGAGCGGGGTGTCGGGGCTGTTGAGATATTTCGGCTCTCCATCGCCCAATATCCGGCCGCCAAAGGCAATTACCCGGCCGCGGGGGTCGCGGATCGGGATCATCAGCCGGCCACGGAACCGGTCGTAAGGCTCCTTGTCATCGACCTTGATCAGCAGGCCGGCCTCGATCAGCTTGTCGAGGCCATGGGTCGAGAGCGCCTGTTTGAGCCGGCCGCGCGAATCCGGCGCAAAACCGAAGCCGAACTCGCGGATCGCGCTTTCGGATATGCCGCGGTTCTTCAGATAATCGCGCGCCGCAGCACCCTCGGTCCCGTTGAATTGCGCGACAAACCAGTCCTGCGCTGCCGCCATGACGTCATGCAGCGTGGCGCGGACTTCCTGCCGCTGCGCCGCGCGCGGGTCGGGGGCAGGGACGTCCATTTGCGCTTCGGCTGCCAGATCCTTGACCGCGTCCATGAAGCCAAGACCGCGCTGCTCGGTCATCCAGCTGATCGCGTCACCATGGGCGCCGCAGCCAAAGCAGTGGTAGAAGCCCTTTTCGTCGTTGATCGTGAAGCTGGGCGTATTCTCGTTATGGAACGGGCAGCAGGCCTTGTATTCGCGACCCGCTTTCTGGACCTTCACGGTCCGCCCGATGAGGGTTGACAACGTGACCCGCGATCGCAGTTGTTCGAGCCATTGCGGGGAGAGGGTCATCGTGTGATCCCGGTGTCTCGACTTCGCTCGACACGAATGGTGTTTTGGGCGCTCATCTCTCCGTTCGTCTCGAGCGAAGTCGAGAGACGGTCTTGAGGTGGTTTTGCGAAATAGGACAATTTCTTCCAGTCACCTGCAATTAGAGCGCGCTTTTTGGCCTGGGACCATTTCTTGACTGTTAATTCGGCTGACAAAGCTTCTTCTCGAGTCGGGAAGGTTTCGGACCAAACCAATACTACAGGCCGTCGCTGGCTCGTAAACTTACAATATCCGCCGGTGCTATGCTCAGCAATCCGGCGTTCCAAATCATCCGTGTGACCGGTGTAGAACTTACCATCTGCGCATAGCAGCATGTAGGTCCAAAACGCCAATTACGCGCCTCCCAAGTGTCTCGACTTCGCTCGACACGAACGGTCGAAGTTACGTTTCACGAAAGCGCAGCCTTCACCAGCGCGCTGGCCTTGCTCATGTCGATTTCGGTGCCGTGGCGTTTTTTCAGTTCGCCCATCACCCGGCCCATGTCCTTCATGCCGTCGGCGCCCAGTTCGGTCTTGATGCCGTCGATCAGCGCTGCGGTTTCCTCCTCGCTCAGTTGCGCGGGGAGGAACTCCTCGATCACCGCTAGTTCCTGTTTTTCCGCTGCGGCGAGTTCGGTGCGGCCGCCGGATTCGAACATGTCGATCGATTCGCGGCGCTGTTTCGCCATTTTCTGCAGCACGTCGATCAGGATCGCATCGTCATCGCGCGCATCTTCCTTGGTGCGCAGTTCGATATCCTTGTCCTTGAACTTCGCCAATATGCTGCGGGTCGCGGCGGTACGGTCCTTGTCACCGGCCTTCATGGCGGCAATTTGCGCGGCTTTCACGGTATCGCGAATCATGGCGTTCCTCATATTTTTGGAATAAGCGACCACCATAGCGGGAACATAATATTTTTCATAGATTGTGGCGCCAGAAATCTGGCTCTAGGTCCCATGAAATTTTGCGCCTAAGACGGACCTGAAGGAACAGCTCATGACCCATGCCCATAATCCCGCCGCTCCAGAGGGTGCAACCGGGATATTGGTGTTGGCCGACGGTACGATAGTCTGGGGCAGGGGCTTTGGCGCGACCGGCTCTGCGGTCGGCGAAGTCTGCTTCAACACCGCGATGACCGGCTATCAGGAAGTGATGACCGACCCCAGCTATGCCGGTCAGATCGTGACATTCACCTTTCCCCATATCGGCAATGTCGGAACCAACGAGGATGATGTCGAGGCGGACAGCCCGCATGCGCTGGGCTGTATCGTCCGCGAGGATATCACCGCACCGTCCAATTTCCGTGACCAGAAGCCGTTTGACCAGTGGATGGCGGAGAATGGCCGGATTGGTATTTCCGGTGTCGATACAAGGGCCTTGACCCGGCGGATCCGCGAAGCGGGCGCGCCCAATGCGGTGATTGCCCATGATCCCGAGGGCAAGTTCGATATCGACGAATTGCTCGCCCAGGCGCGCGCCTGGGCTGGCCTGGAAGGCATGGATCTGGCGAAGGAAGTGACCGGGCACCAGACACAGCTTTGGGACAAGGGCGGTCTGTGGCGACTGGGTCATGGCTATGCCAAAATGGAAGAATTGGAAGCATCTTCTGCTCCGTCGGCAGCGGGTCTCTCGACTTCGCTCGAGACGAACGGGGAGGATTCAAAGTTTGTCAAAGTTGGGGCCAATGAGCGCCCTCACGTTGTCGCCATCGATTATGGCGCGAAGCGGAATATCTTCAGAAATCTCGTGAAGGCTGGCGCAAAAGTTACTGTAGTTCCTGCTGAAACTTCATTCGATGAAATCATGGCGTTGAAGCCGGCGGGCGTGTTTCTGTCCAATGGCCCCGGCGATCCGGCGGCGACCGGCGTCTATGCGGTTCCGGTGATCCGGCAGCTGCTGGAAGCGGATATTCCGTTGTTCGGTATCTGCCTTGGCCACCAGATGCTGGCGCTGGCGGCGGGCGCAAAAACGGTCAAGATGCACCAGGGCCATCGCGGCGCCAATCATCCGGTGCAGCGGATCGG